>Ga0315274_10000483_pt1 | contig 62298 bp, 55 predicted proteins | sample YL17G02_20_MG_FD_203700 | JGI IMG/M metagenome (GOLD analysis project Ga0315274, IMG submission 203700) | Sediment microbial communities from Yellowstone Lake, YNP, Wyoming, USA - YL17G02_20 | ecosystem: Environmental > Aquatic > Freshwater > Lake > Sediment | place: USA: Wyoming | collected...
AAGACCGAAAAACTTGCCTATCTGAGCATAGGCGCAGTCCATCTTGTGAGTATTGCTATCTCCGATAAGCGCAGGAGCCGCTGCTGATCTGAGGTTTGTCATTACCGGTGAACCACCATATATCACTGGAGCGCCGGAACAGGCTAGTTGCGCAATGACTATCCCTGAAAGTGTTTCAGCAGCATGCTGAACTAAACTGTCATAAAGTGTTATTGAAGAGGTTAATCCCGGCTGTGGCATGGATATTAGTTCTGATGGTATGCCAAGTCTAGCACATTCTATTAGGTCTTGACATCTGGGCTTTTCCCAACGCAATCCTGGGGAAGGGCAACAGTCAAATATGGCTAGTGGATATTTTTTTAGCTGTTCTTTAGAATCTCTAATCACGATAAGCATTTCCTTCATAAACTTGAAGCCATATTCCCCAAAAGTGCCTGTGATCACCGGCTTAGTGCAATATTGAAGTGCGATGAACAGCCTATAAAGGTCAGATATTTCTTCTGGAACGTCTGCTGGCTTCATAGCAGTGCTTTGTGCATCTATATGTTCCAGTTTCTCAACGACCTTAGTGAATTCAATGTAATCATTGACAGTTGGTTTACGGACTACGTTGTTATCAATCAATATGTTTATAGCGACAGATCCTGGGTTAAAGTGAATATAATCCCCCTCAAGATTCATACGAAGTTGCTTGTTTCTGTCATAAAGCTTAATAGAGGATGGAACTGTGGATAGAGCTTTTTCTATCATCTCTTCTGGAATTGATATTCTGTTTGAGTTCAGCATTTTAGCGCTATGACTTAGGAGCAGTTCTTCAGCTTCTTTGTTCTGAACTGATACACCAACCTCTTTAATCGCTCGATAGGCATCCTGAACTATATCCTTAATTTGCTTCTCTGATAAAATACCAAGCTTGATTTGCATAATCCTTCCTTTTTAGGACATTCTTTTTGACATATTTTCGGAACCTCAACTTTATTTTGCTCAAAAATATCATGTTTACCCTGGTTAATTAACTTGACAATGTTAATTGGGACCTATCACTCTTTGTGGCTATTGTTACTCTGGACAAGTCGGCATCACAACTGAATTCTTCACAGAACCGAAGGTATGTCGAGAGTGAAGCATCCCCATAATATTCCCCAAGCCATGCATGAATTCTTGGTGAAACAGGCACTCTATCAGGTTCTTCATGTCTGATTGATGCAAGTAAACGTTCCCTAGATGTCATGAATGAGACTCCTTATATCAATACGATAATGAACCCTCTAAATCTACTGAACTGGTAAACCCAGGTCCACCAGCGGCTACATAACCATGACTTGCTCCATATTTATTCGGGCTGACCCAAAAGGAATATAGCTTACCGTTGGTTAGATAAAACCGGAACTTAACTGGTTTGCCTTTAAGGGCAGACAGATCACTGCCATCCTTCCATTTCACTTCCTGAAGTGTCTTATTTACTCTTATAGGAATACAGTTGTCATTCGAGAATGGAGTTATCACATTCCCATTCTGGTCCAGTATCTCAACACGCAATTCACCAGCACCATCATCTACATTGACAAAAAGGTGTCTGCCATGGAATGTTACCAACCTAGTCGTAAGAATACCTTCCACCTCTCCTGCATCCATAGAAGCAAAACCATCCCTGCGCAGAATGGCAAGTCCGGTGCTGCATACTCCCGAATCAGGTGTGCCGGGAACTCCTGCTCTCCCGCTTACATAAAAATACAGTTTATCTCTCACGATCAGGCAGCAACCACCTGCGGACTGAACGTTTCCCCAGTTCCAGTCACCATACTGCTCGGAAACAGGTATGAACGCATCATGGGATGGACGGTGCCAATGGAATCCATCACGGCTGAACCCAACAAGCACTTCGTTTGGCTTTGGACGATCTTTTGGTTGTCCACGCCAAATACTGAATAATCCAAGCATAAGACTTTCATAAGCGACAGCATCCAGATTATATAGTTGCGGTTGAGTATTCAGATCAACACGGCGATAATCAAGGTTGTCTGCACCGACCCAAAGGGTAGGCTGACTAGATTCCCATTTGACACCAGCCAGAACATCGGGATTTTCCCAGTACCTTCTGGCACGTCCAAGACCGGGTGCATCGGTTCGAAGGCTATAAACCCATACTTTCCGAAATGGGTTATAAAACACTGTTGTTCTGTCACCGCATGGACCGCTTCTTGTGATTATGTCACTCCAGTGCATTCCATCGGGTGAGAAGTGGATTGAAATAGCCCATCCACCATCACCATGAACACGAAACATTTTATATCTCCGCTGAGGGTCTTTTTCATCAAGGTCCAACCATACAATAGAGGAATCCCTGCCTCCGGGCTGAACAATGTTAGTTCCGGGTTTCACGTCAAGGGAAGGTTTATCCCAGTTGATGCCGTCTTTCGATGTAGCATAGCACGTTGAGCGAACATAACCACCCATATACCACATTTTAAACAGGCGATCTTGCGGATCATACCATACACCATCACTGAATACCATTGCTACAGGTGATTGACCTTCCTGTTCCCAGGGGCGATCCGGTTTGAGAACCGGGTTATTGGGATAATACTCAGCTTTATGGTAAGTTCTCTGTAAGGTTGTTTCTTCAATGAGAAAATCATCCACAAATAACTGTCTACCAACACCAATCGGGATAACATCAGGTGGTTCAGAAAGATATGGCGGGATTACAGGCTTTGATGTTAGAGATTGGATCCTTGGTGGCCAGGAATATGGTAAATGAATGCCATTATAAAGCTTTTCACTTGTCGGTGTTTGTGCAGTTAATAGTAACATTATGGATGATAGGCAAAATGCACTTTTTCCCATCTTTATTCTCCTTATAACAATTTATTTGCCCATGTAGATTGTTGTGAAAAAACATAGAATATGGTCTTTGAAGCATTCTGAGAAATTAAGATTTATTGTTTACTAAAAAATCACTCTTATTAAAGCTATCCTTATTATGAAAATTCTACATCAAATTCTTGCTCTAGCCAGTCTTTTCCATTTTTTGCTCTCACCTTTAATATATGCTTTCCTGATTCGATTGCGTGATCATCAGATCGGTCTTCAGAAGTAAGTATATATGGCGGGGATTGGTAGGTATTGATCAGTCTTCCATCAATAAGCAACTCAACGATCTCAGGCTTAATGCCTTCTACCCAGACCCTTAATCGTCCCCATGGTTGATATTTGCCATCTTCATGCGGTGGATTGATATAGATACCTTTGCTGTATTGGGATTGCCTGCTGTTTTCAATTTCTCTCCATAGTTTTAGAGAATTCATTGATCCAAAAATATCGTGACACGAAATATAAATTTGGTGTCTTTTGAAAAGGTTGTGAATGGATTCCATACCAAAGTTCGGGTTAATCCCTGCGAACAATTCTCAGTGATTATACCCTCAAGCATCCCTTTCTCCCATTCTTCTTGAGAAACAAGATTTTTCGCTGTATCACTCATATATTTCCAAACGCTTGCAGGAAACCACTGCGATCTGTTATCAAAACTGACTTCGTTGCGAATAGTAGCTATTTTGGGAGAGTGATCAGAAATTGGATAGGATATATAAACATAGCGAGTTATAGGATCAATTTTGAATGTGAGTGACATTTGTGGTTCTCCTAACCGATAGCAATCAGATTTATATTTAAGGTATGGTTTTGATAATACCCCATTTTATCGCTAATTTGCCTGAAGGAAATACGGCAAGCGATCCCTCAAGACCTCTTGTCATAATAGTATTAATTTCATTCTGGGTTAATGCTACGTTAAAGATCGCAACTTCATCAATGGTTCCCTGAATGTAATAATTATCTACATTATTGGGTTTTCCGACGTGGAGTGCAGGCCATTGATTATTAAACGGTTTTAAATCTGCGCTCACTGTTTTTATGGGTATTCCATCAACATAAGCTACCAATTTACCATCTGCATCTGAATAGGATCCTGCTAAGTGATGCCATGTTTTCCTTGATGTTCCCTGTATATATCCTGTATTTGCCGCTTTTTTATCTGTATTTACCCCAAACCAGATAGTATCATCTTTAGGCTCATGAGTAATGGCGTAACCGGTTGAAGAGGTTTGTCCACCAGAAGCTAAAACGTAATTACCATCTATCCAGTAATACCAAACCATAAAAGTTACATCAGCAGGTGGTTTCAAGATTGGGTTATCACCCATATTAACCCAATTGCTCTTTCCATCTAACTCTAAAGCTGATCCTATTTTGCCTTTGACCCATTTTGGGTTATTCATGAGTTTTCCATCATTTCCATTGCCAGAAGAATCCTTAGCAATATCACCTGAATTTTCATCGAAAAGCCACATTCCAACGCAAGTTTTAAGGTCAATTGCTGCCAAACTTTGTCCCACAAATATGAGACTAATCAAAATAAGGGTATAAAAAAATCTAAATCGGATCATTTCTACTACCTCCTTTAGGGAGAGAGTTTTACATTTATCCCTAATTTAAAAAACGTAAAGTAACGTTTTATTAATCTCTTACAAAGGCTATCACATTCTACTTTTGATTGCAAGGATCATGTTTTGTTATTGTAATCATCTTATTTAGGTGATAGAATTGGTAATATAATATGAAGGTATTGTATACTAATTTTCGCTTTTTATAAATTATGACTAGCAACTTGTGTTAAAATACAATCTGAAACGTGGATCAGAGCGTGAAAAAAAGCTGAGATTGGCGGGGTCTGCTTTTTCTATCAGGGAGACATGATAAATAGACCAAAAAAAAACCAAAATTTACGAGTATATAACCGACAAAGAATATCCACTCTAGCGGGAAAAATCGAGCAAGAAATGTCATGATAGGCAACCAAAAATTATATCCTTCTGACGGTTCATCGAACAGATAATCGTTCGGAAAGAGAGCAGGATTTATCGCTCTATCAATCATTGGTATGTATATCGCATGGTCGATGATGTCATAGTTATATCCATTGATGAACAATCCAATTATTGAGATCAGAAAAATAAGTAGAATTACCCATGGATTCTTTTCGACTTTGAGAAAACCAAAGTTTTGATTCTTCCAATTATCTTTTTCTTCCATTCCACGATTCATTACTTTCCTCTATAACTCATGAGACCATTATAAAACGGACAGGCTAAAGCTGTCATTGGAAATAAGCATGGTGAAAATTAAAAATACCAAGTATTCATGCGGTTTTGTAGGGGCATATTGCAATATGCCCCTAAGGATCACTCAAACTCGCATAAATTATGTCCATTTTTATTACAGATGAAATCATGTTGCTTCTTCAAATTCGCTTTCAGATATTCTGTATTGATATTAAGTATAACGTTCTCCCAATATCAAGCGATTTTTAGGTCAAAACCCATCATTTTATCCAGATGATCCTTGCTCTCATTGGTGGCAGAGAAAGATGCAAAGTATTATCCTCTAGCTTAATCTGTTCTCCTGTGATTGCATCGCTGACTGATGTGAATTTATTGGTGAAGTTCAATGCGTTGCTATTTAAGGAAATTTGCCCTTCTGTTTCTTGTTGTGCAGATAGATTTGAGGCAACCAATAAAACCTCGCTATTTCTCATATAGAAACTGATTTTCACTGATTCGGAATTCACCGTAACAAATTGCTGATTTCGCCAGTAAGGATACCATGTAGCTTCGTTGACACCAAAGTTAGACATTACTTTCCAGATAACAGACATTAACTCTAATTGCTTGCCGAGTCCTCCTGGACGAATACAAACATCATGAAGCAAAGTGAAAGCAAGGGCATGCTCAAATGTCCAATTTGGTGGCTTTTCATATACGAGAAATTCACAAGGCATACCAAAATTCTTTCCCATGAATTCTGCTCTGAATGTTGCAAGTGGTAGCTTTTCAAGCGTTCTTTCAGCCAATTCGCCGCCACCGAACTGCTCACCATCCCAATATGAATCGCAGAATGCCAATGTCGGAGTAACGCAACATGTGCTTTGGTGTGGATTAACCAGTCCTCCTTTTGGATGGATAAACGCATAAAGCCGTTTCATCAAGTTCCGAACAGCGAATATAGGATATGTAATTTTCAGACTTCCATCCGAACCCCTATATCCACAGTCATGACGCTCATTGGCACATGCCCATGGTTCTATTGTTCCATCAAGATAAACTCCGTCAAATCCATAGCGCTCAATGGCTTTAGCAATTCCACTCACAAGGTAATCCTGCCAAACGCTGTTATAGCAAACTATGTAATCACGTTGTTCTGGCTGGCGATGATACCCACCTGTAACTCCTCCCTGTGGAGTTTTCACTAGCACATCATCCCCAAGTTTTCCCCACTCAGGAGCAAGCGTTGATATTTCATAACCAAAATAAAGAAGCAGTTTGATTCCACGCTTATGACATTCAGTGACCAATTGCCTTAGTTCAGCTTTATGTGTTGTTTCCCAGTAATTCTGAATCGGTGTCCAATGCTCGTGAAATACGAGAGTTTTAACTCCCAAGTCAGCTATTCGATCAAGCACAGTCTCAGAGCTTTCTTCTTTGGCAGGTTGTTTTTCAATACCATAGTTCCCGCCATGACAGATATGCCAGTCGTGGAAGGTTTTGGGGATGGGCTTTACCGGCGTTGCCTGAAATCCTAAGGTAAACGTCAAAGGCAATCTTTGTGGTTGAGAATCAAGTAAATGAAGGCGTAACAGGACTTCATTCTCTTGTTGTATTATTTCAATATTTCGGTTTGCTTCTTTTGGTTGCCAGCCTTTATCAGATTCCGCAAACCATCCTAATCCACCTTCTTCCCAGCCTAGCCAGACAAAAGGTCTAAATGGCAAAGCCATACCATTATCAGGAACAGCTCCGCTGTTTTCAGCACTTCCCCATCTCCCGGGCCAATAATGGAAAAGTGTTGCTCGATCCCTCTTTAAGGGAACTTCCAGCCATAGCTCATCTATCTTTGGGGATGCGCCTGCTTGCGGCATAATCACCATATCCACGCGCATCATCCCATCATATTCTATTTGTATTGTAGTATTGACGATTACTGAATCATTCGATTGCCATCCGAAAAGTGTAGCTTGAGTCTTACTACTACTTAATAGAGATATACCTTTGCGTTCCCACGATATTTCATTTCCGTCAACAATGCCAATTAACTTAATTGGTGATGCCAAAACCTCCTCTCCTAGTGTTAGAATACCTGTCGGCAGTGGCGATTTGGCAAAGTTATAGGTTCTTCCCCAAATATTCACACCAACAGCCTTTTCGGTAACTTGAACCACAACATTTGTCCATGGAGATAACACTTGATCTGCAATATAATCCATGTCTCAACCCTCCATAAATTTTGACAGCAAGAAATTAACTGCTTTATAGCTTTCAAAATGTGATTTATTCCTTAAGTCTTTGCCTTACTTGATCCCGATATTTGCTGGTTGGTAGATTCCATTCGTTGAAAGAGAGCAATCCGACAGCATCAGCGATTTTAAATAGCATTCTGGCAATCTTCTTGCGGCTTTCCACATCACCTATCCCAAGTTTCAGTTTGGCATACATGAGAGGCATACGAGTTTCTTGAACTCTAAGAAGAAGATCATCATCAATTCTGATTATTTGCTCAACTTCGTCGAATATCTTGTCATACTCAGCGATCATCTTGTCTGATAGATAACCATCTTTATGATCACCCGGCCCATCAAATATCTGCAAGACTTTGCCTGATTTCTCTAGTTCATTGTGCATTAGACCTATATACTTACTGATTAGCTCACCTGCACCGCCATAGTAACCATTCAGAAAATCATTCATGAGATACTCAACATTGCAGTTCGGACACTCACAATTGCTGATGCGATCATTCTGACTAATATCCCAGTAACGCTCTTCTGGATTTTCATAAATTCGCTTTCTGAGTTCATCTATGGTTATTTTAAGAACATCTGGATTTGTAAGGCAAAGCTGACTGTTCGGGTCTCTTTCTCCATTAATGAGGGAGAAGTATTCAGGATGTTCCTTGAAGTATCTCTCCGGCGGGACGAAGACATAAAATGTATGGCACCACGTTCCCCAACCCCGATGCTTTTCCCTAGCAAGCTTACCGTTCTGAATTATGCTGGCGTTGCCATTAAGTTTTTGTCGTGCCGAGAAATCTGATTCCATAACGTCAGCATAATATACTTCACGGAACTTAAGCTTTGGCATCTGAATATCATTTATCGGCTCAATTGTTATATCACTACATTTTGGTATATAGCTCACCTCCTATACCAGCGACACCCGAGATATTTCTCCAAAAATGAATATACACCGTAAAGAGTGCCCCGATCTTGTCCACCGAAGATGGCTAGGTGTTTATCATCTGTGTATATGATAAAACCATCTTCATTCATTTTACCAATATCAATAGGTGTTTTGGATTGCTGTAAATGCCTATTATTACCAAGTATAATCTCATGATTTGTGGCTGGCTGATCATCCATTATTATCGGGATGTCAGCACCGGATATCTGATTCAGAAAGGTTTTGAATTCCGGTTTAACCCGATTTTGCAGAGGTTCTTTTCGCCACATGAATTCCAGCGACTTTTCCTCTTTGAAGTGACTATATCTATAATATACAGGCTTATTTCTCTCACGTAAAGTGCAAAACTATTAATTCTTTTGGTCGTTGATTAACTATTCAATTGATGATATGATATTCATATAGCCCAAAAGCGAATGAAACTAATAGATGATACCACTCTAATTTGACTGTTGAACTGTTGCAATTCATTCTTGCTACAAGGAAAGTGTCAATGAAACAGATCAATCTGGGTATAGAGACTGATTGAGGGAGAAAAAGAATGGAAACTATGCGAAGTGTCTTATGTATTGCACCGGACAAGATAGAGATTCTTGAAGTGCCTGTGCCGGAACCAGAGCCTAACGAAGTCCTTATTGAGACCCGTGCTGTCGGTCTCTGCACAAGTGATGTATATGTTTTTACAGGTAAATCTCCAGATCAATATCCAGCAAGCAATATCGGTCATGAACCATCCGGGATTGTAAGGGCTGTGGGCAAAAATGTAACTCGATTCAAAACAGGCGATCGAGTAACAACTTTATGGGCAAAAGGCGGATTTATGCAATATGCGGATTATTATGTTCAGGACGAGTCTTATGTCTTCTCTTTGCCCGATAGTATTCCTTTTGCGTATGGGCTTTGTGAACCGCTTGGAGCGGCATCAAGAGGTATATGCGGTGCAGGGGTTCTCCCGGGTGATACTGTTGCCGTAGTCGGTGCTGGATATTTTGGTCAGTTGATATCACAATTAGCTAGAAATCTTGGCTCATGGCGTGTCGTAGTGCTTGATAAAGTGCCTTATCGGCTAAAAATAGCTCATGATCTTGGCGCAGATGCTGTTTATAACATAGCAGAAGACGGAATCAGACGTGCAATAACCGAAATCACATCAGGCAAAGGATTTGACTTAGTAGCGGAATGTGCCGGTGTCGAAGGAGCTTTTGATACATGCGTTGAATTGGTGAGGACTGGTGGAACAGTTTATGCCTATGGTTGGCATGTGTGTCCTGAAACTATTAGTCCGTATATCTGGCATACGAAACACTTTAAGCTTTTGAGCAACGCATGGGTTGCGCAGAATCCTTTTGATACTGAAAGATTCAAACGTATGGCTGAGACCTCCATAAAATGGCTTGAACGTGGATTGTGGAGAATGGACCCATTGATAAAGGATATTATATCCATTGAGAATCTTATGATGGCTGTTGAGCTAGTTACCAAACATCCTGATCAGATTATAAAGGCAGTTATAGGTCCCAAGTCGAGTCCTGCGGAGTAAACCAAGCAGTTGAGACAAAATAAGGGGGAGGAGCATATAATGGGAAGATATGGCTCAAGCTCGATCCTAAAATACCGATAAAGATAATAACCTGATGTGGATATTTCGCAGAGTCTATGATCTTGCCAGCACCGAGATGCCTTGCTGCGACTATGGCTGAAAGCCAAAGTTTTTACGGGTTGCATTTCACAAAGATGCCCGGATCAGATATTGCAGCTTGAGCGATTCCAACGCAATCTGCACCAGCCGAGAATAATGCTTTTGCACTGTCTGCATCAGTCATGGTTCTTCTTTTGTCGTCGTAATGGTTTATTGCTTTTAGTATGTCGTCTATGAAGGATTTGGGGTCTCGGGGGTATCCCCTGAGAAGAGTATACAGCAGTGGTTTTACTAACCATTTTGATCCTCCTGGTTAATTGTTAAGTGTTTATTTCTTAATATTTTGGACCAATTATCAACTAACTATCTTCTAATTTTTTCTTTCTGTCAACTTCCAGAAGTTTTGTCGCCGAATAGACTGCAACAGCAGATATGATGGCTGATAAAAAGAACATATACTCGTAAGGCATGATTTTCAGCGAAGCACCAGCAAACACAGGTACGAATCCTAAAGGGAACATTAAAGTATTCATGAATCCCAGATAGGTTGGGCGATTCATACTCGGCGCCATGTTGAGTGAATAGGTCATAAAGGCGACACCGCTCGCACTCGTGAAAGCCTGATTTACTACAAAGACTAAAAGATAAGCTGTAACCTGTAAATGAGAAGGTAAATATCTAACACAAGCGGCGATCACCGGTGCTATACAGGCGAGTGAAGACGCAATTACCATAAGATTCCTGCTTCCATGCTTCTCACCTATATATCCCCACAGCACGTTAGACAATAATGCGCTAACAGCACCTACAGCAGTAAACGTCCCTATCGTCGAAGCGTGAATCTGCATCCGATCCATCGCATAAGGAACATAAAAAGGAATACTCATAGCCCCAAATGACGCAACTATACGGTAAGCCATAAACAACTTGTAATTCTTATCTGTTTTCAGGAATTTCGGACCGAGTTTTAAGTGTTGCCAGAAGGGCATTCGCTCTTTAACTACAGGTGCGATCGGTTCCTTAACCATGATAAAGGAAAAACCAGAGATCGTCAACATAACAAGGCTAAACAGGAATATAAGGGTGTAGTTATAAGGAAAGGCGATGTAACATTTCTCACCCAGAATATACTTAATCAGAAACCCAACACCAATTCCAAAAGCCTCACCTATGAATTGCCGAGTGCTGAAAAGTCTTGCGATCCGATTGGCTGGTATAGTCTTGGCAACGATGTCATTGAACGGTAGGTTTGATATTCCAAGCGATGAGCAAAAAAGAAAATAAAACAAATAGAAGCAAGCAAACAGTAAAGCATAATTGCTATTCCCAATTATCAGCGTTAGGAACGTTATAAATACCCACGTGATAAGGCGTATGGTGATCCCAAAAGTGTAGAACGGCATCTTGCGGGGGCGGTGTTCAATCAAGTTCGACGTGAGCATCTGAAGCCATATCGAGCCAGCCGACATAGTGGAACTGACCAGGCCTACCATTACGTTTGATCTGGTTAATTGCTTCACAAAAGCGGGGAGAATCATGTTGGAGTCAATGAAGCGAAAACCTATGCTGGCAAAGATTCCGTTAATAAGGGCGAGAAAGAAATTACGTTTATCACTTTTTTCGTCAATGATTTCCTGTTTTAAAGCCTGTTCTGAATTTGTAAATATCTCCATAATACCAAAATATGTCTTGTAGGGACACGGCACTAGACACGCATCAGCGTGTCCCTACTCAGGTAAATTTATAACTTTAAGCCTGCTTCGTGCATATTCTTTCAAATCTCCGGGCGGATCTGTCAGATAGCCTATCGGAGAGCAGACAGCATATATGCTTGAATTTTGTGATTTTATCTCCTTGAAAAACTCCGTATGCGTGTGCCCAAAAAAAGCGTGAGTAACGAGCGGCTCTTTGAAGCATATCTCACCCAAACCCGCACTTCCCATAAATGCGCTGAAAAAGTCCCATGGTAACTCGTTTCGGTATATAACACATTCCCTGAATGGTACGTGGTGCGTAACGACTATTATACGGGAAATCCGATCTCGTATGGAATCAATCTGCCCCTGTAATTCGTCCTCAAATTGCCTCTCGATTTCAGGATCAGGCACTTTCCATCTGGCAAAGTTCACGTCATTCCACACCGAGCCTTGAAATATTTTTCTTTTGTAGGCATTTTCTGATATTGGGTATCTAACACTTTTGTAGGAGTAATCATACCATCCGATAGTGCCGCAAAAGCCGATACGATCAATTATTATAGAAGAATTACCGAGATGATGAACGTCATTTTCTTCGCATATTTTCGTTATCAGGTCATATTTCTGTTGTGAAGTTGTTTTATCGGTTGGTTTTAAAACCCAGACATCGTGGTTGCCTGCAACGAATAGCTTTTTACAGCCTAGATCATGGAAAGCTGAAAGTGTATCAGAAAGGGTGAATATATTGGGGGATAAGTCACCGCACATAACAAATACGTCTAGTTCAGCACGCCTTACTGCATCTACGAGATATTTGACGATTTGACTATTGGCAGGTGAGATGTCTGTATGGATGTCGGAAGTTATACCTATCCGCATTATACTGCCTGCAAACCTAACTGGAAGGCTTTTAGATTGACTTCGATGGCACGCTCCGGGACACGCTTAACAATGGCATCCTCCCATATTTCTGCTGGAATATTAAGATTTTTGGATGCGGCTCCAAGCAGAGCGATGTTAGCTGTTCTCAGATTGCCTGCCTGTTTGGCAATCTCCAGAGCATTTAAGAAAATTACCGAATTAAAGTGTGCTCTCAGTATTTCTTCAATGTTATCTGGATAGGTTGCTGTTCCACTAGCAACAGCACTTGGGTTAATCTGCTGGTCGTTGACTATTATGGTGCCATCTTTTTTAACGAAGTCAGCCATTCGGACTGATTCGAGTTTTTCAAATGCCAAAAGAAGGTCGCAATCACCCATCATAACTAGCGGGGAGAATATTTTTTTGCCAAAGCGAATATGGCTGTTGACGCTTCCACCTCGCTGAGACATACCATGAATCTCGCTTCGCTTTACGTCGAAGCCAGCCTGTACTGCGGCTTTGGATATTATCTCGCTTGCCAGAAGTATACCCTGGCCACCGACTCCTGTAATTATAATATTAGTTATATCGTTCAAGTGCTTAACCTTTCTCAGATATGGCTTTTGTTCTGCATACCTTTGCGCATACCATACATCCACTGCACAAAACCGGGTCAATTTTTACCTTTTTGTTATCAGCCGATACCCTGGACATAGCAGGACATCCGAGCCTTAAACATAGCCCACAGCCGATACAAACATCGGGGTCCACTTCTGCTCTTTTGGGACTTGCTTTACGTGGTAATAACAGACATGGACGATTGGTAATTATGACAGCAAGTTTATCCAGATTTACTGCTTCATCTATAACGGATTCTAATTCTTCCAAGTCATAAGGATCAACTTTCCTGACGTATTCTACACCAAGCGATTTCGCAAGCTCAAACAGGTCCAGTTTTTTTGTCTCCTCACCCATCAGCGTTTTACCAGTAGCAGGATGGTCTTGTCGTCCTGTCATTGCTGTCGTATCATTATCCAGTATGATGACAGTTCCTTTCGACTTGTTGTAGACCATATCAACGAGACCCGTTATACCTGAATGTACGAACGTAGAATCGCCAATGACAGCAACGACGTTATCGCTTCTCTGGGTAGCTTTCTCTACTCCCATAGCGGTGCCGATGCTGGCTCCCATGCACACACAGGTATCCATGATTTCCTGTGGAGGCAAGACGCTGAGCGTGTAGCAGCCTATATCACCTGTAACGGTCAGCTTTTTCTTTTTTAGTATATGAAAGACACTTCTGTGCGGGCAACCGGGACACATTGCAGGCGGCCGGCCGGGTAACTTCATCTCAGGAAGAACCTTTGGAGGTGTTTTTCCAAGAAAGAAATTAGCGAGTATATCTGGCGAAAGCTCACCAAGCCTGTTTCCTAATCCTTTAGCATTTATCCCCATCTCACTTATCTGGCTTTCAAGGAATGGGTCAAGTTCCTCAACAACGTAAAGCTCTTTTACTTTGCTGGCAAAATCACGGATCTTGCTCTCTGGAAGCGGGTACGTCATTCCAAGCTTCAAAAAGGATGCGTTGGGCATAACCTCCTTAGCATATTGATAAGATACTCCACTGGTGATGATACCTATATTTTCGTCCTGAAGTTCAATTTTTTGGAGAGGGGTCTCATCGGAGAAAGTTTTGAGTTTCTTGAGCCGCTCTTCAACGACGACGTGCCTTTGTCGAGCATGAGCGGGAATCATAACGAATTTCTGGAGGTCTCTGACGAAGCCTTTAGGTTTTTCGATATTCTCTTTTTCGCCGAGTTCCACCAGTGATTCGGCGTGAGCAATGCGGGTCGTTGTGCGAACGATTACAGGGACATCAAACTGTTCACTGATATGGTAAGCTTCTTTAACAAAATCTTTGGCTTCCTGACTATCGCTGGGTTCTAGCAGCGGAACTTTAGCGAATTTTGCATAGTTGCGGTTGTCCTGTTCATTTTGCGAACTGTGCATACCGGGGTCATCTGCGCTTATAAGCACAAACCCGCTTCTTAAGCCTGTGTAGACGAATGTAAACAGCGGATCTGCCGCTACGTTTACCCCGACGTGCTTCATGGTAACGAGCGCTCTGCCACCGGCAAAGGAACAGCCCATGCCAACTTCAAATGCGACTTTCTCGTTTGGAGACCACTCAGCGTAAATATCCGGGTATTCTTTAGCGATCGTCTCCAATATCTCAGTGCTTGGCGTACCGGGATAAGCGGAAGCAACACTGACTCCACTCTCGTAAGCTCCTCGTGCTATCGCCTCATTTCCCGAAAGGAGTACTTTCATATCTTATGCTTTCTGTGGATTGCCTGAATTCTTTGCCAGGTTAATTGACTCTATACGTTCTTGAGCCTCATCAAACATATTCGAGGCTGGCAGAAAATTAAACTCTATGGCTCTATTATAATATCTCAAAGCGGTATCCCAATCGCCCTGTTTTTCATATCTGCGCCCTGCACTCACATTCTTGACTAAATCCAGCGACTGATCTTCGTAATCCCGCAGAATTTTTTCTGCTTCTTTGATTTTCTCTCCGCCTGATGCAGTTTGCTTGTGCCAGTATTCGTTCTTTGAAAGGATCACTTTGTCGTAAGCCACCAAAGTATCGAACCACTGCTCTTGTTTACCCTTATCAAGTGACTGTGCTTTCTCAAGAAGAGACTTAAAATTAGCGTCTGAACTATCATCGCCAAATTTTGAGATTACATTTTTAGCTATATCAACGACAGCTTTCGATCTTGCCTGAATGCCCAGTTCAACCTTCTGTTTGAATTTATCAACAATAACTTTGTAGGCAGATAAAGCCTGATCTTGCTCCCCTAGTTTTTCGTAGCATCTTCCCTTGCTGAGAATTGCTTCCACAGTGAGGTAATTCTCTGGATACTTAGCAAGTTCGTCGTAATACTGGATCGCTTTCTTCAAAGATTCCTTATCCCCTATCTGTTCGTAGCATTTTGCTATTCCGTCACGAGCGGGAATGGCACTTTCGCTTTTGGAGTATTTCTTAAGAACTTTCTCAAAATCAGCGATGCTATCACTATATTTACCTATCTGATAGGAGCATCTTGCAGAATAAAATATTGCTTTACTAATAATATTCTTGTTTCCTCCGCTTTGTACTGCTTCTTGAAACTTAGTTTTTGCGGCTTCGTATTTGCCGATGGTGGCAGGCACGTTGCCATCCTTTTGCATAGAGGAATCGGCTTCATTATAAAGGTTTATAGCCTCACTGAAAATTAAAGCGGTTTTATCGTTTTTAGTGACCATATATCCGAAATAACCGACTATAGCAATGATGACAATGACTGCCGCAACACCAATAGTAGTAAGCTTCTTCCAATTTTCGGTTAGATATACAGATATTTTCGTTGTTATGGAAACGAGTTTATCCTCTTTTAGCTGTTTTTTTGTTATTTTTGCCATACCCGGTGAGTGACCGCTCCTTTCTATCTTGTGATTATACTATACATCAGGCTTATTTAGAACATGAACGACAACTGCTGGCTTTGCACGTCCCACAGCTAGACCCACTTGAAGAAGAACCTCCTGATGAGTTACTCTTTGACGACATAGCAAAAGTTGACATCAGACGTTCCACTTTCGGATCCTTACATTTGGGACAGATGACAGAATTCATGCTATTACTTGAAAGACAAAGCTCCTCAAATTCGTTATCGCATTGCGAACAGTGAAATTCGTATAGTGGCATCAGATTTTCACCTCTGAATGAATCTGATTATTGTATCAGAAATTATGGCTATAAAAAAAAGAAGCTTGAACCTTAATAGCTCAAGACTTGTGTCAATTAGATATTGGAGCGGGCGACGGGGTTCGAACCCGCGACATTCAGCTTGGGAAGCTGACACTCTACCAACTGAGCTACGCCCGCTTATGTTCACTATTATATTATACTGAACAACATTCAAAAATGTCAAGCTAATTCTCTAAAAGAATTTATGCAAACCCTTTAAATTTTAAGTAAACTCTTAGCGAGTATAAAAATTTGCCATAATTAATGTTAAAATAGTCTAGTGATTAGGCATAAATTAAATCATCTTCGGGCAATGGCAAATCATCGCTGGCTTTCACATCTAACCACCCCAATGTGGCAAGATTACGAACAGTGGATGCAACATCAGTCTCATTCAAAGGTGGCTTTCTTCTTTGTTTCCATTCCATAACTTTGTTTACGACATCCATTTCTGAAGGCTTACTGTTTCTATCTATTAGGGATTTAGCAGCAAAGAGAACAGTTGCAACAGTCTCAGACTGATTAGTATTCATTCTCATAAATAGATCGGTAACTCTTTCAATAATCGGATTCCATTGTTCAAGGTATTCAGCATAAGCCTTTTTAGCATCAGCAAATGTTGAGCCGACTTTAACAACAAACATACTTCCCTTATGTTCTTCACGTATTAAACCATTATTAACCAAGCGTGTTATGACGCCTTTAAGGTTAGGTGCAAAGGGTCCATAACTGCCTTTCTGATAATCAAGATTTGTAGGCAATTCCTCCGCTGTAGCTACATAAGCGATCTTTTGAAACATTATCCGTCCAACAGTCCAGTGGTAGGGTTGATTTTCTATGCGGTTTAATATCTCAACCATTGCCACCCATGCTGGTTGAATCATCTTTGGTTCTGGCATTATGAGCGTATTATCACTATCTAGGAATTCAGGCATCAATTCCTCGTGAGGAGTTCCATAAGGCGCATAAAGTTCAATCGAAATATCCATCTTAGCCAGATAGCGATAAAGCGTTGGACCAACAACCCGCCACTCAAGTTGACCTTCGCCGCATCCCAAAGGTGGCATTGCAAGCGAGGTGATTCCCCACTCTTTATACATTTTAAGCAGATAGTCCAATCCTTTAATGATGCTTTCCAAATTAGCAACAGATCGCCAATGTTCCTTAGTTGGAAAATTCAGCACGTGTTGATGAATTAAATCTTTATAGAGGTATGGGAATCCCAGTTTTACTTCCTTTCGACTACACCTAGCGGAGTAATCCTCAAACATATCTGGAAAACGTTTCTTAAACTCTAAGGCGATCCCTTTGCCCATTATCCCAACGCAATTGACTGTATTAACCAGAGTCTGCGCTTTTGATTCAAAGAGATTGCCAATAAGAACTTTAATCATTTATATCATTCCCCTTCATTTGAAGAATAGAGGCAAATTTATAGCAACATTCAGGTTAGGAGTTATTTTCTCAAGCTCAGATTTAGCTTCATTACATGAAACGTATGCACCTATAATATAGCATACATCCACTTTATTTGGAACTAAAATTTCTGCACACTTAGCTCGCTTCTTCCGACTTTTTATAATTGGATCTGGATCTGTCCAATATGTTGCAAATACAAGAGAATAATCTATCTTAGAAAGTCCTGCTGGAGAAGGTGCAAAAGCAGTATAATCAGCAGAGGCATTGCCATCTGCAACTACAACATCCTGAAGATTTAATACTTCTTTGTCTATTTTCAGGACACATAATTCAGCATGTGAATCTTTAAGTTTATAAAGCATTGGGTTTCTAGCACAAAAGTAGAGATTCACATAATCATGTAGAAGCTTGCCACCGGGAATTCGTTTCCCATCTCGTCTTTCTTGTATTTCTGCCATCGCAACTGATTTATGAGGAAGTTTCTTGGAAAGATTGTGAGACAATATGCCATTTGCCATAATTGATGGCACATTTGAAATATCCGTTATGTAATGAAGTTCACTAAGATCGGATAGATTCAAATTGATACTTCCTCTCATCAAGTTTCAAAATATTTCTAAACTTTCTACTTGACTTACTACAAAGAATAGACAACAATTTTTTATTAGCCACGGAAACACACGGAATAACACGGAAATAACAATTCAAGATTGAAGATTCAGGAAACTGTTCTATAATCTTGTCCCTTGCATTTTTTATCTTTTCCTTTTTCCGTGTGAATCCGTGCCATTTCGTGGCTAAATTCCTATAAAAAATTAACTGATCTTTACTGTAACAAGGCTAAACGCTGATATTTTCACTTTCAAAGCATTCTTTTCTAACCTTGCTGTGTTATTCTGAATAGGTCTTTCAAGGAGATCGGTCTGCATTACGACCATGTTTGGCTTAATGAGAGATGGATCAAGCGTAACAATCGCTTCTGTATCTTTTCCATCCGTCTCGTAAAGCCTTATCACGATCTCATCCGTATCCTCCGCCTTCTTAATGCCTGACAGCATGGCGTTCTTCGGCTCAACAGAGATGAACGCCATCTCTTTTGGAAGATCACCTTTATGCACGTCAGTTGCAACGACCTCTATGCTGTGATTGAACTCGTATCCTGCCCTTGCGGAGTCAGACGGCTTCCAGTCAGCACCATGTGGAACGAGTGAAAGCTTTATCTCGTGCTGACCGATTTCCGGGAACGGATCGGGGTCGTAACTGCTGCGGAGCAAGGTAAGCTTGATCTCGCTTTCAGTGACGTTATGTCCGTATTTGCTTTCATTCAACAGCGTGACGCCGGCAACACCTTTGCCGTCCATTCTTTCGCCTGTCAAGTCAACCCATTTCAAAGCGGGAACCTCATCACCATTAGTTGGTCTTTCTATGGAACCGCATGGTATCTCAAATCTTGCCCTGTCAGACTTAACCGCCACAGGAAAAACAGCTTTTAGCATTGGCACGCCAACCTCATGAGTACCACGCTCTACCCAGGTGATATTGAGGCTGAAATCCACTCTTGGCAAACCGGCTTTAAGGGAAATGTCCATTACAAAGTGTGAGTCATTTAGCTTATGATGAATTCTTATCATCCCAACGTTTGGCCCATTTTGAATCATCTCCACCTTAACGGCTTCGGTGATGTCTTTTTGATTAATGATCTTACCGATCTCCCATGCGGTCATTCCATGAGGCTCTTCGAGTAGCCACTGCAAGAATCCTGTTTTCCTTCCTTCTGGAACAAGCTCATATCCAGTGCGTTTATCTACGAGGGATGAGATTGCACCAGCTTTTTCGTCAACTTCAAGCTTGAAGAACTTGTTTTCGATAACGTTTGATCCACTTTTTACACCGGCATCTGATGAAACAGGTGAATCAGCATGGGTGATGGTATAGACTTTATATCCAGTCGCAGGCAGTTCCTTCACAGGGAATGCGATAGTGACAAAATTGTGTCCCCAATATCCGCCACGGCCGATCACCTGCCCGGAACATGATTCACCAGATGGTGAAACGACTTTCACACGGTCATCCTGAATTTCTTTGTTCCAGACTTTTACGACAGCCAGTTCATCTCTCGTCCATGGGTTCGGGTTATAGATTAGGAAAGGCTCTGCGGAAACGGCGCCGCCGCTGAGAGCAGAAAGCATACCCATGTTACTTTCGTATCCTGCACCTGCGCCAACTCCGGGTCCAACTTTACTGCCGGGCATATCGCATGTCGGCAGACCTTCAACACCTGTGGTATCAACCTTTGAGGCAAGTGTCCTTAAAGACCTTGTTTTGATCATGCTTGTCCTTGCAAGCGTCTCCTGAAACAGCCCTTGAGCGTATTCGTAAGTAGCATGTATACCTGAACCGGGGAGTATGTCGTGGAACTGGTTAAACATTGTGTTCCGCCAGCCAACCATAAGGTCATCTGAGGGATAAGGCATTCCAAGCAGGCGAGAAGCGATAACTGAGATAGCTTCTGTTTCAATAAGGCGATTTTCGCCGTATCTATTAGCACGCTTGACGTTGCTTTGTGACGTATAACAGCCCGGAAAAACAAAGTTCAGTTCGTCATTCACGACAGGCAGATTATCTGGCAGTTTGTGTTCGATTGCAGAGAAGAATTCCACCGTTGTGCTGAGTTTGACCTTTGGATATATTGACCACGAGTTCATATCAAGAGCGGTCATTAAGTCCCGTCTCGTTGGACCGCCGCCGTGATCGCCAACGCCGTAAACAAACAGGTATTCTTTCAATCCTGTCGCATTCTCAAAATCGAATATCAGCCTTGTTAAATCTGGAGTTATCTCTCCGTTGTACCAAAGCACCGCATCATCAAATGCGAGAACCCTTGACTTATCAGGGCTTTCCCACCAGAATAGCCTGTGTCCCTTACCGCCCCGACAGAAGTAGTAGAACTTCACACCAGCTTTTGAGAGTATGCCCGGCAGCGAATGAGGATGCCCAAATAGATCCGGTTCCCAATCAATTTTGACTGTATCAAGCGTAAACCCGAACTCATCTCTTATGAACCGTTTTGTGTAAAGCAGGTGTCTGCATAAAATTTCGCCAGATGCGATATTTTCCTCACACTCGACCCATGTATTTGCAGTGATCTCCCATCTGCCTTCTTTAACTCTTCGCTTTATCATCTCGTAAACTTCTGGTAGGTATTCTTTAGCCGCTAAATACGTGGATGCCTGACTTTGCGAGAAGTAAAGATCGGGAAATTCGTCCAACAGCTTGTCAACTGTGGAAAAGGTATCGTTTGTTACGCTGACGGTCTCTGGCCAGTTCCACATCCAGTTCATGTCAATGTGAGCATGACCAACGCAGTATATAGTGTATTCCTTCAGCGCTTCGCCTATGGGAGCCAGTGACTTTTCAGCGTTCTCCACAGCAGATTTCATGTCTGCCGGTTTCTTTCGTGATTCTGATTCCACGTATTCTAGTGCTTTATCAACGAGCGGGCCCCACACTGGTTTATTTTCGGGTTTTGCATCAATCAGCCTCTGCGCAATACGAATTTCGTGAGAAAATCTATCAAAATATTTATCATCATGTTCTATATTAGCCTTTATAGTTTCGAGAGTTTTATCAATACTTGCCAGATCACTCATAGTTCATCTCCTCTTAAAACTGAAAACTAGAAACTGAATACTATTTCCATACTGACAATTGATTATAAACTATCCAGTAAAACACGTCAATATCCTTTGTAGTGGAAGGCTTTAGATTTCCACTTTCTGTTGATTATACGACTTTTTCACTTATTGAAATAAAAAGGAATTATAAACGCAAAGACACTTCTCGTTCCACCGAGCGACGGAAGAACAGAAAGCGCACAAAGAACACGAAGAAATGAAAAGATATGAAATCTCAAATCTTTGTGTTCTTAGTGATCTTTGTGTCTTCGTGGTTAATATAACTGAAAAACTCGTATAGATATTTGATTTTTTTTATGTTATACTGGATTCAGTTAGCGAGCCAATTCAATTTATCGTAGGATACTTAGTGCTGTTTTGTTATAATATTTTGAATTTGGAGTAACTAATGGCAGAAAGATTATCTGACAGAAGAGCTACTGGCGTTACGTGGCGGGCAATAATTCTCGGTCTTTTGCTTATACCTCCCGTGACCTTCTGGATCATGGAGGTAGAGTGCGTCTGGCATTCGGGACATCCTACATCTATATCTCTTATGTGGGGTGTCGTGTTTGTCATGTTCGTCATTATCCTTCTCAACCTTCTGGTGAAACGGTTCCTGCCGAATTGGGCGCTGACGCAAGGAGAACTGATAACTATTTACGTTATGCTCTGCATGGCAGGAGGACTCGCAGGACATGACACGTTACAGCTTACGATCCCCGCCGTACCTTACGCCTTCTGGTTTGCCACACCCGAAAATGAATGGGCTGATATGATAATCCCATATATCCCTCGCTGGCTTGTGGTGTCTGACAAGAACATTATGCGCGGTTTTTTTGAAGGTGATACCTCTTTTTACACTAAAGAGATAATGGGCGCATGGCTTGGTCCGACACTCTGGTGGACAGCGTTTATAATTGCTCTGGGTATGATCATGATCTGTCTCAACGTTATCGTCAGGAAACAGTGGACAGAACATGAGAAGCTATCTTACCCGATAATACAGCTTCCTTTAGCGATAACGGAAGGAGGAGGGTCATCAAAGTTTTTCAAAAACAAAATACTATGGATAGGGTTTGCAATTGCGGCGGCAATAGACATTATAAATGGTCTGCACCAGTTCTATCCGATGGTTCCTAGAATACCAGTGCGGCACGATTACTACAATCTGGGACAATATTTCACAGAAAAGCCATGGAACGCTATGGGTTCGATTCCATTTCCTTTATATCCGTTCGTGATAGGATTGGGCTACATTCTCCCGCTTGATTTGTCTTTCTCTCTCTGGTTCTTTTATATATTCAGAAAACTTCAGGAAGTATTTACCAGTGCCGCAGGGATCAGACTGCCAAGATTCCCGTATGAAAGCGAGCAGTCTGCTGGTGCGTGGTTCGGGATTTTCGCCATAGCAATATGGGTGACGAGAGGACACCTGAAGGAAGTTTTTAAGAAAGTCTTTGGACTCAAAACCTCGCTGGATGACTCAGAGGAGCCCATAAGTTACAGGCTGACTGTAATACTGATGGTTGCATCTTTTGCCTTCATAGTATGGTTCTGCCTCAAGGCAGGGATGACTTTTGGCGTGATTATAGCTTTCTTTGCAATATTTTATGCTTTCTCGGTAGCCATCACTCGTGCCAGAGCAGAGCTTGGACCGCCTGCTCACGAGATGGCTGGAATGATGAACTCACAGCAGATTCTCGTGAATATACTCGGAATCCGAAAATTGGGGCCTGCTAATATGACAGTGTCAATGTATTTCTGGTTCTTTAGCGGGAGAGGTTATAGGGAGCATATAATGCCCCATCAGCTTGAGGGCTTCAAAATGGCTGAACGTGCCAGAATGAGCAACAAGAAACTCGTTTTAGCAATGGCACTTGCGATTATTTTTGGATCTTTAGCATCATTCTGGGCATTGGTCAGTGAGCTTTACAGGGTCGGCGGAGAAAACGGTCCTTCAGTCGGACACATAGGCCAGTTCTGGTGGCTTTCAAGTGAATTAAGCTATCCGAAAGGTACGGATTTCCCTGCTATAATTGCGATGTTAGTAGGGTTCGGTTTTACCTTTTTCCTGATGGCGATGAGAATGAGGCTTCTATGGTGGCCGTTTCATCCTGCCGGGTACGCTTTGTCCACGAATTTCGGCGTGGAATATTTTTGGTCCTGCCTTGTTATAAGTACTGTAGTCAAGTATCTGGTGCTAAAGTTTGGCGGAGCTAGCGGCTATCGAAAAGGGCTTTCTTTCTTCTTTGGCGTGATACTGGGAGAATACTGCGTTGGGGCATTTTGGAGTGCAATAAGCGTTATCTTCCAGACGTACACCTACGACTTTGCCCCGGGTTAGCTTTTATCTTCCTCATTCCAACCTTATCAATTCAAAAAAGAAGGTACACTAAACCTTCTTCCTGACAAAATCGTTATCTTTGTGGAAGTGATCGCTAATGAAAAGAATAAGGTATTTTTTGATAATATCATTGATAATACATACCATCATTCTCATACTGTCAATTTACATAATTCTGCCAAAAGTAGACATATCAAAAATTCGCAGTAAGATAGATGTTGATATAGTTAAGGTAAATCCTCAAGCTAAGGAGTACGTAAAGACTCCAGCCAAAACTATCAAAGAGGGCAAAGGCGAGGTTAAACCCAAGCCAGAGAAAATTAAAACACAAAAATCAAAGGGCATTAAGCCAGTAGATCAGGCGACGTTCTCTTCACTCACGAAAATTCCAACTTTCAAATCATCAAGGCAGGATATTGTTGAGACGAGATCAGATAATATATATCTGTCGCAGGTAAAACCGCCAGAGTCTTTTAATCTAGTGTTTACATCCGTACCTACACACCGTATTAACACGGTAGATAAACGAGAATTATCCACGATACCAACATTAAACTCAAAGGTCGAAAATATAAGAATTAATATTGGATCAAGCGGATATGGCGGACCAAAGGTCGGTCCTGTTGGAAGCAGTTCAATGCCTAAAGGAGAGAGTTCCCGCTATATTGATGCAATGAATACAGTTGCGCCACGAGGCGGTGTCGTTGAATTTGCAAATATCCTCCCATCAATTGCTCAAGGTATACTTCAGCGTGTAACCCAGAAGAAACTCGATGTCGTTTTTATAATTGATACTACGGGCAGTATGGAAGATAACGTGCTTGGAGTCAAAGATTACATTCTCCGATTCCTTGAGCCACTGGAAGAAAAAAAACTGGACGTTGAGCTTGGGCTGGTTACTTTCAGTGACATTTCCGCAAGAAAAGAGAAGGTATTCGATTTAACTGATAAACCAGACAAATTCAAGAAATGGCTCGATAAGGCAATATTTTACGGTGGAGGAGACCTTCCAGAATCGGGGTACGAAGCTATTGTCACCGCTCTGGATAAGATTGATTTCAGAAAATCAGCACAGAGATTCTTCATATTCATGAGTGATGCTCCACAACATGATTTCGATTACGATGGAAAATCCAGATACACACTTGACAGGATAATCTCGATGCTAAACGAAAAGAACGTCAGCGTTGAAGTTATAGGTTTGGACATCCTGCTCATGAAACAGCTTGCGTATGGAACAGGTGGACAATGGAAACCCATACCCGGCGGTAATCTAAGGCTGGACGTTCCAGAACCAACGTCTGCTCCGAAAATACATTCCAGACTTGTGGTATCTCCGATCCCTGATTTTCTTGAAGACAGCGTGATAGTAGATTTTGATAAAATCGTTCCCGATTGGGTTGATTTTTCATATAAGGTACTTGACCCACAGGGTGCTAAAATAATCGGCACATTGACTTATCGCAAGGAAGTTAGCAACAAGTCAGAGAAAAATGTGGAGATACCTGTAAAATTCAACATTAGCGTATTCAAATCTGGTGTTTATACGTTGATATATAGGACGCTGGATAGCTATGGAAATCAGAATATCCTGCGCCAGACCTTTGAACTGCAAAAGGAAAGCTGACGAGGGAGGTGCTTATAGGGATGTTGAGAATGCGCCAAAGTATGTTGAAGAAGCACATCAAGTAATGATGGATTTAATTAAATGAGAGGTGAAAACTATGAGAAGCTTGACAATACTTTGTTTGCTTATTTGTTTAGCTTCTATTGTAGTAATTTCCCTTGGTGAAGAAGCACCAGAAGCTAAAGTAACTAAAACAGCAGTTTATACTTTTACAATTCCAAGCGAATCTATATATCTGAATGCGCAGTTGGAAAGTTACCTTGCTGAACTTAAGAAATCCAAAGCTTCTGAAGAAGTCAAAGCGATTATAAAAGATAGCGGAATTATCCACTGGTGGGATTCTGTAGGAGGTAATATCCATTTTCTTGAACAACTGGAAGCGAAAGGCATTATAACACGGACAGGGAAAAAGCGTGATAAACAATCTATGGAAGTTATTGAGTATCTAATGGATCTCAGGAAGGCATATCAATACAAAAAAGAGATATGCAATCAATTCAAAATGGTAGGAGACGATGCGGCAACCAATATCTTGTATGGACTTGTGAAAACAGCTATAATGTTTAATAATGACAAGGAGATTATTCGATTTTTCATTTACCTGCCTGGTCCGGATGCTGCTGGAGCAACAAATAGGCAGTATATCCTGAGTCAGATTAAGGATGCAATACCCATCACCTTCCTTCATGTACTATTTGAGCAGTCAAAGGAAATTCAGGAGGACACTATAACAGCACTATTTGACGTTCCCATTGAAGACTGCAAAGAGTCAGCCCAAATAAGCTCAGACATGAGTTTTAGCAAAGCGGATCTTGCTTTAGTTCAGCGTTACAATGTGCTTGTTGATGAAATACATAATGAGCTTGTCACGGATATACCGTCTGGATTGCCGAAGGAAAAGCCAGAACAATTCCCAAGGATAGCATACACCAGTAATGGATGGCTCTATACAGTAGAGATAGAAAGCACAGGCGATCTACGTAAGGGTAGCCAACCACAAAAGATTTGCCATCTGCCAGGAGGCGAAGTATTCGGTTCACTTGCCTATTCAGCGGATGGAAAATATATCGCGTTTTCCATTTTTCATAAAGGTGACCTATACCCATTTACCAGTGCAAGCCTGTGGGTTGTTGAAGCGCAACCCGGTGCAACACCGTATGAAATAAGCTTGGGTATAGAACCATCATTTGCTCCGGCAGGACATTTGCTTGCCTACACTTATAACCAAACTGTGTGCATTTTTGATATTGATGCGAGCAGTTTCATTGATGCGAACAGTTTCCGCGCGTTGAGAGAGAATTCATGCAACCCAAATTGGACTGCTGATGGTAAGGAAATTGCACTGATTGAAGAGAGTAAGAGTAAGGATTTTGTTGACATTGTGATGGTTGTGGATGCAGAGACAGGTCAGCATGTATTGTTCCGCAAGGAAGTTTTCAATATCGGCAGTGCGCCGCTACCTTCCCCTGATGGGCGTTATATTGCCTTCAGTCCTCATCTATCTCGTCCAAAGCTGAAAGGAATCATCGTAAATCGTGAGACCAAAAAGGAATTCGCTTTGCCTTATAAAGGTGAGCCGGTTCTTGATTGGTCATCTGACAGCAAGTGGTTACTGTGGACACGATGGATTATTGATCCAGAGAACGACGGCGCGTATCTATGGCTTGAGGTCTGGATAACATCATTTGATGGAAAATACTCAAATAAAATCGGCAACGGTCATTCTGCTCTTTTTACACCAGACGGAATGTATGTGGTCTATTTGCACGGACGTGGAAAACGTGGAGAAAAACCAACTGATTTATACATATCTGACATGCAAGGGAAAAAGAAAAAACTGCTCATAGGAAATGTAGAAATATTCGCTGTGCAGAGAAAACACAGGTGATTTATTATGAAAAATTCTACAGTATTTATGGTAACAACAGATATTAAAACGATGGGCGCTATTCAAATTTCCGCTGTTATGAATGTCAAAGCAGGTGCTTTTTTCTTACTAATAATTCTAAACTCAAACAGATAAAAGATATAAAAGTTTGGTTTTGAAAGATTTTTTGTTCTGAAAACTTTGAGCAATATCATATAGGTGTTTTTATGAAAAAACTTTTTTTTGCAATTATAATTCTATCACTTTTGGCTACTGCCTTTGGGCAAGCCCTGGTTAATCAAGAAGAACTCCAAAAGGCAACGGACTATTACCTTAAAAAAATACGCTCTGAGCCTGCGAATCTCGAACTGCATCGTGAACTCGTGGATTCTTACAAAGGGAAAGGTATGATCAGCATACCCATTGACGTATACAGCAAATCAGTCGCCAAGAACGCTGATAATCCGATAGTGATGTACGTTCTTGGATATGCTTACCTTGCAGATGGTTCTCCAGACTCATTGAAGATGGCGGAGAAGAACCTGAAACTCGCTCTGGAACTGAAGCCCGCTTTTCCCGATGCCCTTACTGCACTTGGTGACTATTACATGAAGACAGGACAGGAAAACCTAGCGATTGAAAATTGGCAGGAAGCAAGAGGAACTGACGAAAAATTTGAGCCTGTCTACGTTTCACTGGGAAGATTCTATCGCTCAAAGAAGCAATACGAAAAAGCCTTAGAGGAATACGATGAGGCTATATCTCTGAATTCAAATCAGGTAGGAAAAAGGTATCTTGAGCTAGGGATTATGTACATGGAAATAGGGGATTTGAAAAAGGCAGAAGAAACGCTGATTAAAGCTAAAAGCTACGAACCCAAACTCGGTATTATATATTACAAATTAGGGCAGATATATGCACTAAATGGTGATCGTGATCAGGCAATACGGTTCTATCGTGATGGACGGAAACATGATCCCAACAATGCTCAGGTGGCTTATGAACTGGCTTACATTTTTCTTGAAAAGAACGACACCAAATATGCGATCCTGAGTTTTGAGAGAGGATTATCGGCAGATGGTGTTGATCAGAGCGTTAGTAAAGAATTGATTAAGCGCGCAGATAAAAATATTACTCAAGCTACCGACTTTCTGGCTCAACTGGCTAATTCATCACTATCAAATAACTTCAATCTGCTGTACTTCCTTGGAAAGCTCTACTTAAATCAAAAAAAGGATGATCTAGCTTTTAAGTATTTCAAATTGGCGTCATCAATGCCGAATGTAAATGCCGACGTACACTATCAGCTTGGCCTGCTCTACGAAAAACTCCTGCCGAAGGTAGTAAAAGAACAGAAGATTGATCTACCACAAAAACAGGAACCTAAACCTATTGAAACCAATCAAAAGGAAGAGCAAGCGTCTCAACAACAAATCGCCCAACCTGAAGCCCTGCCAGTTCAAACAGAAGAAGCACAGGAACAGTACCGAAAGGCAGTAGAATTGGGGGCGGCGGAGGCTGATCTGCTTTTCAAAGTGGCACAAGGCTATCTGGACGAAAGGCAAGAGGATAAATACGTCGAGGTAGCTGAAAAGGCTTTAACAATAAACGACAAAAGAGTTGACGTTCACCTTAAACTCGTGGATATATATCTCAAGAAGGCTGATAGCTATAATAAAGCAAATAAGAAGGATGAGGAAGAGAATTACGTTCTGCAAGCAATTAAACACTATGAGCAAGTCACAAGCCTTCAGCCTGATGCAAAAAAATGGTATAACCTTGGATTGCTTTATGAGCGGGCAGGCAAAAGCAAAGCGGTTAAAGCTGTCAGAGCTTATGAATCAGCGATACAGCTTAATCCTGATTATGCTCTTGCATACTATCGCCGTGGGAACTTTATGCTGAATTACAAGGTTGGCCCTGCAAAGGTGCTTATGTATAAGCCCGAAGTCGCTGTGGACGATTTAAAGAAAGCAATTGAGTTGAACCCGAACCTCGCAGATGCTCACGTCTCTTTGGGAATGGCGTATTATCAGATGAATATGACAGAGGATGCTACAGCAGAATTTGAAAAAGCCGTTCTGGTTGATCCCAATAACCTTAGAGCGCACATATACCTTGCACAAGACTATGCTCAGGCAGAAAAGTACGATAAAGTCATCGAACATCTATCAAAAGCCGCTGAACTGGACAACAATAATCCCCAGATATTGAAGGAACTTAGTGGAATGCTATTAAAATATGGTACTGAAAGCGATGTATTGAAAGCCCGTGAAGTGTTAGAGAAGGCTGTTAAGATGATACCCGATGATCCAGAGGTGCTTATGAATTACGGCTATACTCTGTATCTGGCAAGCAGATTCAACGAAGCTATCGCAAACCTCAAAAAAGCCCTTGAGATACAGCCTAACTATCCAGAGGCTAACTATAATATTGCGTTAGCTTATAGCCGCATAGGGCAGTATAAGCTTGCAGGACAGCACTGGGAGAAGGTTATAGAGCAAGTTCCCGATTCCCCGCTGGCTAGCAAGTCCGCTGAATACGTGAAGAAAATCAAAGAATCAGAAAAACGTTAGTCAAAAATTCGCTTCAGATTGGTTTCTTTTTGGTTTCTTTCAAACAGCCCTGGATTTTGGGATTTGTTCTTGACACTAGATTGGATTAAGTGTTATAATCTCTCTACTAAGTGCGAACCTGATGGATTTGCGCAGTGCAATATATTCTTCATTAGGGGACGTTTTTTATGAAGGAAGTTAATAGTTTGTTTATGTCTTTGGGCTGGAGAAGCTTATCTAGCTTCGGATGTTGTAGGAACAGGAGGTATCCATAAGATGCTAAAAAGATGTTTAGCTGTGATTTTCGTAGCAACTCTTGCGATCTCACTTGTTGGCTGTGGAATAATGAGCGTTTTTGGTGGTAAGCCGGTTCCGCCACTATCAGGATATTCCAAAGTTGTGATTGCGCCTTTCGAGATTAAGAAACCGACCGGACAATATACGGAACTACCGACCATGATGACTTATGGAGCCGGGACAAAACTGGGCATCAAATTCAAAGATAAGAGCTGGGACTTCGATCAATCGAGAGATATGAAACCCATCACAAGTAAAATGAAGGAACTGGGTATATCTCAAAATGGTATATACCAGAATACAGAAGCGGCAGTTAAAATAGGTAAAGCTTTCGGCGCAGACATTGTTATATTGGGAATGGCTACAGAACCCAAATACTCTATTGAAAGGTCTGGAAAAATCACGGAGGATAAGAGTAAGGCAACTAGAACTGGTTCACGTTTCTATACTGTTTATCAGAAAGCTTTATTAAGAGTTAGCGTTAAGATTGTAGAAGTCAACTCCTCTAAAGTAATATGGGCTGGTAATATATTGGGCTACAAAACTTACGAAACTCTATATCATACAGGAGAAAGCGAAAAAACACAGCGAGAAGAGACAATGTTCGCTGATATCCGAAGGGAATGGGTAAATAACTTCGTTGCAAAATTATATCCCGAAATAATCGCTACCGGTACTACCAAATAGTTTGTTTTCACCTTAAATTTAATAGCTATGATTTATAAGGAGAGCAATATGCTCTCCTTTTTTATTAAATCCACAATTCAAATCTCATAATCAAAAGACCTGCACGTTCCTGAATCTTGCTGGAGCGGCGCCGTGTGACATCTCCGCAGTTTGTCCGGGCTGACCCTTTCCACAGTTGGTAACTCCCCAAAGGACGAAATGATCTGAGTTGCATATTGCGTCACACGAGTTCCAGAACTCAGGTGTGATTCCTTGATAGACCGGGTTTTTCAGAATTTGAGTCTTTTTGCCGTTCTTGATCTCCCATGCTATCTCTGTGCCGAACTGGAAGTTAAGACGCTTTTGATCTATACTCCAGCTACGGTTAGTATCAACGAATATACCATCTTTTGTATCGGCAATAAGGTCGTCAAGCGCCCATTCACCCGGCATTAAGCTTATATTTGTCATACGGATTAATGGTATGTTCTGCCATCCGTCAGCACGCATAGCACCACGGCTTCGGTTCTCGCCAACGACGGGTGCTGTCTCTCTTGATGTTAAATAACCAACAAATATGCCATTCTCTATAAGGTGCCATTTTTGTGCTGAAACGCCTTCGTCATCATATCCTATGGTAGCCAGTCCATAAGGCTCAGAGGAGTTGGCGACGATATTGACTATTGGTGAACCATACTGGAGTTTACCCAGTTTTTCGGTTGTAACAAAGCTCGTGCCTGCGTAATTTGCCTCTGTTCCAAGCACTCTATCAAGCTCCGTAGGATGCCCAACAGACTCGTGAATCTGCAACGACAATTGTGAACCACTGATAATCAAATTTGTTTTCATCTCCGGGCATTTCGGTGCCTTGAGCAATGCGGAAGCTTCCTCCGCTGTTCTCTGAGCATTTTCCAAAAGAGGTAGTTCATCCACAAGTTCATAGCCTTTAGACATTGAATGCCATCCATGAGAATCAGGATATGAGCGAACCTGCATATCGCCTTCACCGACAGCGGTGGCTGTATATCCAAGGGCTGTTCTCAGCAGTTCCTGCTCAATAAAGCTCCCATCGGTGTTAGCAAAAAACTGCAATTCACGAATGAAGCGCATTTGTGATCTGGCAACCTTTATATCTTTGACTTTCATTAATTCAGCATTAATCTTCAGCAGTAGATCGATCTTTGTCTCTAATGGAACCGCAAATGGGTCTTTCACGTAAGGAGTTCGCCAAACATCCACGTGAGACGGTTCAGAAGCAAGACCGACATTGGATTTCTTAAGCAAAGCACTTGCCTTAGCAATTTCGACAGCTTGAGCCGAAACTCTCTCAATTTCAGACTTCGTAACCATATTACTAGCTGCAAATCCCCATGCGCCATCAGCTATGACTCTAACCCCAAAGCCTTCGTCTTCAGTCTTACTTACGTCAGAAAGTCCCTCGTTCTTAGCGGACACGTATTCAAATTTTGTATAGATGATACGTATATCAGCATAACTGGCTCCAGACTGTTTCGCCATATCTAACGCTAAGTCAGTGAAATCTTTCAAATTACTTACCTCCTCTAATTAAACTCACAGTATAGAGTGACTCTGAGATTTACTTCCAGTCGTTATGATTTTTCCTCTAATGCAGGATTGGTATAGAGCTTAAGGTTTCTCAAAAACTCTTTCTGTTCAGGCTCTATTATACTTATTATAGATTTAATCCCGGGTACAATACCTTTCTCGTCCAGATACCTCATAAACAGTTTGAGTGCGGCGGGCATCATGCTTTTTTCTAATGACGTGTTCCATACTTTCTTTATATAATGGGATTGCATAAACTCTTGAATCGCTTCTTCTGGTATGTGGTCTGATAGAAGCTCTAAATAATCATCGTAAAGGAAACTCAAAAAATTATATACAGCTTCTGCAAAAGAATGTGTATTATCCTCTGAAATACCTTTTGCATGGCACCAGTTCACGAAACAATCCATAAGTTTCTCTTCCCATTTCATAAGCTTATCTTCGTATTCGTCAATATCTTCATCCCCAATATCACCATCGAAGTCATCATCATCGTCAAGGTCACTACCCTCATCATAGAGAACTCTCAAAGTCTCTGCAAGATTTCGCTCATCTTCCGTTGGAGGAATTACGTCTTCATTGATTTGAAGCGTTGACTCGTCGAACGGCTCAAATTCTTCTATTTCTAATACATGCTCTTTAATATAAAAAGGCGATTCTTCTTTAAGATGAGGAAACATAAGATTGAACCTTTCCCTCATCATTTTAAATAGCTCTTCAGCTTCTGGAGAATTGAGTTCTGCCAGCTTTTCCTTAATTTCAGTTTCCTCAACCGATTCTGTGCCTTCGAGTATAGCGAGCATCCAGAACATCTGAACGAGTGATAAGACTTGTTCCATTTCCTCATCGGTCACACAATTATCTAGCAAAGGCTTGGCATAGTCCAGTATTGCTTGTGAAGGACCGACTATACGGTAGCCATCTACAACGATTTTGTCTTCGTAGTCTCCCCCATCCAAACCGTTTAGGAATTCAAGATCAGTTTCATCTAAATCATCTAGCGTAAACTCTTGTGGTTGTTGTTTATGGACTTGATCCTGTTTGCTTTTTTTTCTTTGATGTTGTTTCTGTTTGTTTTGCTTTTTTTTCTTTGCCATTCTAATCTCTGGGAGCTAGTAAAAGGTACGTGACATTCTTGTTATATACCTTGAGCGTCTCCCGTTCCTCCTTTTTTATTTTAAGAGTTTACTTTCAAGTGAAGGATTTGTGTATAGCTTCAGATTTCTCAGGAACGTTTTCTGTTCTGATTCTATTATCCTCGTTAAATATCTGGTTCCAGATATAATTTTCTTTTCTCCTAGATACTGCATAAACAGTTTCATTGCGGCAGGCATCATGCTTTTTTCCTGTGAAGTCGTCCATACCTTCCTGATGTAATGCTCTCGCATGAAGTGCATGAAAGCTATAACTGGTATATCTTTGGAAGGAAGTTTTTCATAGTATTTATATAGAAAATCCAGGAAGTTACTCACAACGTTTGCAAAAACACGGATTTTATCATCTGGCACCCCTTTGGCAAGACACCATTCTGCGTATGCGTCCAGTATTTCGTCCCACAATTTCATTAACTTATCTTCATCTACTTCCTCTGAATCTGTAATGCTGGATAATGTCTTTGCAAGTTTCAACTCATTTTCAGTAGGAGGGATTATTTCCTTATTGATCTGTAATGTTGACTCGTCGAAGGGTTCAAATTCTTCTATATCCTCTTTTAATACACGCTCTTTAATATAGAAAGATGGCTTTACACCGACTTCAGGGAACATTAGATGGAATCTCTCTAACATCCTATCAATCAATTCATTAGCATCTGGATAACCGAGTTTTAAGAGTTTTTTCCTGGCTTCATCAGCCTTTTCCGGTTCTATTACTTCGAGTATAGCAAGTGTCCAGCATGACTGAGCAAACGATATGGCTTTGTCCATATCCTCTCTTGATTTAGTTTCATAGATCATGGGTTTCGCAAGGTCCAGCATTGCTTGGGCAGGACCAACTATCCGATAGCCGCCGTCAACAACCTTATCCCTATAATATTCCATATCTTTCTTTACTTCATTCAGAACTTCGTCATTTGACATTTCATTCGGATTTTTTAATGGATGCAAAGCTTTCTGTGGACGGTGCTTACGTTCATGACCCTGTTTGCTTTTTTTCATTTGGTATCTTTTCTGTTTGTTTTTCATTGTTATTTAGATCTCATTTATATAGCAAAGGCACATAAAAAAGACACATCATGCGCCTTTAGCATTTTCTTCCTAAGTTTATTTCTTTTCCTTTTCGTATTGTTTTATTATCTTGATTATATCCATATCGGCTTTGCGGTTGTGTTTTTCAACTTCCCCGTCCCTTTCTGCTTCAACCATCTGGTATACCTTCTCAAGCAGTTTGACGTCCGCTGGTGTTTGAGTGACAGCCCTTCTGCCCATAACTCTTTCGGCTGTTTCGATGAGAGTCTTGGGCCTGAAACCCTTACTGAGCCTGTTCTCACGATAAAAGCAGTATGAAGGCACGTACTGCGGTGGAAGATCAGCCGAAGATAGCACATTGGTCATAATGCCGACTACGGTTCCTGTGGTAAGCAATGCCCCGATGCCCAGCTTGGAATGATCACCTATGAAACAGCCAACCTTCAGGTCGCCTGAGTCCACTATCTTCCCATTCACAGGTACTTTCACGTCTGACAGGTCATTCTTGAGGTCACTGTTTGTTGCCATTGCACCCACGTTGACCCATTCACCAAGATAAGCATGACCGATGAATCCGGCGTGATGCTTGTTCGTGTATCCCTGAATGATGGACTCCTCTAATTCACCACCTACACGACAAACCGGTCCCAGTGTGCATCCACTTCTTACCAACCCACCGTCAATGATAGTCGTCTTTTTGGACGTGCCTGCATTGTCCATAATGCAGCAGGGACCATCTACAAGCGATGGCGGGCGAATGTCTGTGTGTGCTCCCACGTAGACAGGTCCAGCGGTGAGGTCTATAGTTACGTTGGGATAGATTTTTGATCCTTCACCCACGTAAAGCGGTAGCTTATCTTCCTTAACCAGTTTTGTGGCTTCCTCTGCATCGTAAACCACTATGCTCCCACCATCTTTTGCCCTTATAAAAGCACCCTTTTCAATTACGCCTTTGGAATTCTGCGGTTTAACGTAAAACTTGAAATCGGTAGTGATAGCCTCTCCATTATTACTTATGAATTCCCAGAGGTATTTCAGCAGTTTTACTCCGCTTATTTCCTTCTTTGGCACATCAAGTGAGATAATCCTGTCAATAAGCTGACTGGGATCATCTGAAATTTCGCTTATCAGGCTGACTACGTTGTCGCCATTTAACCGGGCATAAACTATCACACCATCCTGTAACCCGATTTCCTCATCGCCTTCAATGGTTGGTAGTTCAGAGAAAGATGCCAGTATTCTTCCGTTTATATAAAGTGCGCTTTCAATTCCGCTGAGATCGTTTACTTTTGCATTGACTCTCTGCTGAAGCGTTTCTTTAAGGTAGTCTCTACACAGGAAGCTCACGTCAGCATCATAGTAAAATCGCTTCACCATGTTTTCCCATAAGCTTTTCATGCCGCAAAAAAGCTCAAAAACAGGTCTTGTAAACGCTAATGGGTTGAGATTACTTGCTCCATTATCCTCAAAAATAAGTAAGTTCTTTCCGTGCATTTTATCCTCCTAAATCCACATCAATGATTCTAAAAAGGCATCCGAAAGATTCTATGATTCGTCTAAATTTGAAAGCCTTTCTTGTATTATATCAGTTAGACGCAATTGCGTCAACAAGCATTATTTATTATGTTATACTATTTCTCGTTTGAAATATTTTAATATAAAAAACGATCTTGCTTCAATTTTTTGTTGTATAGTTGAGTAATTTCTGATAGAATTATTGCCATGATAATATCTGACCTAATAATTCGAGTTATAAAGGTTCGTGGATTATAAAACGATGTCGAGAGGAGAAATCGAGATTTGGCTTTAATCGTACAAAAATACGGTGGCACATCAGTCGCAGATGCCGAAAGGATCAAGGCAGTAGCTCAACGTGTCATTAAGGCTAAGGAGAAAGGCAATCAGGTAGTAGTGGTTGTCTCTGCACCAGCAGGCATGACCGATGCTCTGATCAAATTGTCTCGTGAGATATGCGACTCTCCGACTGCAAGGGAGATGGATATGCTGCTTGCGACAGGTGAGCAGCGATCAATTGCCCTCCTTGCGATGGCTATCTGCGCTCAAGGGCATAGTGCTATCTCATTCACAGGTCCCCAGGCGGGTATTTTAACAACCAATATACACACAAAGGCGAGAATATTAAGTATAAATGCCGAAAAAATCAAAAAAGAACTGTCAGAAGGCAAAATAGTTATCGTTGCGGGCTTTCAAGGGTCCACGCATGATAATGCAATAACCACACTGGATCGGGGCGGCTCAGATACATCAGCAGTAGCCATAGCGGCTGGGCTGAAGGCTGACGTTTGCGAGATTTACACTGACGTTGACGGGGTTTATACTGCTGATCCAAGAATCGTTCCCAATGCGAAGAAACTAGATGCAATATCGCACGATGAGATGCTTGAAATGGCAAGTTCTGGCGCAAAAGTCTTGCATTCCAGAGCAGTGGAGTTTGCTAAAAAATTCGACGTACCATTATATGTATTATCCAGTTTTAATGATAACCCAGGCACATTGGTTACTAAAGAGGTAGAAAGTATGGAGGATGTTGTAATAAGAGGTGTCACACACGACAAAAATCAAGCAAAAATTACTGTATTCGGGGTTCCAGACAAACCAGGTACAGCTTATAAGATATTTGACAGAATAGGTACATCAGAGATAAACGTAGATATGATAGTTCAGGGCATCGGTAAAGACGAGAAAGCGACTATCTCATTTACCGTATCCAAAACTGACCTTCAAGAGGCATTAAAAATTGTTAAGGAAGTCGGTAAGGAACTCGGAAGCGCTGAAATTATGGCTGATGAGAAAATCGCAAAGGTATCCATAGTCGGCGTGGGAATGAGAAGTCACTCAGGGGTCGCCGCTAGAATGTTTCAATCGCTGGCAAGAGAAAATATTAATATCCAGATGATCAGCACATCAGAGATAAAACTTTCGTGTATCATAGATGAAGAAGACACTGAACGTGCTGTCAAAGCTATACACGACGAATTCCAGCACGAGCTTTAGTTATCAGCTTTTTTTCGCTAGACAAATAGTTATAACAATGTTATACTTAACAACTGCTTATCTACCCTTATCATCAGGGGCATTGGAGTATTGAAATGTTAAGGCTAATGCTTGATGAGATTCGAGATGGTGCAAGCTCTCTTGAATTAGAATGTAATCCTGAAGAGATAAACCTTGAATTTGAGGGTGCAAATTTTATAGGCAACGTATCTATAAAGTTGGATCTTTTTAGACAGAATAGCAATATCTTTGTTAAAGCCATTACGTCTGTTAATGCTGAGTTAGAATGTAGTAGATGTATCGAACGAGTCTCTATCAAACTCGAAGCTGTCGTACAAGTGCAATATTCCCCGTTACCTAAAGTCGCTTATAATCGGATAGATGATATAGGGATTGGGTATTATGATGACGAATACATTGATCTGTCTGATGAGATAAGAGAAAGCCTGCTTCTGGAGCTACCAATGACTGTCCTCTGTTCAGAAGACTGCAAAGGATTGTGTCCGAGTTGTGGGCAAAACCTGAATCGTGGTGAATGTGACTGTTCAGAACCTGAAAGCTTGAGTGATAGTGGGTTCACCGCTTTCAATAAGCTACTTGAAATAAAAGGTAAGTTGGAGGTGTAATCTATTGGCAAATCCGAAACGAAGACTATCAAAAGCACGTCGTGGAATGCGTCGAAGTCATCAGGCATTGGTATCTCATTCTTTGGATACCTGTCCACGATGTCAAGAGAAAAAACTCCCGCATAAAGCCTGTCCTGATTGTGGATATTACAAAGGACGGCAGATTGTTGAAATAAAATCTAAAGATTAAATAACTTCTTCGGCATTGATTAATGCCATTTTTTGGTTATATTATAGAATATGCGAATCGCTGTTGATGCCATGGGGGGAGACAAAGCCCCCGAAGTAATAATTGAAGGATCGCTACTGGCTGCCCGTGAATACCCAATAGAAATATTATTGGTAGGTCCCCAAGCGACAGTAAACGAGCTTCTTAATAAGCATGATCTAAACAAAATAAAAATTCAGGTAATTAATGCGTCTCAATACGTGCTTATGGGTGAACCAGCCGCAGATGCCGTTAAGAAGAAAAAAGATTCTTCTATGCACGTATCAGCCCGTCTTTTGAAAGCGGGTCAAGCTGACGCTATGGTGACTGCTGGCAATACCGCCGCCGCACTTGCTATATTACGCTCTATCCTTGGTAAACTTAAAGGAGTATCACGTCCGTCTCTTATGATGGTCATTCCCAGTGCAACCAATGCTACGGTTCTTCTCGACGTTGGTGCAAATGCAGGTAGCTGTAAACCACAGCATCTCCTTGAGTTTGCACTAATGGGTGATATATACTCCAGAAAGATTATGAAGAAAGAAAACCCGAGGATCGGTCTATTGAGCGTTGGTGAAGAAAAAAATAAAGGCAGTTATGTTACATTGGGAGCTTTTCCTCTGCTGGAGAGTGCGCCAATAAATTTCATAGGGAACGTTGAAGGCAATGACATCGTAAATGGATCTGCAGACGTTGTTGTGTGCGATGGATTTGTAGGTAACGCTCTTCTTAAATTTGCCGAAGGCGCATCACGAATGTTCTTTGATGTTATAAGAGTAGAATTCAAAAAAAGTATAAAGGCACAACTCGGCATTTTGTTGGCAAAGAATGCCTTGAGAGCATTTACAAAGAAACTTGATTATGAACAATATGGCGGCGCCCCAATATTAGGTATCAATGGTGCATGTATAATAGGACATGGCAGATCAACTGCTAATGCTATAAAAAGTGCTATACGTGTAGCTTCAGAGTTTGTCACTCATGATGTCAATGCAAATATAGAAAAAAGTCTTCATGAAATAAAAGAGCGAAAATTTGGCGATCAATCACTTGAGGATTGATGAAGATTAGTAAACAGGTATCTAAATAATGGGATTTTGTAAATCGGCAATAATTGGGACGGGTTCATACGCACCTGAAAAAGTTCTTACAAACTTTGACTTAGAAAAACTGGTTGATACCAGTGACGAATGGATACAAAGACGGACTGGCATGGTTGAGCGCAGGATCGCAGATGCAAATACAGCAAGCTCCGATCTTGGTATTAAGGCATCTCTGAAAGCTATTGAAACTGCTGGTATTGATCCATCAGAAATTGAGCTTATTATAGTTCCTACTGTTACACCCGATATGTTTTTCCCTTCAACAGCATGTTTCATACAGAAGGGGATCAAGGCTTCAAACGCTGCCGCTTTTGATTTATCGGCTGGTTGCTCCGGGTTCCCTTATGGATTAGTGATAGCTGACCAATTCATAAAATGCGGAACGTATAAGACTATTCTTGTTGTGGCAGCAGAAACACTTTCAAAAATAACCGACTGGACTGACCGAAGTACTTGCGTTTTATTTGGCGACGCCTCCGGGGCTGCTATACTTCAATCTACAAATGAAGACAAAGGCATAATATCTTACTACCTCGGTGCCGATGGCAATTACTCAGACTATAAGCTACTGGGTATGCCTGCCGGAGGATCCAGGAATCCTACTTCGCATGAAACAATTGATAAAGGTATGCACTATATCAAGATGCGAGGTAGAGAACTGTTTAAGCTTGGCGTTAAAGCGATGGCAGAAGCAGGTACAAAAGCACTTGAAGATGGTAATTTGACTCTAGCCGACATAGACATCGTTATTCCTCATCAGGCGAATAAACGCATGATTGACGCTATTGCAGAACACATGGGAATTCCTGAAGAGAAGATGTTTGTAAACGTGGAAAAATACGGAAACACGTCGTCTGTGACTATGGCAATTGCTCTGGATGAAGCCATAAAAGAGGGGAAAGTCGGACCTGGTAGTCTGGTTCTTATAGTAGCTTTTGGTAGCGGTTTGACTTGGGCTGGTATTGTTATTAAGTTTTGATTGATATATGAATAATATTAGTGCTATTTTTGCCGGACAGGGATCTCAATACGCAGGTATGGGACTTAAACTCAGAAACTATCCGGCAGGAAAAGAAACATTCAAAGAAGCTAACGACGCTCTGGGAATGGACATCGAATCCTTATGCTGTAATGGTTCTGACACAGATTTAGGTGATACAGAAGTCACTCAACCTGTAATTGTTACTTGTAGTATAGCAACATTCAGAATTTTTATGCAAAACGAGGTTAGTATCCCAGAGATTGAACCCAGCAATGTGTCAGCAACAGCAGGATTAAGCGTTGGCGAATATTCAGCATTGGTTGCAAGCGGGTCATTGAGTTTTTCGGATGCTTTAAAGCTTGTGAAAAAGCGAGGACATCTAATGGCTGAAGCCGGGCGGATAAACCCCGGAACAATGATGGCAGTGATCGGGTCGGATGCAGAGACAATCAGGTTAGTTTGTGAAGAAGCGAGTTCTTATGGCATGGTTCAGCCAGCTAACTATAACTGTCCCGGACAGATCGTTATATCTGGCGAAAAAAAGGCTGTGCAGGTAGCTTCTGAACTGGCTCAGAAAGCTGGCGCAAAGCGATGCCTTCCTCTGGACGTCAGCGGAGCGTTCCATTCACCATTGATGCAACCGGCTGAAATTTGGTTGCGTCAGGTTTTGAGTGAAGTGTCTATTTCCGAACCCCGTATACCGTTCGTTGCAAACGTCACAGGAAATTATATGCACGATCCAGAGGAAATCAGAGAAAATCTTGCTCTTCAATTAACCCGTTCAATACAATGGGAAAATTCTGTACTTAGAATGGTAGATAGCGGAATAACTACTTTTATGGAGTTTGGGCCTGGAAAAGTTCTTTCAGGGTTAGTAAGAAGAATACATCGAGAGGCAAAGGTTTTCAGTAGTGAAGATTGGCTTACAAACCGATCTTAGTGAGGGAATTATGGAACTGAAAGATAAAGTTGCTATTGTGACAGGTTCAGCAAGAGGTATAGGTAAAGCAATTGCACGCAGGCTCATTCAAAACGGTGCAACTATTGTTATATGCGATCTTGTTATGGACGAGGTATTAGCCACTGCTGAGGAGTTACGCTCAGAAGGGGCAACGGTATTACCGCTTCAAGTTAACGTTACAGACATGAAATCGGTGGAGTCAATGGTTGAGGAAATACTTAGCAAATTGGGAAGAATAGATATACTTGTCAACAATGCTGGTATCACCCGTGACTCTTTGCTTGTAAGGATGGATGAAGCCCAATGGGATGCTGTAATAGCAGTCAACCTGAAAGGCACATTCAACTGTACCAGGTGCGTCGCAAAGACGATGATGAAACAGAGGAGCGGTAAGATAGTTAGTATAGCGTCAGTTATGGGTCTGATCGGAAACGTTGGTCAGGCTAACTATTCAGCGTCTAAGGCAGGCGTTATCGGTCTGACGAAATCAGTGGCAAAGGAACTAGGACGAAGAGGGGTAAATGTCAACGCCGTCGCTCCCGGCTTCATTGCATCAAAAATGACTGAGTCGCTGCCAGAGGCAGAAAAAGAGAAAATCCTGGAGGTTATACCTCTAGGGTGCATAGGGTACCCTGAAGATGTAGCTAATGCTGTCGCCTTCCTGGTTTCGGATTCTGCTAGATATATCACCGGACAGGTGATCCAGGTTGATGGCGGATTGGTAATGTAGTCAGGATTTTAGACTTAAATAACTTCATGTTTTTCAGGAGGGACAATAAAACATGGCATCAGAAGAACGAATCAAAGAGATAATAATGGAACAACTTGGCGTAGAGGAAGATCAAATAACCCCGGAAGCGTCTTTTATTGATGACCTTGGCGCAGACTCTCTGGATACGGTAGAGTTAGTCATGGCGTTTGAGGAAGAATTTGACATTGAGATTCCTGATGAAGATGCAGAGAAGATGAGGACGGTTCAGGACATCATAGATTATCTTAATACCCATCAAGCTTAATTGATCTGCAGCTCAGTTTTTGAGTTTATGAAAAATCAAAAACTCAAAAACTGAAAACTGCAATACAATGTGGAGTGAATGAGTTAAATGCGACGTGTAGTTGTTACCGGTATGGGAGCAATCACGCCGATCGGGAATGACAAGGATAAGTTCTGGCAATCTTTGTGCATGGGGAAGTGCGGTGTATCTAGACTAACCTATTTTGATACAACTGATTTTGATTGTAAAATCGCATCAGAAGTTAAGGACTTTGACGCATCACCTTTCTTAACCAAAAAAGATCTCTCTAAACTCAAAACTGCCAGGTTCATACAGTTTGCAATAGCATCTTCACTTATGGCTAAGGAAGATGCTGGTTTAGACCCTGGCAAAGAAGACCCATATCGAGTTGGGGCGGTGATTGGTTCCGGAATCGGCGGCATAGCCGTAATTGAAGAACAGCATTTGGTCCTTATGGAAAAGGGGCCGAAGCGTGTAAGCCCACATTTTGTGACTCTTGAAATCGCTAATATGTCGGCGGGTCAGCTCGGGATCTATCTGGGAATCAGAGGGCCCAACTTCTGTATAGTTACTGCGTGTGCCACAGGTAATCACTGTATTGGTGATGCATTCAGAATTATTCAGCGAGGTGATGCTGATGTGATGTTTGCTGGTGGAACAGAAGCCGCCATCACACCGCTTTCTTTTGCCGGATTCTGTTCGATGAATGCTATGTCTGAACGGAACGATGACCCAGAACACGCCAGTAGACCTTTTGATAAAGAAAGGGATGGTTTTGTCATGGGTGAAGGCTCTGGAGTAATCGTTTTGGAGTCTATGGAGCATGCCCTTGACCGTGGTGCTCGTATATATGCCGAAGTCTCAGGATATGGAATGACGAGTGATGGATTTCAGACTGCCGCTCCGCTTCCTTCGGGAGAGGCGGCGGCTCAGGCAATGAGAATAGCTATTGCAGATGCAAAATTAAAGCCCAAAGATATTAACTATGTGAATGCACATAGTCCGTCAACAGTTATCGGTGATGCCGCTGAAGTTTTAGCTCTTAAATCAGTTTTTGGAGATCATCTCCAATCTCTACCTGTCAGTTCAACCAAATCTATGACTGGTCACCTCCTTGGAGCGGCAGGGGCAGTGGAATTTATTACTTCAGCTATGGTAATATGCGAAGGGATTATACCACCAACTATCAACTACGAATATCCGGATCCAGCGTGTGATATAGATTGTGTTCCAAACCACGCTCGTAAAGCAGAGATTAATTCCGTTCTAACAAACGCTTTCGGCTTTGGTGGCCACAATGCAACCCTTGTGCTTAAGAAGTTTATAGAGAAGAAGTAATTTTACTGTTGCTGACCACGTTTCTGTAAAACCAACCTAAACAACAAAAAGGGAATCTTGACATGTGTGAGGAGAAGCCTGAAATTCAAGATGAATCAGGTTCGTACATGGATAATACTTGCGATACTCACCCGGAGTTGAAGAACACACTAGCGATTGATAGTGAACGTTTTGAGGAACTTTATACTCTGGAATATAAGATCAAATACATTTTTAATGACATTCAATTACTAGAACAGGCTTTTACACATAGATCCGCTATAACATGTAACGAAAGCTATTCCAGATGCAATGAAAGAATGGAATTTCTCGGGGATGCTGTTCTGGATTTGGTAATTAGCTCGCTATTATATAGGGAGTTTCCTGATTATACAGAAGGTCAATTAACTAAGTTGAAAGCAGTTGTCGTCAGTCAATCCATACTAACATCGTGTTCCAGAGAACTGGGTTTGGGCGATTATATAAGGTTTGGCATTGGAGAAAACTCGGCAGGTGGTAAGGATAGACCATCGAATCTCGCCAACGTTTTGGAAGCACTTATTGCCGCAGTATACATTGACAGTGGGTTGAAAGCTGTGGAGGATTTCATTATCAGAATCCTTTCAGATAAAATACATGAGCTGGACAAGGATGAGATGAAAAGGGATTATAAGACAGCACTGCAAGAATACTGGCAAGCTAGCTCACAATCACCACCTGTCTACAAAGTAATTAGTGAAACCGGACCAGATCATGACAAACGTTTCGCAATTGAGGTGGCCCTGTCAGGCGAGTCCTATGGTACAGGAATAGGTAGAAACAAAAAGGAAGCAGAGCAGAAAGCGGCAGAGAAAGCTCTGGAAACAATATTCCACAGAAGGAGGGAGAACGACAACTGCTAGTTTTTTCCAAAAAACTATCGGTTGTCTAGTCAGCTATGAATTTTGATCTAACAGAAGAACAGAAAGCTATAGTTGATGCGGCAAGGGAGATATGTGAGGCGGAATTTGCTCCTAAAGCCGACGAGATTGATAAGACGGGAATATTCCCAAAAGATAACCTTGAACTATTAGCTAAATATGACCTTAGTGGCGTACCAATACCAGAGGAATATGGAGGATTAGGTGCTGATTTTGTTACGTGGGCACTCGTTGGTGAAGAGATAGCACAGGCTTGCAGTACCACCAGCGCCATATATGGGGCTAATATCCTCTGTATTTATCCGATCTATATGTTCGGCTCCGAAGAACAAAAGCAGAAGTATCTCGTTCCGCTTGCAAAGGGAGAGAGGCTAGGTGCTTTTGCACTCACTGAGCCATCTGCCGGTTCCGATGCTACTGGTGGGATAGCCACAGCGGTTAAAGACGGGGATGAATACGTGCTTAATGGCTCAAAAATGTTTATCACAAATGCTGATGCGGCGGATATATACGTTATCACCTTCAAGACTCAGCCAGCTCGTGGTGCAAGAGGCATGAGTGCTTTCATTGTTGAGAAAGGTACGCCAGGCTTCACTTTTGGGAAACAGGAAGAGAAAATGTGCTTCCACGCACTTCCTAACTGCGGACTGACTTTTCAGGATTGTAGAGTTCCAGCAGGAAACATTCTCGGACAGGAAAATCGTGGCTTCCGTGTGGCAATGGAGACTCTTGACGTTGGTAGAGTTGGAATGGCTGTCGGAGCCATTGGTATTGCGAAAATTGCACTCAAGAAAGCAATTAAATATGCTAAGGAAAGAGTCCAGTATGGTCAGCCTATCTCGTCGTTTCAAGCGATCCAGCATAAGCTTGCAGATATGGCTACTGAGATCGAAGCGGCAGAGCTTCTCATGCTAAAAGCCGCATGGCTCAAAGATCAGAACAAGCCTTTTAGCAATATAGCGGCTATGGCGAAACTCTACGCTTCAGAGGTATGTTCCAGAGTCACAAGCCAGGCAGTCCAGATTCATGGTGGTTATGGACTTGTCCGTGAGTATTCAGTTGAGCGATACATGAGGGAATCAAAGCTCTTTGAGATAGTAGAGGGAACATCAGAGATACAGCGTTCTGTTATAGCAGGACACGTATTGAAATAATGAAAATAATCGTTTGCATTAAACAAGTACCAGATACAAACCAGATGCGGTTTGATAAAGAGACGTACTCTCTTATTCGAGACGGCGTACCGTTCATCATAAATCCATTTGATGAGAACGCCATAGAAGCTGGTCTGCAACTCAAAGAACAGCACGGTGGCGAGGTTATAGTCCTCAGCATGGGTGTTCCTCAAGTAACTGAATCACTTCGCCATGCCATTGCTATGGGTGCTGATAGCGCAATACTCCTCAGCGATAGGCGCTTTGCACTTGCGGATACGCTTGCAACATCGTATACACTTGCCACCGCCATAAGAAAGATCGGTGACTATGATCTATTGCTGTTCGGAAAACAATCTATTGACAGCGATACAGCCCAGGTTGGGCCGAGTGTCGCTGAATTGCTAAATTTGCCCCAGATTACCTGCGCAAGAAAAATTCTGATAGATAATAGTAAAATAGTTGCAGAGCGTATATTAGAGGGGTACTGTGAAGTCGTTGAAGCCTCGTTGCCTGTCGTTCTAACCGTTGCTAGAGAGACAAACAAACCACGGCATCCTTCCCTGAAAGGTGTCCTGAAAGCTAAAAAAGTTGAAATACCAGTCTGGACGCCTGAAGATGTAGATGCTGACCCGGCAAGGATCGGAAAGAATGGCTCCGCAACCGTTGTCACAGGGACATTCACACCATCGCTTCGTGGCGAGAACCAACAGATAACAGGAACTCCAGAGGAGATCGCTGAAACCCTTTTTGCCAGACTGAGACAGCAGAACGCCATTTAATGATTCAATTGCTATATAAATTGTGTCATTCCAGCGAAGACTGGAATCCAGAATGATGGGATATAAATACTCATCACGCCTTATGTGTTATCCGTCACTTTCCAAATCACATGAATAAAAACAGCGAATACGTTCACGGATATTCAAATAGAGAAACATACAGGTTATCTGATCAAGCTAACACTTTAGCTGACCTTTTACATAGTGATACTCTTTATCCTGCGGGAAGCATTATTCTTGAAGCGGGTTGCGGAACTGGCGCCCAGACTACTATTCTTAGTAAAGACAATCCAGAAGCTCAAATAGTATCTATAGATGTTTCGCAAGAATCGGTGAGCAAAGCAAGTGCTTTAAAAACACCAAATGTTATCTTCCAGACAGCAGATATTTTCAATTTGCCTTTTAAGAAAGAAAGCTTTGATCACGTATTCGTATGCTTTGTGCTTGAACACCTTCAAAAGCCGATTGAAGCATTAAAATGCCTGAAAGAAGTCCTGAAAAAAGGTGGTTCTATAACAGTTATCGAAGGTGATCATGGTTCTTGCTATTTCTATCCCGAAAGCGAAGAGGCTCAAAAAGCCATACAATGCTTGATTGATATACAGGCATCTATGAAAGGCAACGCCTTAATTGGACGTCAGGTCTTTCCATTGTTGAAAAAAGCTGGATTTATGAATGTAATGGTTTCACCACGAATGGTTTACGTTGATTCGAGTAAACCTGAGTTTGTGGATGGATTCACAAAAAAGACGTTTATAGCAATGGTGGAAGGTGTTAGAGATCAGGCTTTAGATTTAGGGATGATAGACAAACGTACGTGGGAAAAAGGCATAAGCGATCTATATAGGACGACAAATTCTGACGGCACTTTTTGTTATACTTTCTTTAAGGGCATAGCAACAAAAGGATAAGGTTCTTCCGACTTTGATATAGAAGAATTTAAGAATTAATCACGAATTTGTAGAAAAGTCTATAGGTCAATAGGTCAATAAGTTTCAAACCCATAGACCTATAAACTTATAGACCCATAGACCTATTTTAATTCATGATAAAAAAAGTCAAGGATAGATTAAATGACCGATTTGAACAATTACAGCGGATTATGGATCTTTGCCGAACAGCGTGATGGAATATTGATGAACGTTGCACTTGAGTTACTCGGTGCAGGACGAGAGTTAGCGGATACTCTTGGGATACCTCTTTCTGCGGTGCTTCTTGGAAGCGGAACCGATAGCATAGCTCAACAACTTATACATTTCGGCGCAGATCAGGTTTACATTGTAGATCATCCATTTCTCAAGCAGTATGACACCAATGTATATACGAAAGCCCTTGTATCAGTTATACAAAAGTATCATCCTGAGATCGTGCTTTTCGGTGCAACATTGATGGGCAGAGACCTTGCTCCCAGAGTTGCCACGAGGTTACAGATCGGACTTTCTGCGGATTGTACAGAATTGGCGATAGACCCTGAAAGTCGTTTACTGGTGCAGACTAAACCTGCGTTTGGTGGAAACGTCATGGCGAAGATAGTAATTCCCAATCATCGCCCGCAGATGGCGACAGTCCGTCCAAACGTCATGAAACGCCTTGAGCCACAAATTTCCCGTACAGGCAATATCATCTGTGTTGACGACGTTTCTCTTCAGGCAGAGGATATTTTCACAAAGATAGTAGACATTGTTCAGGAAACAGAATCGGCAGTCAACATTCAGGAAGCCAAAATTATAGTTGCAGGTGGTTTTGGCTTGGGCAAAGCAGAAAATTTCTGCATTATAAAAGAGCTTGCTGATGTGCTTGGCGGTGCAGTTGGGGCATCACGAGCAACAGTGGACGCAGACTGGATACCATCTTACCATCTGGTAGGTCAGACAGGAAAAACCGTTCAGCCAAAGCTATACATCGCCTGCGGCATATCTGGATGTATACAGCACATAGTCGGGATGCAGTCATCCGAGATCATAATTGCTATCAACAAAGACCCCAATGCACCGATATTCAACATTGCTACTTACAGCATAGTCGGCAATTTACACGAGATAGTTCCTGCTATAACAAAAGTCTTCCGAGAGAAACTGGGCAAGTAATATTTTACTAAATCTTCTCCTTGATCATGGAGGTGTTATTGGTTTGGAAGATAGATACTGCAAAGATATTTTAGGTCAAATCGGAAAAGGTCCTTTAGTCGAATTAACGAAAATAAACCACACTGGTAATAGGATCCTTGCTAAACTGGAGACTTTCAATCCTTCCGGCAGTATAAAAGACGTAATGGCTTTTTATATGATCTGCGAAGCCGAAGGTAAAGGATTACTCAAGCCCGGAAGCAAAATAATCGAAGTCACAACCGGGAATACCGGAATAGCATTTGCTATGATCTCTGCACTCAAGGGCTATGAATTCACTGCGGTTATGCCCGAAAATATGAGCATCGAAAGACAACAGATGATGAAGGCTTTTGGTGCAAAGATCGTCCTTACCCCGCCGGCAGATGATATGAAGGGTGCTATTGCTAAATATAGAGAACTGGCAGAAGCCAACCCGGATGCGTGGCTTCCCGATCAATTCGGAAACACGGATAATATTATAGCTCACCGTGAGATCACAGGCAAAAGTATCCTTGAGCAATTCAGAGGAACAATAGACGCATTTGTCGCTGGCGTTGGTACTGGCGGAACGCTTATGGGTGTCAGTCAGGTACTAAAAGAGGAAAATCCTGATATAAGGATCGTGGCTGTGGAACCTTATGAATCGTCAGTGATGAGCGGAAATGAACCCAAGCCACACGAAATACAGGGAATTGGTGAGGGATTTATACCACCACTGGTCTGCATGGACGAGATTGACGAAGTGATCTCCATAAAAAGCCAGGATTCCATAGAAATGATGGTGAAACTTGCCAGAGAAGAAGGATTAATGGTAGGCATATCATCCGGAGCCAATGTATTAGCCGCTTTAAAGGCAAGTGAAACATCAGGAACAGGGAAAACTATCGTAACTATCCTGCCAGATCGAGGGGAACGATATTTGAGCATGGATGCTTTTTAAAAGATATTATGTTGGGTCTCGTTCCTCGACCCAACCTACAATTTATCACTGACCGGGGGGAACGATATTTGAGCATGGATGCTTTTTAAGGATAACTAAAGATAAAACACGGATTGAAGAAAGAATGCAGGATTCACGATACAAGATGAAAACAATATCTTGCATCCTGCATCTTGTATCTTTCCCCGTCACCTGTCACTTTTTTGTCTTTTCGCCCAATATCTTCCAGCCATGGCAGCATCTTCTTTGATGGGAACTCAGGCGTGTTAATACCATGACCAACACCTGCCCACTCTTCAAAAGTCACGTTAGCTCCCCAGCCCATGTAGGTGTTTGCCGCCAGTCTGGCACGGGGACCGTGGACATTATCATTTTGCCCTACGCCTATGAATATCGGTTTACCACGTATGCTTCTGGGCAGAGGAGGATAGTGGTCAACAGCATAGCGTCCTGCGCCAAGTATAATAAGTCCAGCGAGTTTGTCTATCACTTGCTCTCCTAAAAGAGAGGTGCTGTAACCACCTTGACTGTAACCACCCATAAATATGAATTTTTGGTCAACGTTCAAGCGTGCCGATACAATCTGTAAAGCTTCAAGAAAGAGCGCTCTCTCAAACCTGACGAATTCAAGCCCAAGATGTTCGGCGGCTTGTGAAGAATAATTCATCCCTACTATTATAAAACCCTTACCATGCGTCACCTGAGAAAACGGCCACGTCGTTGCTGTGCCTCCAAGCCCATGATAGCAGAATATAACAGGGAACGAACTGTCTGACACGTAATCAAGGGGAACGTATACTATAAATGGGACGTTTGCCTTCGGTGCAGTAAAGTTGTATTCACCCGGTGACAGCAAAGGTTCAGGTTTAGGTTCCTGGTTTACCACCGGTTTATTTTGTGTCTCTTGCGTATTTGTGCTGGAATTATTACTCCCTTTGTTTCCTAGAATTTGCTCCCAATTCTGCCATTTGTTACACGCAGTAAACGTGAAAATGGTGCTGAGAGTGGCAAATAAAAGAAACACAAACTTCATGGTTCATCTCCATGTTACGAGTTTTTCAGTTATGGCTAATATTTGACTAGATTGGCGTTTTCCCTTGTAACAAGGCTTCAAAATCCCCCTTTCCCCCCTTTTTCAAAGGGGGAATTGTTCTCCCCTTTAGCTAAAGGGGAGTCAGAGGGGATTTGATTCTTTGCTAACTGAGGAAGTCGTATCAATGTTATACCATTTGTTAAAAGGTATTAAAAATCCTCTGCAAATCTTCGCCAAGTCTTTCATCTTTAAGGTCAAGGTAAAAGTCAACTATGGATCGGCGAAGGTCTTCTATTGCTTAGTATTCCGTTTTACCGCAACTATAAGTGTCAATATGTGCATCACTGAAATCATAGATTTTCTTCTCGTTTTAGTGCATATCCCTTATTTTCGCTTAGATATTCCTGTATAAATTCGTCTAGCATGTCAAAATTAAAAGCTAAACATATTTCTTTGAAGATGTCTTTTAGAATTTCAAGCCTTCTATCTCTCAATTCTCTTTTATCTAAAATACGTTTGATGTCAACAGTATCTTGGTGACAGACAAAGCTATCACTTGGTTTAAAATTATTTTCAGTTGACATATTTAATCCAAAAGCATCATTGATTACAAACCCCATTTCGATTAATCCCCATACGCCAATTTTGTTATAGAATCTTTCGACAACCTCTATAAACTGATCTAAATGCGCAAGAATGCCATAAGTTTGAACAACAAATATATCAGTATCTTTATATTGTTCAAGCAATGGTTCTTGGTAAATAAATAGTCCGTAAATATTAAACTCAGAAAAAACTATCCCTCTTCGATTTTCTTTATGATGATAATTTAGTACGCTATACTGTGTTGTTTTTAAATCTAATGCTTCAGGAAAAAAATCAGGATACCAACAGTAATCTTTTACCTTTAGCTCAGAGCTACAGAGCTTCTTTAGTTCCTTTACATTAGTGAATGATCTGCTAGGAAACAAAGGAATTGCTGAAAAAATACCTTGTACCTTTGAAGTTTTAAATTTTTGATCACGCACCCATAAATTAGGGGCATTATAAATGTCTTTAACTCTTTTGACCGCATTATCATATAGAGTTTGCTTTAATTCTTCAGATTTCTTTCTCTTATTGTATAACCACTCTATTTGATCTATTGTTGCTACTTCTTCTGGTTTATTTCTATTATCGGTTCTTATGTATACCTTTCTTTTATTATCAATTAGATGTGGAGTCATGTCACTTTGTGGAATTCTGATAACAACAACTGCTTTATCATTACCATTATCTTGAAATCTAACAACCTCGATCTCTGGAAAAAGCGGAGGATATATGTTATCTAGAATTATATTCACAACTCTTTCATGCAAACCCCTTTCAAAATCAATGCCTTTAATGGGCATTATCGGTTTACCTTCTTGATTTTCCTCAACACCTAATAGAATTACGCCGCCAAAAGTATTAGCAAAAGCACAGATAGTTTTTTCCAGATTATTCGGAAAATCCTCTTTATAATCTAAAGTGAATCCTTCTTTTATACCCTTTTCGCAGAAGATCCTTATATCATCAATATTCAATTCGTTAATAGACTTTGAGAATATCATGATTTTACCCTCTTAAACACAGCGAATAGGTTGGGTCAAGACCCAACCTACCGTCGGTTTAATCAATACAATGCAACAATCTCAACCTTTTCCGTAATCTTGCCTAGCTTTATCAATTCTTTTGCAGGATCAAAATTGTTCCATTCTTTACCGTTCACGAGAACCTTCTTTATGGGCTTCTCTTGAGGATGGCGGAACCTTACATTTATGGCTTCGGGAACGTTACGTGTCGGCGGCTGTAAAGTCATTGTGATCTTTCCGCTTGCAACCTCTGATTTGATCTTGTAACCCATCTCTCCAAAATAGGTCATAGCACGGCTGATTTCGACTGATTTACCATCTTCAAACCACTCACGAGGCATGACCATTCCGAGATTTAGTTCATTACCGTTTTCGTATACGAACATCATCCTGAACCAGTAAGTTGACTGTGCCTCATCCGATGGCTTGAACCATACGCCATTGTTTCCTGAAAGCGTAGGCAGCGCATGTTCAACGCAGGCGTTTATGTCGGGATAAAACACCGAAGTAAACGAGTTAAAGTAGCTTCTAAGGAATTGCTTTGGTTCATCACGTAAAACGTAAGGTAATGGACTGGGAAGCAGGTTCGACTGCATCGAGAATCCACCAAGACTGAACCAATCTCTTTCAAAATCTTCAACGGTGTAGCCATATCGCTCAGATATGTAAAGGTTGTCCTCAAAGTCCTTCATGATCCACGTTGATTCCTGCGAGCATGGGTCAAGAATCTCAGACCTGATGAGATGTATGGAACCTTCAAGCGTTTCCCTTATCCATCCGAAACCTCTACCCCTCTGGTAAAGTCTTGGAGGGAAGTGCGGAATATAAGTGCCATCAAGCAATTTGACAACAGGTGCAAGCACCATTGATTCCCTGAATCCTCTGCGCAAATCATTTCCAAAATCCTCAGCTTCGGCAAGCAGTCTTTTACCTTCGGGATGACCAATATCAGCCAATGCTTTTGCGGAATTCTTGAACCCCCAGTAAGTAGCCGCATTTGTGGAAAGCCAGTACCAGTAATCTGTCACATCCTCAAGCGATCCAGCAGGTAAAAAGCCATATTCAAGTGCCTTGTTACCATCAGCATCAACTTTCATAGTTGATTTACGCTCATTGATTATCCACTCACATGCCTTGACGATACTCGGCGCAACACGATTCAGCCAATCTTTATCACGATGATACCAATAATGTTCGCCAATTGCCCACAGCGTCCAGCCATGATGCTGATTATAACCGCCGCATTCGTAGCCATTTGCGCCGTAATACTGCCCTTCCACGCTTGAGAACATCCCCGGCAGACCTACCGTTCCCTGATAGTGTATGAGCATCTCTAAACGCTCTTCGGATTCCTTTTTATAACCTCGCCTGTCAAAATCGCTTATGCACATCATAGACTCATTAGGGAAAATACCATAAGGGAACGTGCCTACACGGGAAATGTACCTGTCTGACCCCGGCTCTCTGTCGTCAGTGATGAGCATGTGAGTAAGCTGTGCTTTGTAGAAATCGGTCAATATCTTGTTTGGACAATCTATCTGCGTACCTTCCTCAACTCTCTGCTCCCAGAATTTTTTCACTCCTGGGAGTTCATATTCATAGTCGGTTTCTTTCAGTATATCAAACTCATCTTTTTCTGTTAGAGTTATGAAAGGTATTTTGAAGTAAACGCTTTTAGATTGATCTTTCATCAAGGTTACGTTATACGTCAAGCCATCATTATCAGACACCAGTGAGCCATCGTCCATAATATCTATGAAATACCGCATCCTGCTTGGTTCGTAGTTTACAGCATATACGAAACCATCACGTTCTTCTAATATCTCGTCAACGTCGCACTTTGCTTTGAGCCTTAGAGACACGTTTTGCGTACCGTCTGCGAGATTATGCAAAGTCACCTTCATGAGAAGAACAGTCGGATCGTCTCCCTGCATATTTTCGTCACTCAGAATGTCCTGCCCAAGCCAAGTAGCAAAGGCTGTCTGCTCATAAGAGATACCATCAGATTTCCATTTGGCGTAGATTATGGGCAGATAGCCATCTTCAATATGCCTTTCTTTTACCTCAACGTCAGGGAATCCGAAGCTGTAGCGCATCCAGTTGCCTTCCCACAAAAGCCTATCAGTATCCTTACCTCTGACACGAGCTATATAGTTTTTGGGATAAAACACCTCACCGTTCTGGTCAACCCCAAACTTCTGCCTCCCACCGTCGCATCCTAAAGGCATGAAACCACGACTTTGCTTCTTTGGCATGTCGTTCCATGACTTTTCATAAGTCTGCTCCGGTAAGTCGTATATTCTGTCATATAGTGTTTTTGGATGATTAGATTCCCATTCCTTTTTATATGCGGTGTAATCTACGTTGTCTGCCGAATTTGTGACTAAAATATCAAAATCCTTAACGTATGTTTTTTCACCTGCCGATACGTCATCAACGAGGAAAGAGAAACTTTTTAAGCCATTGCGTATTGTGACAATTGTTTTGTCATAAGAATTAGCGTCCTCATTGTATGTATAGCGGATATGTGCATATATGCTACCGGGTTTTTTCGTTCCCAGTAACAAGTCGCCATTATAGATTGAAATATCCCCGAACCAGTTTTTATCTGCAAAATTCTCTCCCCATTCAATCTTGAATCCAGTTTCTTTCCATACGGAATCAGTATAAACTTTGATTGACTTTATTTCGGTTTTCTTGTCTTCGAACACAAGGCGGAGCCTCATCGTTCTTCGATATGTGGCATCAAAGTCCTTTTCATCAGGAAATTCCTGTGCATTGACAGGATTGAACGCATAGACAGCCCTATTCACTTCGAGTTTCATATTAGCATCAGCAGTTTTCCAGTCGCCGTTGAACCAGTCGTCATCACGCATCCAGCCCGATCTACCGCCACCAATGACGGCACCCTTTGGCACACGCTGTTGCGGCCACGTCCTCTGCCAATATTGGAGTTTTGCTTTTGATAATGCGGGTGTATCATCACTTTCGACAACAACGAGAAATATATCCCTCATTTCCTCCCATCTAAGGGTAATGTCATTTTCACTTTGTTCCATAACTGCATATTGTGCAATGTTGACTTGGTAATCGTAAATCATGGGTAGCCTCCTGAGAATAAGTAACTAAGTTGCTAGTTATAACAAGAACCAATTGATCTCATCAATTATAATATCAGTACTATGTTGTGACATATCTATATTCTTAAAGAACTGACCTCGTTAGGAAACAATTGGATAATGAAATCTACAAGTGCTTTCGCTGCAACAAGAGCTTTTTCGGCATCATCCTTTTCTGGTTCCATCGCTTCTCTAGGATAACGAAATTCTGTAGCATAGGGGTTGAGCATTTCTGCTATTTCTTCCCATTGCTTGAAGCGTGAATCCAACGAAGTACAAGTAGCCAATAATGTTATTAGGTTGTGAGTCTTTTCAAAGATAAAATCTCGATACGTCAAATACGCTTTAATGGCTTTTTCTGCTGCTTGCTGACAATGATATACTGCTGTATCAAGATATGGTTCCTCACCTTCCATAAGACGATTAGCAGATCCCAAATCGTGCTGGCTTTTTATTAACCAACGTTGTATCTCTTTTATTTTCTCATCATCCATAAAGTACTTTACCTCTCTGAACAGCTTGATTCACCAATGACGTAAGAACTCTGGATGCTCGTTCTACTTCCTGTTTAGTAACAACAACTAATTCTGTCGGTGCAGTCAGCCCACGAAGATAGCTATACGCCTTTTGCGCTCTGCGATAACCAGGCTCATCGGACTCAGGTATCACAATAAGCAAATCGATATCGCTATCATCATTTGGTTTTCCATAAGCATGAGAACCGAATAAGATGATTTTATCAGGATGTAATCCCTCTCTCAGTCTTTCAACAATTTCTTCTAATAATCCTGCTGGTATGTTCTTCATCATTCACAATCCACTAAATTTGTCGTAGTATTACACCACTAGGAAGAGCTCTATTATTAGTTGTGGAATTATTGATTTGTAGAGATGATATATTAGGAATTACCTGACTAATAGTATTTACGAAATTACGGGCTTTATTCGGATCACTTTTAATTTCGTTTACATATTCATTATTAAAATGTTCTTTAAGTCTTTCTAGCAAAATACGAGGATTTATTTTCCAATTATTATTTTCAAAATGTAATGGTTTATCATAATGACCATCTAATAAAATGCCTACACGAGTCATGGCGATATGATACATTCCACAACGACATAACTTATATAACTTACCTAATTCTGAACCATTTCTGTTAATGTCGAATTCTGAAAATACCGAACACACACCATCTTTGAATTCGTCAGACCCCGTATGTTTTGTATCACCTCTATTAAAAGCACCAATCATTTCAAAATAACTAAGAACTATGCTAAGAATCGCAAATCCGGAGTGTGGATTTTCAATGTATTGTTCTGCAATATCAAGTTGCCAACCGTTAATTCTATCTTGAAAAATTTCGATCTTTTTATCAGTATCCGCTCCAATCCAATCAGAGTATTTATAATTCGGTGAGATCCAACTATCTGTTATGCTAACCATATTATAACCCCTTTCATCAATCCATTATTGTTAAAACATACTTTGCCAACTCAACTACTCTTACGGCAACACCTTTTTCGATCAATCTACTTTCATCATAGTCTGCATAGTTTCTTAGCTTTCTGATTACATCAAGGATTCTACCAATTTCTTGTTCGCCTTCATCAATTGAATCCTTATAATCATTTATAACTTTACGATGTACATCAGATCTAAAGTACGCCCGATACCCTTTTTTATTTTTTGCTTTGCTCACTAACTGAAATACTCACTATCCCTTAATTTTGCTCCAGATAGTAGCTAATTTACCAGTAGATTCTACTGCCTGACCTAACGTAGGCCCCCAGCCATCAGCAGGAATGCTGTCCTCAAACTTGATCCAGATTTTTCTGCTGGGAGCTTTAAAATAGTCGGTGAATTTGATCTCTTTAATTCCTTTATTTTTCAGATCATGAACGTGATTCTTCTCCTCAAGCACCTTCACGTAATCACCTTCTTCTCCCATGTCAGACATGGCTATGGACACCTTGTATTCGGCACCCAAATCCATTTTGGCAGTAGCTATCACAGATTTGTCGAATTCAAATTTGTAAATCCAAAAGACTGCCATATCTGCGAATCGAAAATGGTTATTAGTGAATCCTACGCCAAAATCCGCAACCATTTTGGCAAAGTCATGAGTGCCGCCGTCAATCAAATATGGTTTTTCTTCGTCGGTATATGGCTCAAATGTAATAGTTTCTGCTATGCACGTACCGACTATTAGTAAACACAAGCCTATTGTTAAGTAAGTTATAATTTTGGTTTTCATAAATTCAATTCTTCTCCTTTGTCTACGGTAGAACGAATTCTGTTCCTAAGCGTGTTCCTTTCCCAGAATACGCCATCAATATAACCTTGTATACTCTTATCATTTTCCGCTATCGCAAGGCGTTTTTCAGCAAGGCAACAGTACATCCCGTCAATCTCAACGCCTGCATACCCTCTGCCGAGTTTTTTTGCTACGACTGAAGTTGTACCTGAACCTAGAAACGGGTCAAATACCATATCTCTCGGATTGGAACTTGCAAGAATAATCTTAGCTAATAGTTTCTCAGGTTTTTGTGTCGGATGATCTGTGTTCTCAGGCATTGACCAGAATGGTACTGTCAGATCTGTCCATATATTCGATGGATGCGTTATACGATAATCTCCTTCCTCTGTTTTATCCCAGTCTTTTGGGTTGCCTTCGTGATCGGTGTAGGGAGCGTTAACCTTTCGCTTGAGTTTCACGTCTTCAACGTTGAACGTGTAATCGTCTGAAACTGTGCAGAACCATACGTCCTCTGAACAGTTCTTCCAGTTAGTTTTTGCACCTCTGCCTTTCTCTCGCTCCCATGTGATGCGGTTTCGGACTTGAAGGTATTTTTCGGCAACTAAGTGTATTACCGTTGATGATTTCCAATCCCCGCATATATATACCGAAGCTGTTGATTTTAGAACCCTAATCAGCTTTGAGAACCACGAATCAAACCATTCAATGTATTCCGCTGTTGAACGCTCACGAAAAGTATTGGTATTAAAGGATTTCGTCAGGTTGTAAGGGGGGTCTATGAATAACAGGTCAACGAATGATTCAGGAAGCCAATCCAGAATAGTGAAAATGTCCTGACTGATTGTATGGTTTTCAATCTCTTGTGAAGTAACATTCCCAGAAAGCCTGTGTAATCTATCTTGATAGAATAATGCTTCTTCTGATGAAATACAAATAGTTCTATTCCTTTGTGCTGTCATTTAGAATTCCTAAAATTTCAAGTATAGACTTTGCTGCTTTTACCATTCTTTCAGCTTCATTCTTTCTTATGACTTTGTTTGAATTATAATCAGCTTGGTTTCTTGAATTCCTAAGTTCTACGAGAAGAAAACCTACAGATCGTTCGTCTTCATCATTTGATTTTACATATTCAGTTATGACTTTCGAGTGAACATCCGACCTTTTATAGTTCGAATATCCTTTCCTATCTCGTGCAATACAAAACACACCATAATAAGCTCTACTTATGGCAGAACGGTAGTATGACTCATCTGAACCTTTTAATAGCTCAGTAGCAAGGTAAATATATCTTATCCAATTAAAATTCATAGTGGTTCTTCAGAAATAGCTAGATATTCTCTAGCTTCACTTACAGTATGGATTAACCACTCTCTGATTAATCTAAGTTTAAGTTCTAAAGCCTTATCAGAATCATAAGGTGATTTAATAACAACGAAAAGCTGTTCCCAACCTTCTTCTATATCATAGTAAAGCTCAAGAAAGATTTTCACGCAATCACCAAAGACAGAGGTTATGTGTTCCTTTGCTTCCTTTAATATAGGAATAAGGTGATTATGGTTTTCTATAAAATCTCTGATCTTTTCTACATCATCATTTTCTGAAATTTCATACATCCCGATTATCTCATCAATTAATGATATATCAACAGGTTTGACTGTGCTAGGTTGTGCCATATTCGCACCTCTTATAAGCGATGGGGACGAGTAACGGGAAGAAAGTTTTAACTAAACTCATCACCAACTACTCTGGATTCAGAAGTAGAACATGCTTTAGCTTGTTTTGTGAACTTGATTAACAACGGAACAAGCTAAAGCATGTTCTACAAAACTAACTTGAAAAACTCGTAAAGTTAATGCGATTCTGCTACTTATCGGTCACTTCGCCTGCTTTTGCCGCTTCCTTAGCCCAATAACCAGTCCTCCAATAGCCAGTCCAATAACAACCAGAACGACAATGCTAACAATCACTACGATAAACTTGATTCGGGAACTGGCAGGGATGCGATACTTATCTTTTGCGAACTTTGTCCATTCTGATATCTTGGCGTTTCTGAATTCCTGATTTTCCCATTTCCCTTTGCCAAGATTCAACGCCTCTGCCTCTGTGATAGGCACAGCCACAAGCCTTTTTAATGCGGCATCATTCATTCCGCCCTTTCTGACGGCTTCCCATGCTTTTGCAAGGTCATCATGTACATCAATGGTCATTGCACCGATGAGGTCGTTAATTACGCCCTGTCTGGCGGCACTTTTGCTATCGTCGAATTTCAAGGTTGTCTTCCAATTGAAAGGATTAGTCGGGACGTCAGCTTTATCACCGAGAACATCGTATAAATGCGGCATTACGCTCATACGGCGGAGTGTACTCTTTTCGGGTCCACCTGGCAAACCGGCTTTCGTCATCCAGAGCTTTTGACCATCTTCGCTCATTACGAACTCAACGAAACTCTGGGCGATGTCTTTATGAGGAGCACCTTTGAGTATGGCTATGGCATCTCCACTTATAACCGTTTCTCCCTCTGGCATTACATATCCTAGCTTATCGGGAGTGGACTCAGCGATCTTCGCAAGAGCGTAAATGTCTATTGCAAGCCCGCAAGCTGTTTCTCCAAGGTCAACGTCTCGTGGTATGTCACTTGCGCCTCTGCCGAATATCTTTACGTTGGCGTTCAGGCGTGTAATCACGTCAAATCCTTCTTCCCAGCCGTAACTCTGGAGTATGATCTCATACATTTGGTGGATACTTCCACTCTGGCGGGGATCAGATGAGCTTACCCATTTTGCTAACTCAGGTTTTGCCAGATCCGACCATTTCGTAGGTATCGGTAAACCTAGCATGTTGAATAACTGCTTATTGTAGATAATACCAAACCCAGAGAAACACGCACTGTACCATTGGAAATCAGGATCATATACTGCGCTGCCCGAATAACTACCTGGTATTTTGGACAATATTTCGGCAGGCAACTTATATGGCATTAAGTCCCCTTCCTTCTTAAATTTAAGATAGGGGTCTATTCCTCCGCCGAATAATATGTCAACGTTGATCCCATTGGGTGTTCTTTTGAACTCGGAATCTATGAACTTGATAATGTTGGACGTTCCACCCTGATCAAGCCATACTAAATCCACGTTTGCCTTATATTTTACTTTGTACCACTTCTTAAAAGCGGTGGTGAACTCCTTTTGAATATTCTCCTGATGCGGTGAAAGCAATGTCAATTTGCTTTCATTTGCAGCAGGAACGCTGAACGCTATTAAAGTAGTAAGTATAAAGGTGCAAAAAATAGTAATTATTATGTTTACACCTGTTTTATAAAGATTTTTATGTGATTTAGCAGACATTGCTATTCTCCTTTTTTTCAAATACTTTGCCGTTAATGATTTCTCTTGTTACGGTTCAATGATACCATAGCTGACGCCAAAGTTCAATAATAAGTGACGAGTAACAGGTAATGAATGACGGGTTTTTATTGTGGATTTAATGACAAAGTGACATCAATCATGGATTACTTCCTCCATTACTCTTCAGAATTTTTAGTTCTTTCAAAGCGGCGAAAGCATCGAAATTAAGCGGATCGAGCCTTGTCACTTCCATATATACAGCGACAGCTTTGTCATAAAGCTCCTGGCTTCTGTAAATGTTACCCAATTCCATGTAATATTCAACGGTTTCGGGATTATTTGGGTCTAGCTTTACTATTTCCTCGTATATTTTCGCCGCTTCATCAAACTTCTGCTCAGATTTGTATATTCCAGCTTGCCGACTGTATATACTCGCTAGTTCAGAGATTATCTCCACAGACCACGGTTCGATTGACAAAGCCTTTTTGAGCATTTCTATCGCTTTGGCAAAATCCTTATCGGTTTTGTAGATTCTTCCCAACTGAAGGTAGGATTTAACTATTGATTCTTTATCTGATGATGATGTGGTAAAAGTTACAGCCTTTTCGTACTCTTTTATGGCTTCTTCCTTAGCATTTCGCTGTTGATAGATCGTGCCAAGATAGTAGTGTGCTTCGGAGTTATATGGTTCTGACACCAGAGAGCGCTGAAATGCCTCATCAGCTTTGTTTATGTCTGCCATTCTGTTATAGATTTTCCCCATTAGCAGATATAATCTGGGATATTTTGGGTTTATTTTTTCAAGTTCACGCAGTTCATTAAGAGTTTCGTAATTCCAGAGATATTCATAATATATCTCGGCTAATTTGAAATGGGCTTTTGCAAGGTTTGGATCACGCTTTATTGATTCCCAGTATTGTACTGATGCATCATTGAACTTCGCTCTACCCTGGCTATAAAACTGCTCTCCTTTTTGCAGATAAGCTTTTGCACTTTCATTGGCTTTAGCTTCGCTAGACAAAGCAATATTACGCTCTACCAGCATAACTACTGGAACAGTTATCAAAAAGATTATAAATATTGCTATCTCAATTATAATGTTAAGTTTCATTTTTAGCCTTTTTAATGATAAGCAAGTTTAAGAAACTATTGTAAAGAAATTATGGTGACAAACCCATCAAAGATAAAAAGCGTTCAATAGGCAATGTCTCAAGCCATTCTACTATGGCTTCACACTGTCCTGTCAGTTTCACATGAAAGTAACTGCGAGTCATATTATCTCGCATATAGTGTCATAATCGC
>Ga0315274_10000486_pt1 | contig 62046 bp, 77 predicted proteins | sample YL17G02_20_MG_FD_203700 | JGI IMG/M metagenome (GOLD analysis project Ga0315274, IMG submission 203700) | Sediment microbial communities from Yellowstone Lake, YNP, Wyoming, USA - YL17G02_20 | ecosystem: Environmental > Aquatic > Freshwater > Lake > Sediment | place: USA: Wyoming | collected...
CGATGTGCAAGATCCCCATGTCACAGCCGCATAAATCGTAGTATCAGCAGTGCACGCCGTCAGGCAGCAGGAGCTTGTGTTTATGCTCCCGCTTGCAATCTCGTCGCATGAAACATCAGCCCCGCACGCCTGCTCGCAGACCCCGTCACCGTTCAGCTCCGGATTAGGGGCGCTGCTCTGCTCCTTGTTGTTCGAGTCGCACGATATGCACGTGTTGTCGGTATCATCGCATCTGAACTTATTCGTCCCGGCAACGCTCCCCGCGTCCCAGGACGCATCGTCCACGTCATCGCAGTATCTCCCGTTGTACCCGTCGCAGACAGCAACCTCCGTCCCGCAGGTCTCCGGAGCATTGGTGTTATCCGCATCAGAACCAAAGTCATTGCAGCACGTGCTATGGCTCCCGCTTCCGCAAACGCCATCAGCCACGAATCCTCCAGCAAGCGAGTTTGTATCGCACGTATCCGCATAGCGAGCCCCGGTGTCAGAGCACTGGTAAAGATGGATCGTCGTGTTATATGCAGCCGCATTCTCATCACAAGACCATCCTGTCCCGCCGGTCTCGAACGTGCATATCCCGTCAGCCGTGTACGCATTCACCCCGTCATCAGAGCAGTTAAGCCCGGTATATGCTACGTTGCAAGCAGCTCGGCAGGTCCCGCCAATACACACACCCGATGTGCACTGGGTTCCCAGGGTGCATGAGCATGTGTCGTTCCTGGTTGTTGACCAGTAAGAAGGGCTGCCGTCAGAATCACAGTAATATGTCGTGCCTCCGGAAGCCGTTGAATTGCACACTAAATCATCAACACTGACCATATTAGCGTCAGATCCGGATCCGCAGTAATGGGCTATGCCACTGTCATTGCAGATATACTGCATAGGAGCACCCCATGGAGAACCGTCACTATCGGCCATTGCCCCGTCCCAGCAGCACCATCCTACAGCCCCTGTCGTGTTGAAATCCTCTCCGGCGTCATCACCACAGCATCTGCTCTGGCCTGTTCCACCAGAATAAAGGGTGGAGCCTTCGAGAGAGCATGCATTCAATGCATCGCAGCCTGCGGCATCAAGGTCGTTGCACACCACAGTGGAGACGGCAGTTCCCTGGCCGCGGTTGTTCACCGTGTCGTTCACCCTGAAGTTTACGGAATATGTGGAACCATCTGTGGATAAAGTGGTGTCCCATGTGTAATTACACCTTCCCCACGTATCATTTTCAGTGAAGTTGTCGGAGACGCCGGAGCTGTCGAATGACGGTGAGCCTGAATATACGGTCTTCTCGCAGCTCCCATCCTTCAGGCCTGCCACGGAATCGTTCACCGTGGCGTTCACGTTCCTTGTCCCCCTGACATAAGCCGGAAGAGATGTGACGGACACGTTAGGCGCGGAGAAGTCGTATTTGAAATATCTCGCCGTGCTTATGTTTCCATTCCCTGCCGTGTCATTTGCCCAGACGACAACGTTGTGCTGGGCCTCCGAAAGCCCTGAAAACGCCCCGAGCCACTGACTATTGACGAGGGAACAATTAGTCACGTTTGCAGCACCATCCAGCGAATATTTCGCGCATCCAACCTGGCTCATCTGGTCATAGAAACTGAAGTTGAAAGAGTTGTAGTTTATCGTGCTGTTCTCCGGCCTGTTTATCGTTATCTGCGGCGGGGTAGTGTCAACAGTGAAATAAACGCTGCTGTAATTCATGAACCCCGCGGAGTCGTTGGCCCAGATGAATACGTTGTGGGACCCCTGTGTAAGTGACGTGAGAGTGGAGTTTACAGAGTTTTTTGTGCGGTTCCAGACATAAACGTAACCGCCGCTGGCGCCATATATGTAAACAGAATCTGCAAAGGCTTCATAGAAGCCTGAACTTGCTGTGGCATTTGCCACGGGTGAAAAATCAGACCTTTTCCAGACGTAAATCCTTTTGTCATTGTCTGCCGCATAAACATATTCGCTGTCAGCATAGACACTTACGAATGAAGCGGTTCCTGTAAGGTTCAATACTGAGGCAAAGCTTGTCCTGTTCCATATATGTACTTTTTGGTCATATCCTGCACCATAAATATATTCTGAGTCGGCGAACACGTCACTTGAACCACTCGAACCGCTGAGATTTACAACAGAGCTGAAGTTCGTCCTGTTCCATACATGAACTGCGACGACGCTTCCTCCTTCAGATCCTGCTCCATATATATAGTCCTGGTCGGCAAAAACTCCCTTGAAAACTGTGTAATAATAGTTGAGAATTGCAACAGAGCTGAAGTTCGTCCTGTTCCATACACCTACATAGAAGTCGTTCGATGATGCATATATATAATCAGCATCCGCATAAACCCCGCTGAAATAGACTTCCGTCCCTCCTGGATGAATGCTTGTCACATAGCTGAAGTTCGTCCTGTTCCATATATCAATCATGTTGTTGTATTCTGCGGCATATATGTAATCATAATCAACATAGATGTCTTCGACATAACGCTTGCTTAAATTCAGATTTGCGGATATGCTGAGGTTCGTCCTGTTCCACACCGTAATGTTTCCATATGTATTGCCTTCTATTCCGCTGTATATGTAATTTCCGTATGCATAAACAGTATATAATGATGATTCATATTGAAAGTTCGTGTTGTTCAGGATCTTTTTAAAGGGAAATCCGAATACGATCGTGCTGTTCGCCCCGCCGTCTAGCGAGTATGCCGCCCATGCAGGGATGTTTCCCGACCCCGCATCATTGTACGTCCAGTTGAGGTCAAGCGTGGCCGAAGCGTAGCTTGAATTCTGCGGATAATCTATGTTTATGTGAGGCTGTGTCGTATCCCTCGTCCAGTACATGACTGTTTGGTTTGCGTTCCCTGCGGAATCGTTCGCCCAAACAGTGACATTGTGCTGTCCGTCCGAAAGCCCGGAAAAGACCCCTGTCCACGCGTTCCCGACCGTCGAGCAGTTTGTCACGTTCGCCGCGCCGTCCACGGAATATTTCGAGCAGTTTATACCGGAAACCTGTTCGATGAAGCTGAAGTTGAATGAGTCATTGGTCGCAATTGCGGCAGGCTTGTTTACCGTTATCTGTGGCGGGGCTGTGTCCACTGTGAAATACCTTACAACGCTCGAGTTCATCCAGCCGGCAGAGTCGTTTGCCCATACTGTGATGTTATAAAATCCATCCGCAAGATACATGGTCTTATTCGTGTAGGTCCTTCTGGCCCACAGATGAACGTTTTTGTTGTTGGGGTCCCCAAACATCGCGCCGTATATGTAATCAGAATCCGCGCGAATTCCTTCAAAGCCCGCAGTTGAAAAATTAAGCGTGGCAACAAGCGAGAATGTGCTCCTGTTCCATATGTAGGCATAGTGCCATGAACCGCCGTATATGTAATCCTGGTCTGCATATACATCATAAATCACGCTTGCGCTACTCAAGTTCGTAACTGAAGCAAAGTTCGTTCTGTTCCATACATGGACTTTATCTCCGTAATAATCACCGCCGTATATGTAATCGGAATCGGCGTATACTGCATAGAAAAAGTCACCTCCGGTCAGGTTCGCAACTGAAGCAAAGTTAGTTCTGTTCCATACGTAAGTCTTGTTGTCCCGGCACGCACCGTATATATAGCCTGAATCAGCATAAACATCCCAGAACTCATAACCTCCGGTAAGATTTGTGACAGGTAAGAAACTCGTCCTGTTCCAGACATATGTTTTGTTGTCACGGTTGGCACCATAAATATAACTGCTGTCAGCATAAACGCTGAGAAAGCCATCTGACCCGCTAAGGTTTGTGACATAAGCAAATGTGCTCCTGTTCCAGATGAATACACTGAGTGTAAGAATTGTATTGCCTCCATATATGTAATCACTGTCCGCATATGCAGAGCGGAGTCCTTGAATGAAACCCGTGGTAAAGTTCTTGACCAGAGACAGGGTCGTCTTGTTCCAGACATAAAGCATCGAATCCCCGCCGTATATGTAGTCATTGTCCACGTAAACATCATAGAGGAGGTCTGTAGTTGAAGTATTCGTGTACCTCTTGAACTTTATCCTGTTTATACTGGTGTCATTCGCGGTCCCGTTAAGGGAGTATGCCGTCCATTCCGGCTCTCTTGACACGGTGTCCGAGAACGTCCAGTTGAGGTTCACCATGCTCGTGTTATAGGTCCTGTTCTGGGGGAAGCTGATCGTGAGCAGCGGCGCGTTCACGTCTCTCGTCCAGTACCTTATGCTCGTGTTGGTGTTCCCTATGCTGTCGTTCGCCCACACGGTCACGTTACGGAACCCTTCCGAGAGGCCGGTGAAACTCCCTGTCCACTGGTCATTCACGAGGGAGCAGTTGGTCACGTTCGCCGCGCCGTCAACCGAGTATTTCGCGCAGACCGAATCCAGTATAGTGAAATTGAACGCGTCGCTGGTGACAGTGGAGTTCAGCGGGTTGTTTATGGTGATGTTTGGCATGCTTCCGGTTATGTAGAAGTTTGTGCTGTAAGTTGTATTGGATATCTCCCCAAGATACTGGACCACAAGCACGTCCGTGGTCGTGTTCAGGTCCGCGTTGTATCCCGTCCCATCTGTTAGCATGGTCCCGTTCATCCTCACGGATGGTTCAAAGGATGCCGTGTAGTTCTTTATCTTGAAGGCAGGGTAGTATTTCGTGATGCCCCTCGAGAAGTGGGCTTTGATTTCGTTCGCGCTGAGAGACCTGTTGTAAATGGCAACCTCATCCATGTATCCGTCATAGTAGTATGAGCCGCTAAGACGTCCAAGCTCCAGCGCCCCGCCGTTTTCGAAATTGTTGGTGTAGGATGATGTCGTCTCGTTCTCCTTCACGCCGTCAACATAAAGGTAGTTCTTTCCCGCAGAGTAATCCCTTACGGCCACTATATGATGCCACCTGTAGTCATCTATTTTGCCCTCCTTTCCATCTATTTCTACCGTGTTCGTTATTGGCCCGTCCCTCAGGAAGAATATGGCATAGCTTCCCATGCCGGAAGTTGAACTACATCCCACCCACCATGAGGCCGCTGTAGAATATTTCCCTATGAACACGTCATTTCCATTGCAATCCCACGGATTTACCCAAAGTTCTATGGAGAAGCTGTCGCCGTTCTTCCAGTCCAGCGAGTTGGCGTCGCCCACGGTCACATATCCGCTGCTGCCCCCTTCAATATATATGCCCTTGGAGAAAACCCCGAACCCGGTTGAAAAGTTTGTGATTCCTGCAGGCGTACCGTTATTCCCCTTGCCGCTGAAGTCGAAAATCCTGGTGTCATCCTCCCCGTAAGAGCTGTCGTTGTTGAAGTGGAACCATAGCATCATCTTGCTGTCGTTCACCAGCTCACCCCTCTGGAAGGTGAAGTTGACCTGGTTGCTGGTGGCGTTCATTACGTAGCATCCTTCCCCTTCATTGAAGCCATCGGAATCCCCGTCACCAATATCGGATATATCCTTCGCTCCCCTGGAGAATGACAGGTTGGCCGGACCCCTGTAGTCCTTGGAAAAGATGTTGGCATTATAAATAAAATTAGTTACGTTCGGAACGCTCGGGTAAAAGACATAGTATTTCACGTAGCTTCCCGCGGTCGTGGAGACAGAAACCGTTTCTCTCACCCTCGCTCGCTCGTTGCTGTTCTCGACTCCGCTTTCCCACGTAGGCCCTGCCGATGTCCTTTCACAAAACCATGTATTATAGGGAAATGCAGCCATGCCAGTATAAACATCTGCAGATTGGTAGACGAAAAGGCCTTTCTGCAGATCAGCAAATGCGTTGTCAAAGAAGCCTGAGCCCAAGTCTTGGGTTCCGTATATCCCTATGGCGCACCTCATGTTTTGCGTGGATGACACGGTCAGGTTGTCTTTTATGAAAATAGTCGGAACCCTTGGATAGATAGTCCAGAACCTCTCTAGCTTTATCGTGGTCGTCATGTTCCTTGTCTGTTTTATCCTTACCCTTGTGCTCGTGTTCTCCAGCAGTTCAAGGGTTCCGTAATCGTTGGATTCCTGCCACCATGAGCCGTTGTACACCCCGAGGTTGAACGCGTTCCAATATGATGTATACGTGGACCTCCATGAGAGGTTGTTCTGCTGGTTCAGTACGCGGAAATAGTCGAGGCCTCCCCCGCCGTTGTTTTGGTTTATGTCGAAAATCAGTTCCATCTCTCCTGGTATCGTTACGTTCAGCTGGCTCGCCGGCGCATTAACGGTCAGCGTCGGGTCGACGAAAAGATCACCATATACCCCGCTGGCGTAGAACACCACTGTAAGACCACTGTCCTTTTCCGTGGCCTCCGTGTCCCCCGGGAAATCGGCCCAGTCCACGACCAGATTCCCGTAGCCGGCCTTTTTCCCGGAAAGGTCGATTCCGCCAGGACCGTTAACGTCGCTTATTCTCCAGACCACTCTGTGCTTCTCCGCATCCCACGCTGACTGGTCGATGCCCTGAGGCTTCGTCAGCCTGAACTCGACAAGATTGGAATATCCCCTTCCGTCGAATCCGAGTTTCCATGTTTCCACACCGTAATCATACGTCTTGTTTATGATCATCAGGCCGCCGCTCTCCGTATAGTCATAATCCACCAGGTTCATCCCTACGTCCTTCCATCCCCTGTCGAACCTCTGGGGGATGAATCCGGAGACAGCGGCAAGGTCGCTGTTGCTGTAGAGCCTTACGCTGGAACCGGATATCTGGTAGGTCTGTGTCCCGCCGGAGGATTTCATCGTTACCTCGTAACTCTTTCCGCCGGCAGTCTGTTTCTCTTCAAACCTGTAGGGCGAAGTATAAGCCCCCTTCTCGTCCTGCATATAGAACTTTTCAGGGGTTGCAGAGGGGCTCGAAACAGAAGAAATGAATCCGGTCTTTGGAGAGGCCTGTACCGGGCTTCCCCATTTATGCAGTTCCTGTACTGCAAAATAGCCCCCGGCAACCAGAATTGCCGCAATGATTACGATCAATAGTTTATAGGTTAGACTATTGAAATGCAACCCCATGTAAATAATTAATTTTATTATTAATTAATTACCGAAAAAAACAGCTATATTATGCCTTTGTGACGGCGACGAGGTCTTTCCCTCCTGCCTCTCCCTTGTTCTCCACAAAGAACCTGTAATATCCGCGGTCGAAGATCATGTTCTTCGAGGTTATGTCGATGCCGCTGAACTCTATCATCGCCCCTATGCTCTGCTTTTCCCCGAGCCCGAATGAAAAGCTCGGCAGAAGCTCCTCCATGAAGCTGCCTTTCTCTATCGAATCAATCCGGTTGTCAACAACTCTCCAGCTGTTCCCCTGCGTGAAGACGAGCAGGGCGATCGAGTTTGAGAGGTTCATGTCCGTGCCAAGGGTATAAGTCCCGGCCGTCTTCTCGACGAAGACAGACAATGGGCTCTGGTAGTAGTATATGTTGGCGACCAGCATGTCCCCGAGATATGAGGCGAGGTAAAAATGCTCCGGGCTGGTGTATGCCTGCGCAGGAAGGGAGGAGAACACGTATTCCCCTGACCCCGGGACATAGAACGTCGCCGCAGTATTGTTCATCACCAGCCTGAACTGGATAGTTGTCGCAGCCGCAGGCTGAGGGAGGAGCATTAGCATGGCTGCCGATAAGACAGAAAGGATGAAAATAAAGCGCTTCATATATAATTTTTGTCGCGCGCGGTATAAATCCTCAAGATTCTCCGGCTGGAACAAATGTTGTTTAAAAAACTTTAAACATAAAGTCGCTTATGAGCAGACTGATTTATTGTGACGCGGAATCAGGGTTTGGAGTAGTTGTTGCTAAGGCAGGAATGCCAAAGAACCTTTACGAAACAAAGTTCTCTGAATTTTCAGAAATAGTTTCCAGAGACCCCAGAGTGCCTCCTGTGGAAAGAACCTCGGTTGGATTCAAAATAGAAGAGTCGACGAATCCTGATTTTAAAGGAAGAATGTTATGGCATCCCTCGAAAATGCACAAAAACGCATTTGGATGTTGCCTATTCCCCAGAGTTATGCTGGATGCAGAAGATTTCTTCTCGGATGTTTACGCATTCGGATTCCAGGGAAAAGATGGCGATACTCTTATATCAGGCCTTTTTGGGTACGGTAACGGTGAAGCACAGGAAATGTACACATTCTCCACCGGGGCGAGAGGAGCTGGTGTGATAGAATCATCGATGGACAGATTCTTCCAAATGACAGGGCTGAAGCCTCTCGATTTTGACAAAGGCAAGATGGAATCGTTTCAGAAAGGAGCGATGGAAACAGTGAAAATAATCGGGGGAGATGAGCGCGATCCGAATTTCGTGGATTATGGACTTTTTGTTCCGTCAGCTTTTGTGGCAACTGAAACATTGGTTGGACAAAGTGTGAGAAGCATACATGTAAAAGATCCTGCTGGGAGAGTCTGACCTATCTCTTCCCCTTTATCGAGGTTTCGAACCATTTCAACCATTCCTCATAAACGTCCTTGGCCTCGGCTGCACCCAACTCATTTCTCAGCTTCTCGGTGATCAGGTGCTGGTGTATGTTGGACTTTATCACCCAGTCCGCCTCCATGATGTCAGGCCTCCCGAGCCTGTCAGAGGTCTTGACAATGGTCTCCTTTATCTTCGCGCGCATGTTTATGTTGTCCCACACCGCGTTCCAGTTGTTGCTCCATTCTTTGACGTAGGATGCTATCCTGTTTATCACCTCGGACTCGCCGTTCTTCAGCGTGTCCGTGGGTTTGAGTGTATCGTCCCTGCCGGAGTATTCCATCAGATTTACAAAACCTCCCTCTTTTGCCGGGTTGTCTTCCCAGTGTTTGCGCACCTCGGTTATCTCGGTCATCCTTCTGAACTTGTGGAGACCATCCACTGACCGCAGGCTCTTGCATATGGGTATGATGTCAGTGGCCTTGAAAGATGTGGGTGGCACTCCCAGATCATTCACGACCCTGTCGTAAACCCCGTAAGCCGACTCGCCGTGTATGGTCCCGGCGACGACGTTGGAGAGAGCCCCTATCCTCATGGCCTCGTAAAGTGCGCGCGCCTCGACTGACCTGACCTCGCCGATGATCATGGCAGAATCCCCGAGCCTGAGCGCGGTCCTCAGCGCCTCGTCCGCAGGCATCTCAGATTCGACTCGTGTGATGACCGAGCGTGACTTGAGCGACTCGATGTTGTAGTCAAGGTTCCTCAGCTGCTCCACCGGCAGCTCGAGCGTATTATGCGCAAGAATATTCTCACATACGAAATTTTCAGCACCGGGGACAGACATGTCATAGACATAAACGGATCTGCATTTCACCTTTCTTACAGATTTGATCTGATCCCAGAATATGTCCGAACTCGCAAGGTTCATCATGTTTTCAGAAAATTCATCACCATCGAACCCCACATCTCCGGCAATTTTTCCCAAATGCACTCTCCCTATGTTGTTGTTCCTTGTTATATAGTCATGTGCATTGAAACACGAACACCTTTCAGCAATGTTATGCTTCATTTGCAGCGGGATTGGTATTATATCGCTTGAACTGTGGGTGGAGACTTTTGAACACAGCAAGTCAAGCCTTCTAACTTTCTCCTTCTGCAATAATGATATATCCTTTCTGAATGTTTTCAAAGAATCCAATGCGCTGACCCTGCAATGATAAAAGCCTGCTCTCTGGTTGCACCTTCCTATTATACCAAACCTGAGAAGCAGCGTCTGTGTGTCCTTTATCAGTTTTTCTGAGCGCAGGCTCATCAGAATCTCTTTGTATGAAACGCAGCCATCTCCGCTGAACAGGCCATTCAGGACATATCCTATATTTTCATCAGACAGGCTGAAAACCCATCCGGGTATTCTCTTGGTGAATGCATCACCGTTCAATTCGAGTACATTTTTCATTACGCATTTTAACGCTTTTGAATTAAGCATGAGCGAGAATTTGTCGGAGTGCATTCTTACTTTAAGGCCCAGCATCTGACCGACCCCTTTCACGACCTCCCGGGCTTCCTCCTCGCAGGCTGAAATTATGACAGAGCATTGATCATAACAACCGTCAGCTATCCAGAGCCCTATGAATTTCAGAAATTCCTCATTCAATGGTATTTTAGAACGGATTGGTATCGAAGATGACCAGAACTTTATTTTAAGGTCTCTGTCATCGATTTTCATCCCTTTGGAGAAGGCCTTTTCAAGCACCTCGGATGGTATCACCCCACTTCTTTTCCAGTGTTGCGTGGCCCCTTTCAGCGGCCCCCGGACAGAATAACCCATATCTTTGGCTATCTCATAAATCCTGCCCTTGTTTTTTTCCATGAATTCTGTCACAGCCGGCCCCATGACAAAGGAGCCCCCGAGCTTCCCTATGTGGTCTATCAGATTGATGGAATCCAGTTTTTGCGCATTCTTGACTGGCAAAATCCTTGGAGTGACTATGTAATTCCCTTCCCCCAGTTTTCTGCACGCTATGGGTTCAACATTGCCGGAGGAACCCATCGTAAATAATGAGTGGTCTCCAGTCACCCTTATTTTTCTTCCTGTTCGGGTCTCTATCTCGTAAATGTCCTTGTTTACCTTATGACGCATAAATTTGCTCACTTTTGAGAGGGCGACATTTCCTTTTTTGTCCATGGAGAACACCTTTATTTTTTCCGGGTTTGCGTTTGCGAATTCTCTCCCATCACACTCCTCACCGTATTTCATTATCAATCCATCTATAAGGTCCCCTATATTCCCTCTTTCCATGATTCCATTTCTTTCATAAACAATCTCACATTCCCCCATGACGCTGTCCTCCAGCGTGATTATCCTCGTCTTTGGAAGAAGCTCCAGCATGAGCGACCCGAGCACCGAGGTCTTCCCAGCGCCCCTGCCCCCTGCCACCAGTATGCTGACGGACCCGTCCACGAGGAACGATAACAGGCCTGCAGCGAGCGGATTAAACATGCCAGATTTCACGAAGAGCGGAAGGGTCCATGGCTTGTCCCTGTGCCTCCTGATGGCGAAGCCGAAGCCTTCAGGCGAGAGGTTTTTAGTAATCACCGCAAACCTCGCCTTCCCGCCGGGAACGGCTACATCAGTGTCCAGAACAGGGTTCGCCTCGTCGAGCGGCCTCCCGGACTGTATCCTCAGCCTGGTTGCCCAGGATTCGGCATCCTCGCGCGTCGGTATCAGGTTCGTCTCGCACTCCTCGTAATTCGCATGGAAAATGAGGACGGGTTGGGTCTCTATCGGGGAGTTGATGTATACGTCCTGTATCTTCTCGTCCGCAAGGAGTATCTCGAGCACTCCAAGGCCGGCAGTGTATCTCGTCAGTATCTCCGCGAGCTGGTTGAGCTCCCCGGTTGAAAGGTAGACGCTCATCTTGTCGGCTATCTCCCTTATCATGTCCCTCCCGATGTTATAGAACACCTCCCTGACCTTCTCGCTGCGCACGAACTCCGCGGTCTTCGGCCTGTGGGTCGCCATGTATCTCCTGGCAGTGTCGAGCACTGAATACTTCTCCTCAGGCAGCGCGAACTCGGGCGGTATGACGTGATAGAAATATGAGGACTTTCCCGGGACCCTGTAAATCTCAACCTGGACGTCCCCGACCTTGTACCTGTCAACAGATTTCCCTCCCTCCGGCGGCGAGATCATGTATTTCGTGAGCATGAAGTTGGGTCTCACGCTCGGATTGAAGATGTCCCTGTATAATGCCCTGTCCCCCACGTGGTACCCGGAGAGAGCTCCTATTACAAGGCCTATCATCTTCGTCGCCTCGAGCTTCCTGACCATGGGCTCCACTATCTCGGCCTTGTAGAACTTGTAGCAGGCGAAACCGCTGTCTTTCCTCGCCATCTTTATGGTGAGGTTCCTCGCCTCGCGCACGAGCTCGACATATGCTCCAATCGGATCCTTCCTCAGGAGGTCGATCAGTATGTACTGCAGCTTCTGCCCGAAGTCCGGGTAATACTTCCCCCACTTGTCGGGCCTCAGGTTGTTGAATGAGATCACGCGGGTCCTTATCACGTCCTCCAGTATCGCCGCAATCTCGGAGAGCATCTGGACCTGCTCGCCCGTGTATTCATATTCCCTCTCCTTGACCAGCACGACGGAGGTCACTCTCTTGACGGTCAGTATCCTGTCCATCACAGTGGCCATCACGCCTTCATATTCTTCGACCGAGGCGCCGTACATCGACCCCAGAAGGTTGATGGTGAGAGTCCTCGTGTCCTCGTCATATGAGTAGTCGGCCTCAGCCTTCCCGCCGGCCTGCGTAGGCTGCTCCGTAGGAGGGCTCTGGTATTCATATTGATACTTTTCCTGCTCTTTCTTCTCGGCCATGATCACAACAACCCCAAGATAAAAACTGTTTAATAATTAATTCCCGGGTTAATTAAATTTGAGTGGTGCTTCAAACCCATTTATTATCAGGAAATAAAATTATACATATGAAGCCAGCCTTTCCTGCCATAATGGTTTTCGCCGCTCTCGCCGCATTATGCGCCTCAATCCCGCTCCCGGCACAGGGGCTCATCGTAGAGCTCTCATCGAACGAGACGAACATGAGCTCCGGCCAGCACGGCATCATGTGGATTAGGCTCACGAACAACGATATCATAACGGTCAATGCCACTGTCATACTTCCTGACCCAACCACACTGAAGGCCTACGAAATGTCATTTGTGGAAAAGGAGAATGGCGGGAGGATAATCAGCAAGACCCTCGCCAAAGGGGAGTCCTCGCGCACGATCCTCATAAGAGTCATGTCGTATTCGGAGGGCACAGAAGACGCGATCATCACGATAGAGAAGTTCATACCTCCATCCACAACACCCGAGTTGATCAAAAAGACGATAAAATTCTCCTCAGTAACGCCCGTCTCCTTTGACGAGCTATCACCGCTTTCAATGGCCGTACTGCTTGCAGCCGCGGCAATCATATTCTACATATTCTCCGCCCGGCCGGCGCGCAGGGAGTGATGCGATGAAACTGGGTTCCCTTCCGGAAAAGCTCAGAAAGCTCAGGCCGCGAGCGCCCCGTCTGCCAAAATTTTTCAGAAAGAAAGAAGAGAAGCCTGTCTCCCCAAAGAAGGACGAATACAAGGAAATACGCAACATGATAAAGGACAGGCGCAGCCCGGGGGAGAAGATATGGCATACTGACCTCGAGAGGATATTCCACGATTATGAAAAGATGAAAAAGGATGAGGCCGAGAAGCAGACGAGGATTGCCGTCGTTGGCATCGGGAACGACCTGAAAGGCGATGACGGCGCCGGCTGGGAGGTGGTCAGGCGGCTTGAGAAGCTGTATCCATCCGACCCGAACTTCCTCTTCATCCGCACAGGCACCCCTGAGAACCACGTCAGGCAGATAGCCCTCTTCTACCCTTCCACAATCATATTGCTGGACTCAGCCGAGTTCCGCGGCCGCCCCGGGGAGATAAGGGCCATAAAGGAAGAGGACATACAGAAGATATTCTTCTCGACCCACACGACACCGCTCACCATCTTCATCAAGCTGATCCGGGCGGAAGTCCCGACCCCCAGGATCATTGTGGTCGGAATCCAGAGGAAGACCAGCGGGTTCGGCGCGCCGCTGAGCGCCCCTGCGCGCGAGTCGGCGGGCATGCTCGCGAAGCTGATCGCAGAGCTATACGAGAAGAAGCGCATTGCAGGCCTGGAGGACGAGATCGCCTGCATATCCCACCCGGTCGCGGGCAGAATAAACAAGATCCGCAAGAGGATGAAGGAGAAGAAGCTGGAGGAAGAATACAAACCAAGGCCGAAGCCGCTGTTCGGGCCGAAGAGAAAAATTTAAGACACATAAACGCAAATAATATTTAATCAAATGGTGCAAAAATGAAGCAAGAGAAAAGCTATGAGAACTACCCGTGGTGGATGGTAGCGATTTCAAACTTGGTCCAGACCGGGATCTATGTTGTAGGTTTGCTCATACTTTACCCGCTGGGGTTCCAATGGATGATAGCTTATCTCATCTATGCAGCCTTCCTGGAACTCAGGTTGCTGCGCAACCACTGTGTCGACTGCTATTACTACGGGAAAAGGTGTGCGTTCGGCAGAGGGAATTTCAGCAGCATGCTATTCAGGAAAGGTGATCCTAAAAAGTTTGGTTGTGTTAAGATCACGTGGAAGGACATATTTCCGGACTTCATGTTGACCGTAATCCCGATCATTGTGGGAGCTTTCATGCTGGTGATGAATTTCAGCTGGCTGATGCTGGCCCTGGTCATAGCGATGGGCCTGCTGGGCTTTCCTGCCACAGGGATCATCCGCGGCTCGATCGCCTGCAGGCACTGTAAACAGCGGGAGCTCGGCTGTCCTGCTGAACAACTTTTCGCGAAGAAGAAGAAAATGTGAGACGCGCAAAATCACTTTGATTTCCCGCGCGGTCTCTTCCTCCCGGCCAGGTCCTCCATGAGCCCTATCTGTATCTGCTGTATCTCCATGAGCTTCTGCCACTGGCTCGTGATCAGGTGGTCCACCTTCTCGTGCAGGTGGCGTATCTCAAGTTCGGCCTTGAGGTTCACCTTGTAGTCATGCTCCGCCCTTATGCGGTCCCTCGACTCCTGCCTCCTCTGGCTCATCATGATTACCGGGGCCTGCAGCGCGGCGAGGCATGAAAGCACGAGGTTGAGAAGGATGAACGGGTAAGGGTCGAACCTGCCCCATAATATGAAGATGGAGTTGATCATTATCCAGACGGCTATGATGAAAAGGAACCCGATCACGAATTTCCAGCTGCCGCCGAATTCGGAGACGAGATCAGCAACCTTCTCCCCTATTTTCATCTTGCTGTCGAATTCCGCATTAATGTTCCTGGAGATCAGCGTCTCGTGCCTTCGCAGGCTTTTCATCACGTCCTTCTCTATCTTCGAGAGCTCGCCTTTCTCCTCCTCCAGTACGTGCTCGGTGTATTCAGTCCTCATCCTGTTCAGGTCATCTATGCAGATGTAGCTCGCCTTAGACCAGCCGGGATGGTTCTTGAGAATGAATTCCGATAGCGGTGACCTCACAACACTTGAAGGCAGCAGATCACCGGGCTTCTTCTCCAGCCCGCATATGTGGCATTTTGCCGCAGCCTTTTCCTCCATTCGGTTAATTATTGTCTTCAGGACAAATAAATCTTGCACAATGCGCACGCGCAAAATAATCTTATGTCTGTTTATTCGCGCTCACAGGAATTTGCTCATTATCGCCAGATTCTCCCCTGCCGCAAAATGACTTTTGAGAATCCCCTCCCTTTCAAAGCCGGCGGATTCGTACAGCCTTCCATGCCGCGAAAAGATGAAAGCGTATAATTTGCGGATTTTCCGTTTCTTTGCGAGTTCCACCAGTTCGCTTAGCATCTTTCTGCCATGTCCCTCTCTCCGGTATTCCGGTTTAATTATCATGTCCCTTATTTCCGCAACACCGCTGACATCCGTAATCAGGGAAACCACTCCGATGATCTTTCCCCTTTCTTTGTAAACGAAAAATTCGTCCCGCTTGATTTCCTTTCTGTGGCCTTCTGTCAGATATTTTCCTGCCCATGCCGCATCATACTTGAGCATACCTCTTTCTTTCCAGTAATCTGCCAATAATTTTGCAACTTCCCCACGTTCTTGTCCGGATAATTCCTTTAGCATAATCCACCCGGATCCAGCTAATCAATAGCTCTTCTTAAAACTCGCCCGGTCGTAATCAGAATTCTCGTATTGTTTCGTGAGAAACACGCTCTTAGGGTTCGTTGGGCAGACGTCTTCACACCTTCCGCAGGTGATGCATCGGCCGATGTCCACGGACCATTCCTTCTTCTCCTTGTTTATCGCGATAGCATTGGCTGGACACTGCATCGCGCAGAGCATACAGTAAATGCAACTTTCTTTCTTGTGGTCAACGCGCCCGCGCAGCCCGTCCACTGGCTCGCTCTTTCTTTTTGGATACTGTGTTGTTGCGGGACGGGAGAACAGCTTTTTGATCGCTTCCGGAAGGAGTCTCATGATTAAGATTATGGGCGGGGGGATATTTATCCTCCCCCTCCCAAAATAATAAACAGTGTAACGCATCTGGTCGTATGCTGCGCAGGAGCGCAGAAGTGGTGAAGTATGGTTCTGGAAAGCATCCTGCCGAAGCAGTGGCTTGAACAAAAGGCAGAGGTGGGTTTCTTCCTTGGCTGGGGTTACTCCATAATATCTATAGTACTTGCCAGCATAATCTTCCCGAAGGACCCGGCCCTGCCCGCGGTGGCTTTTACTACCATCCTGCTCCTTCCGAGCATGAGAAGGCTGTTCGACATCGAGGGGAAGGTGATGGAGCACGAGAAAAACTTCTCTTTCCTCAAGCTCTTCCGATACAACAAGGGTTTCGTTAAAACCTATCTCTTCGTCTTCATAGGGGTGATACTCGTCTACTCCACGGCGACAATAGTGCTGCCCTCGTTCCAGGTGAACACGCTTTTCGAGACCCAGCTGGCCGTGCGTGGGATAACAGGGCATGCGGCCATGGCAAACCCCTTCTACGCGCTCATACTCAACAATTTCATCGTGCTGATGGCGATCTTTTTCGTCTCGCTTCTCACCGGAGACGGCGGGATGTTCCTCATAATCTGGAACGCCTCCGTATGGGGCACGATATTCGGCGTCACTGCCAGGAACGCTGCCGCATACACAGCCACAAGCCCTTTCCTGTATTTCGCGATAATAATGGCGGTGGTGCTCCCCCACATGATACTGGAGATACTATCGTACGTCCTGGGGGCGATATCCGGCGGGGTCATATCCAAGGGGCTCACCGTGAAGAAGCTGACCGTTAGCAAGTTCAACACGACCATGTCCTACCAGATCGCGCTCCTGCTCATCGCGGTGATGATAATGCTCATCGCGGGCACGCTGGAGGTCTTCGTCCTCCAGAACGCCGCCATATACCAGGAGATAATCGCGAACAGCTATCTTGTGTGATCACAAACTTTTTCTAAACATACAGCCCCAGCAGGACCCTCACTAGGTCAATCACCGCGAGCGGGCCGATAACCAGCCAGAAGAGCCTGAATGACTGGTCGAGCTTCAGCCTCGCGAACACCACGCGGGCAAGTATCACGACCGCGAGAAGTATGACTGATCCGGCTGCGAATGTGATAAGGCTGTTCGCGCCCAGGAAGAGGACCGCCCCGAGCGAGATCATGACCCAGAGAGTCGTTGCTCTCGCCAGCTCGGCCATGGCGAGGCGCGGGCCGGAATATTCAGTGAGCGGACCTGCGACCACCTCCTGCTCGGCATCCTGTATATGGAAAGGTGGTAACGCCAGCCTTGCCTGGAGGCACACGACGAATGCGATGAATGCGAACGGGAATTGCAGCATATTAAGAGGCCTCACGGTGAAACCGGTGAGGACCCCCGCGGTCACCAGCGAGATTATGAAAGGGAATTCTATCGAGATCATCTGCATGATCTCCCTCGCCGCCCCGAGAGAGCCGAATGGGCTGGAGGAGGCCAGGCCTCCGAGGGCTAAGAAGACTCCTGACAATATGAGAAGATAAATCACAAGGAATAAACTGAAATTGAATGTGATCACTGCCGCTCCGCCTATCGGAAGGAATAACACAACGGTGAGCGCGGCTGCAAACGAGATGACAGGCGATATCGCCATGAGCGGGCCGAATGAGTCAGTAGGCTCTATATTCTCCTTTGTCATGAGCTTGGCGAAATCAATGAAAGGCTGCCACACAGGTGGTCCTCGTCTGCTCTGCATCCTTGCGGTGATCTTCCTCAGGACTCCCTGATACAGGAATCCGAAGATGAAGGCTGCTGCGAATCCCGGGAATACGAGCGCCTGGAAAAGCTCAGTGATCATGCGGGTGGCCTCCTTCATGGCTATGCTCGTTTCCCATCATGTGATCGTTGAGGTGGTGGAAGTCCTCTTTCGTGAGAGTGGTCTCCTTCCCGTTCTCTTTAACGAGCGTGACCCTATCCGTGCAGGACATGCACGGGTCGATCGAAGCGATTATGACAGGAAGGTCGGCGACCTGGTAGCCCTTCAGTATGGTCTCGAGGACGTGGAAATTGGAGTATGTTGGCGTCCTGATCTTTACCCTGTAAGGCCTGTCGCCTGCCGAGCGGACGTAATAGAACAGCTCGCCCCTCGGCGCCTCAACGCGAGACACCACCTCTTTCCCGGGTTCTATGCTCAGAACAAGAGGTAGTTTCTTTGAGATCTCGCCCTTTGGAATGAGCGCGAGGCCGTTCTGTATCATGTCTATGGATTCGAGGCACTCCCTGAACCTGAGGGTTATGCGCTCCGCCACGTCACCGCCGTCGCCCATGACAGGCCTGAACTTCATGTCCCCGTAGCAGAGGTATCCGGTCTTCCTTATGTCATACTCCAGACCCGAGGCGCGGGCGACCGGGCCCACGGCGCAGAGCTCCCGCGCCTTTTCCTGAGTGAGCACACCGATTTTCCTTGTCCTCCTCTTTATCGCGGCATCTTTCGAAAACACTCTGGCGTAATGCCGCATGCGCTCCTTGAAGTTCTCCAGCTTGTCCTGCATCTCCTTCGTCTGCATGTCGCTTATGTCTCTTCGAACGCCTCCTATCTGGTTCATGCTGAAGTGGACGCGGTTGCCCGTGAGCATCTCCTGCAGGTCCATCGCGACCTCGCGGTCGCGGAAGATGTAGTGGAATAGCGTGTCGAGCCCCATCTCATGGGCCACCAGCCCGTTGCAGAGAAGGTGAGAGTGGATGCGCTCCAGCTCGGAGATGACCATCCTTATGTGCTTCGCCCGGTTGGGGATATCCGTGTCCATCAGGCTCTCCACACCCTGCGCGAAACAGCTTGTATGGAAGTTCCCGCAAATCCCGCACACGCGTTCTGAAAGAAACACTGCCTTATGCCAGGTCCTGTTCTCGAGCGATTTCTCGATTCCCTTATGGTTGTAACCAAGCTGGAGGTCTTCGAGCGACACGATGGTCTCGCCCTCGACCTTGAGCCGCATGTGCACCGGCTCGATCAGCGCAGGATGTTGCGGCCCCACCGGCAAAATGAAGTCATGCATGATTATTCTTTGTATGCGTTGAATAAATTGGTTAGCTGATTCGCTCCGGAAATCGCCTATTTATACCATGCCCGGACAATTATATAATTATGAAAGGGGTGCTGGTTGGTGTTCTTGCCGTAGCTGCGATTATAGCCCTTGTCATCCCGGTTTCTGCCCTTGCGGCAACCGTGATCAGGTACTACCCCTTTGACGTGATGCTCTCTCCAAACACCTCTGTCGGGATAGAGGTCGTGCCGGATTCCGTGATACAGAAGCCTTACAGGATCACGTGGTCCGTGGTTGGCATCGGCGCAAGAGGCATAGGCTCATTCCCGATAGAGAACGGTAAGGGATTCTGTTATTTCTCGAACGATGACGATAACGCCACATGCGGGCCGAACCCGTTCACGAGCTCAGGGGAGCACCAGATACTTGTAAATATAATAACGCCGTCCGGGGTGGTGAACCTCTCGGACACGATAAACCTGTCGGACGTCTCACTTTCCACAAGCCCGACGAAGCTCGTGGATAACTCGCTCAAGATGAAGATAGAGGTGTTCGAGGGCGTGATGAGAAAATTCGACTACACGGTCACGTACCAGGTAATGGATGAGAACAGGGCCGCCGTAACCTCCGCCAGACCGATGGACTTCGATGCGAACAGAAGCTGGTACATAGGCGAATACAGCATGCCTGCTTCCGGGGTCTATTATGTTTTGTTCCGCGCGTTCAAGGGGGCCAAGTCAGGAAGCGCCATGCTGAGATATGACATACCTTCCACCGATTACCTGGAGATATCCGCCGAGAAGCAGAATTACTACGTGGGCGGCATGGTGAAAATCACCGGAAGGACGAACGGCGCGCGCGTCAGGGGCGAGGTGAAATACCCCGACAGGACCACTGCCACAGACATAGACGTCAGGCCAGGCGCGGATGGTTCATTCTCATACGAGTTCAGGACCCTCGCCGGATGGCCGGAGGGAAATTACACGATACAGGCCACCGAGCCGCTGCAAAAGACAGCAGGGTTCTTCCTCTCGGACCTTCTCCAGATAACGCCGGATTCGGCAGAAGGCACCATTGAGACATCATCAGACTTCACCAAGACCCTCACGGTCAGGAACATGCGTGACGTGACGCTCAACCTTTCAGTCGACGTTAGTGGAGGAGTTCATTCCAGCGACGTCTCGCTTTCTAAGGCGTCGCTTACAGCTCAGGAGTCCGGGGAGCTCAGGTTCTCGATAAGCGACGTCCAGTCCGGGATAACCGGCAAGGTGCTGCTGAAAGCAGGCGACGTCCAGCTGGAGATACCAGTGGAGGTCACGGTTGAGGGAGCGGAACCTAATTGCCCCGAATGCCCGCCTGCCGGAGGATCCAGCCTCCAGGTCACGACCTCGGCCGGGGACAAATTCCTTTCCCAGGAGTGCGTCGCGGAGCAGGAGGTCACGGCTACGCTGAAGATAAGGAACAAAGGTTCAGCCAGCATGGGTACATTCACGTACGAGCTCGGCGGCGGCCTCCAGTACATGGAGGATTCCGTTGTCTTGGACGTCTCCGACCTTTCCGTCGCCGCTGGAGACAATGAAGAGGTTGATCTCAAGATCACCCCGCAATACTCGGGCCCGCTCAGCGGATCCATCACGGTGAAGAGCAGCGGGAGCTCAGACTCTCTTTATGTTTACATGAACTGCTATGATGACATAACGGCAGACATAACCTCGGCCCAGGATGATCTGAAAGAGCTCAAGGCTTCGATCTCCGAGACGCTTTACTCCCAGATAGATGAGTACCTGACTACTGCCGATGGCAAGCAGGCAGAAGGCGAATATGCGGCTGCAAAGGAGGGCTTTGACAAGGCATCCACCCTCATTTCCGCTGCGAAGGCAGGCCCGGTCGGACCTGGCGGAGGAGGGATTGATATGACCATACCGCTGATAATAATAGTCGTGGTTATTATTGCTCTGGTCGCATTCATGTTCATAAGGAAGAAGCGTGCTTCAGCAGAATACGGCGATGCCGGATACGGCAACGGCGACGTCCAGGGCGCAGGCCCGGACGACAGGTTCTGAAGTTTCTACTATCTTTTTATTCCCCTAAACCAAAGCCTGAACGGGGAGGTTGGTTGTATGGGGTTCATTGCCGAGTTCATGGAGTTCCTCAAGGAATACAAGGTGGTGGCTCTCGCGGTCGCATTCATCATGGGCGTCGCCTCCACGTCGCTGATCAAGTCGCTCGTTGACAACGTAGTCATGCCGGTCATAACGCCGTTCATACCTGGCGGCGCATGGAAAACGGCCACGTTTGCTCTCGGGCCGATAGTGATCGGATGGGGCGCATTCCTCGGAGAAGTCATAAACTTCGTGATAATCGCTCTGGTAGTATTCATGGTCGCGAAGAAGATCATGAAGGAAGAGAAGGTCACGAAGAAGTAAAAAAGACAGCTTTTTTGTATTTTTTATTCTCATACAACCGTTACATTTAAATAACAGTTGTTACAAAATAATAACATATGTTACTAAAAAAAGACGATGGGAAAATAATATTATTCAACGAACCTGTGTTCAAAGTAGCCGAACTTATATTCAACTATCCGAACAGGACATTCCATTTAAGAGAGATTTCAAAGGAAACAGGTCTGTCAACCACTGCTGTTATGCAATCCGTTGAAAAACTGGCAGATTTCCAAATTATCACCGTGGAAAAAACTAAACTCACTACAGACATAAGAGCAAACCTTGAAGCAGAGGAATACGTGTTTTATAAGAGAATATTTAATCTTTATAGGATGTGCAGGCATGGTTTTGTAAATAACATAAAAAATAACTTTAATGCCGAGACAATAGTTCTTTTCGGCTCGTTTTCCAGAGGGGAAGATATAGAAGAAAGCGATGTGGACATACTCGTTATAACAAAAAATAACACGCCGGGAAAAAGTAATAAGACTCTGTATGATCTTATGGAAAAGGAATTAAACAGGAAAATAAAAATTCACGCATTAAAGTCGCTTGAAAAAAGCTCTGAAGAATTTAAAAATGCAGTCTCCAATGGAATTGTGCTGTACGGTTATCTAAAAGTGGTATGATGATAAACTCATTCGAAAACTATTTGAAATTCGGAAAGGCAAAAAGAAAAACCCCCGACCCGCAGGAATCGGAATCGCTCATAAAGAAATCCATAAACAGGCTTGAATACACCAAAGAAAAAACCATCACGGAAAAAAACGCAGACTTCGTTCTCGAAGATGCATATGAGTCAATGAGGGAGGCGGCCCAGGCGCTCATGTCCATAAAAGGATTCAAGCCGTATTCCCACGAGGCGACGATAAGTTTCATAAGTGACCATCATAAAAATGATTTTGGCGAGGCAGATATCAGAATGCTGGATCACTTCAGGCAGCTCAGAAATGATTCCGTCTATAAAGCCATTATAATAACTGTTGATGATGCAAAGTCATGCATATCATTTGCAGAGTCTTTCATAAGGAAGATTAAGTTGATTCTTGCAAAGGAATGCACCAAATAGCATATAAATTGATTCAGTTTCGACAAAACTGAGTTAAGCCAGCAGCGTTCCCTCTTTCTTTGCCTTTTTAAGCAATTTGTCCAGATCATTTTTTGGAATAACAGGACAGAACTGACCCCATACCCATTTGTCTTTGGCCTTTCTTATTTTTCCAACAATGAAGTATCCGAATCTATACTGAACATCTCCAATCTTTATTTTATGATGTGAATTTCCCCCTCTTTCTTTACCAATTTCAACCGTTCAATTAAAAATGCCTTTTCTCCTAAATTATGCTGTTGCATGAATGTCCACGCTTCCCGTTCAAAACAATATTCACCTTTTCTAGCGACATCTTCAAATTTTATCACTTTCTTTTTTGGATTCAGAAATTCCTTATTTTTCCTCTGAATGAACTCTTCATATGTTTCCGTCATATCATTACTTCCCGAAATCTTCCCACAGTTATCATACATATGTCAGTGAAATATAACCAATTTTATGATAATTGTGGCAATAGTAAAGAGAGAAATTCTAAATCCCCATATTTTCAAAGGAATTTCTTCCAGAAAATCTCCGGAAACAGATTGGATTAAAACTTGAGCCACCGCAGTTGTTACAAAGCCGGCAACTATAGCGATTGTCCACTGTGATAAAATATTGATGTATTGCGATATGCCCAAAAAAGTAAAAATAACTGCCGCTAAAATGAGTAATAAAAGCACCAATCTAACTTTATTTGTGGCTTCTTCAGCATAATCTCTCATGAATAAATTTTAGGTGGGTGAATTAAATCCTTTTATTTACCAAAAAATCTTCTCATCGCCGGGTGCATGTCCTCCATGTGCTTGTAGGCGATTTCCTCGTAGAGCTGGTACACGATCGTGACCGCAAGGAGGATTCCTGTCCCTGTGCCAAGGGCGTATGTGAAGTCAGCGTAGGCCGCGAGAAGGCCTACTGTCGCCCCGCCGAGGATGGCGAGCGTCGGTATGTACTTGTTGAGCACACGCTCTATGATCCTTATGTCCCTCCTGTAGCCGGGTATCTGCATTCCCGTGGACTCTATCTGGCTGGCCACGCTGCCTGCATCCATTCCTGCAGTACTCACCCAGAATACCGAGAATATGATTGAACCGCCTGCAAGGAATATCGTGTATGATATAAGCCTTGCTATGTCGGTTAGGCTTATCACCGCAAGGGCGCTGAGGCCGGTGTAGTATGCGAAGGCGAACCAGAGCGCCCCGCCTATCGCTCCAAGGACTGCGACGAGCCTGAATCCTCCGGCCGCGCCCGCCTTTATCTTCGTGAAGTAAAGCATGAAGGCGGCCAGGAGAGCGAAAAGCCCTATGAATATCATGAAGCCGGCTATGGCCTCTGACCTGGGCGGGAGAAGGAACATGATCAGACCGCCTGTCGGGCTGCCGCTCGCATCGAACGTGCCCAGCCATGCGTTCCCTCCGGTCTGGGCGACCAGCCTGGCGAACACCTGCACGTTCGCGAGCAGTGCTGCCATGAGTATGACTGGTATGTTAGATGTGTAAAGGAACTTGAGCGGCCATCTCCTGCCGAATCCGCGCACGGTGGAGAAGGCCAGCGGTATCTCCACCCTTATGGCCTGTACGTATACCACTATCAGAAAAACTATTATCGTTGCAAGTATCGGAAGCAATCGCAGGAATGCGGCCATCGGCTCCCCGTTGCCCATGAGCACCACCACGCTCGGAAGTATGCCGGATGGCAGGTTGTTCACCCCGATGGGCATTGCCGCATCAGCCGCTATAGGGTTGAATGCCATGGTTATCATCTGCGAGGATACCCCTGCAACTATGAACAGACCTACTCCCGAGCCGAATCCCCATTTTGAGATCAGCTCGTCCATGAATATGACCAGCCAGCCTCCGAGGGCCATCTGGAATATGACTATCCATAACAGCTCCGGGCCGGAGATCGGGATCGCGCCGAAGGCCACGTAGGCCCAGGCCTCAACGACGCAGAGGATTATGGCCGCAAGCTTCTGGGTGCCCTGGAAGAGCGTTCTTCCTTTGTCTTCCTTCAGGTTCCACGGTATTATCTTGGATCCGACGAGAAGCTGCAGTATGATGGATGCCGTGACTATGGGCCCGATACCGAGGGTTACCAGCGAACCGAACTTTGACCCCATCAGCATCTGGAGGTACTGGAAATACTCGTATCCGGATTTAGAAGCTCCGTATATCGATATCTGGGACATGAAGTAGTACAGGATCAGTATTATGCCTGTCCATTTGAGCTTGTCCTTGAATGTGAGCCTCTTTATGGGCTCCGCCACTCCCGGCAGCCTCTTCAGCAATGCGATATAACCGTCTTCCAATGGCATGATCATACCTCAGGACCCAGGCTTCGCCCGGGTCGTTTTCTACTGCAGTACTTTAGTGCTCTCTAAACCCGTCTGTAATCCGTGATATCAATATATTTTGCGCAGGGGTTAAATAGCTTTTCTGCCGCGCGCGGGCGCACAGGAATTATCAGAATTGTATTGAAGGTATTTAAAGGTTAAATCCGGGTCCGGACAGACGCTCTCCCGTGCCTCCACGCCCTGTCCTCTTCCTCAAACTCGACCTCGTCCTTCGAGATCTGCCTGATCTCCTTGGAGCCGATTATGGAAAAATACCTTATCTTCTTGGAGGCCTTCTCTGCAAGATCTATCTCCTCCTTGACCCCGTCGCTTACAGGGCCGAAAACCCACAGCTCGTCCGCCCTGCTCACCATTCTGTTGTTGGCCTCCCTTATGGTTTTTCTCTCGGCCCCGTCAAGGATGAAGTAATCGAAGAGCGTGAAAGGGTTCAGCGGGACGGCACCGTTGGAGAGGACGTATTTGCTTATGTGCATCCTGTAATAGAAGAAATGCTTGGATATGGCCGTATATATCACGGGCAGCTTTTCCTTCAGCCGGTTGCCGTAGTAGGGGACATCGCCCCCCTGTGCGATTCTGCCGGGATGCTCCTTGAAATCCGGGACGGTATAGGATTTTATTTCCTTCTTCCCGGCCAGGCCGACCTCGAACAGCACACCATCAGTGAGGTTCTCCGGTTCGTCCATGAAGACCGCCATCCCGTCTGAGAACCGGACCAGGTTGTTGTTGGCAAGCCTGACCGTCTTCTTGTCGAGCTGGCTGAACAAGTTGTAGTCGAAATTCATGTAAGGGTTGATCGGAACGAGTCCCTTCTTCAGCATGAAAAGGCTTATAGCGCCTCTCTGGTAGAACAGGTGCCTCGGTATCGAGCAGAACATGAGCTTCATTTCTTTGGCTTCCATTATGTAAGAATATTTTTTGGATTTAAAAACTCGTCTGGAGCAATTTAGAATTTTATCGCCAGTATGACGCCATCCAGATACCCGTCGTACTCCCCGTCCTGGAACACCGCCACCTCCGTGAGCGGTGATATCCTCATTATCTCCCCGGAGAACCGGTCCTGATCCAGCCTCACTGCCTTCAGAAACCCGGCCGAGACGTCAATGAACGGAGGCTTTCTCTTTTCCGTGTCCGCGTAAAGCCTTTCCAGATGATCATGCATTTTCCTTGGAGTAGTTTTGTATCCCATATTTCAATGATTTCCGTGCAAAGCAATAAAAAAGGACAGTATGCCGTGGCAGGCCTTTCATCCATGCAGGGGCTTCTTCGGCTCGCCAATCAGCTCTATGTAGGGAAGTCGCTCTGTAGCATTTTCATCGTTCACCAGTTCAGGGACGATTCCCAGGGAGATCCCACTCAGCAATTCTACAACATCGGTATATCTCTTTCCGGTAGCGTCCAGATAGCTCTTCATTATTCTTATCTCAGCTACATCCATATCTTCCCGTGCGCTATTCACCGAGGTCTCATCTCCGGGATAAATGATCCTGTTCATATCAGAAATAAATGTGCAAAGCAATAAAAAACGATTTCATGGTCATGGTCAGACCAGCCGTATCCTGCTTATCGCCACTGTCGGGACAGGGGAGTCCCTCCAGTAGACCTCGGTTCTTGGAGACACCACATGCACCTTTTCCGCGATCTGGTTTGTGCCATCCATGGAAAGCTCATTAAGGCAACCCTCGGAAACTTCCACATATCTTGGGAGATTATCCTTGACCCAAGCGATTATCTGGCCAATCGAAAAACGCCCGCCAGGTTCCTCCTCGAAAATAAGCTCTTCGGCTTCAACCTTTGGACTTCTCCAAGGTTTAATGCCTTTTCCCACAAGTTCAACCCTTGGATTTACCGCTTCATGCTTGCTGTCATCAATAAGATCGACATATGTCCCGGGCATCATGCAACCTATCATGTCCCTGAAAGCGTTATAACTCATCCCCTTTGCGCCCAGATAGCTCTGGGTAACCCTCATCTCTCCGATGTCCTTTCCCATCATTCCGAAAACCAGGTCGTCCTCCGGATCCAGCATGCCCAGTCCGACTTTCATGCATAAATTATTCAGGAAAACGTTAAAAAACGATTCTTTGCCAAGCAGGCTCAGGAGCGTGCGGACGGGCATGATCAATATACCATCATCATGACCCTTGACCCGCGTGAGTCGTCAAGCTGAATTTCTGTACTTACAGGCATTCTCCTCCCGGCCTCGAACCTGAAGTCTTCGAATTCCAGCCGGTGCCTTCTGAGGTAGCCCTCGCTTACATGCACGCTGTCAGGCTGCCTTTCGAAAACCGTGTGATACACATGATGGAGCGGAATCCACCCGGTTTCCGGCTCATTGAATCGGATTACATTCATACCAAAAGTATGCCGGAAAATTTTAAAAAACGACGTTTATCCAGAAAACAGCCCTTGATTGTCCAAGGCTTTACTCGTCTTCAGACTCTTCTTCACTCTCTTCCTCTTCCTTCTCGGGTTTCTTCGCAACGACAGCGGGCTTCGCCTTTTCGACAACTTCCGGGGGCTCGTATTCGGCTATGGCCTTGCCTCCTGCCTTCTCTATCTTCTCCTGCGCGCCGCGCGAGAACATGTATGCCGTTATTGTGAGCGGAACGGATATAGTTCCTCTTCCAAGCACCTTGTTGTAGCCAAAATCGCCGAGGTTGATATCCTTCTTCCCCTTCTCGGCAAGCTTCCCGATGTCCCCGAGGTTTATCGTCTTCAGCTTGATCTTCCTCTTGTTCTTGAACCCGCGCTTCCCGATGTGGTCAGGCTCATACCTGATTATCCAGCTCTTCCTGTGCTTCTTGGATCCTGAATATCCCTTGCCTCCGCGGCCTCCCTGCTTGATGCCGCCTTTTCCACACTCGCGCGTGCCCCTCTTCTTCACTATCCTCTTTCTTTTCCTCGAAATCATAACATCTTCTCCAGAAGCTCGTTTATCTTCCCGCCGCGGTATCCCAAAGCCCCTTTCGGGTAGGCGAGCTTTATGCTCTTCCCGTGGTGGCCCTTCACCGGCGGGCTGAGCCTGAAAACATGCTTGAGTTTGGTGTTCTTGGCGCACTTGTCCTTCCTTATCTGCTCCAGTATCCCGGCAAGCTCATGCTCGCTCACCTTCTTCTCCCCCTCGAGCCTTCCTCTGGCGGAGACCAGCTTCTTCAGCATCTCATCGCTTATCTCGCCCCATACGACGTAGTCCTTCACCTTCATTATCATCCCATCGTTCTGCGGGGTCTTCTTTATCAGGACGCAGTTGTTCACCCTCCTGAGTCTGAGCATGACGAGCGTGTCCTTTATTCCGCTCCTGAGGTTCACGTTGCCCCTGATCCTTATGACGGCAAGCATCAGAAATCACCCTTAGTGGTCCCAAGCTTCTTCAGCGCCAGGAAAACCGCGCTCGCGAGGTTAATTCTCGTGGAGGTCTGGCCGTGGGTCTTCACCCATACGTCCTTTATGCCGGCTAGCCTGAGGATCTTCTTTATCTCCGATCCGGCGACTATGCCCACCCCCGTGGGCGTCGGGTGGAACACCACCCTGACGGAGCCGACTTGGGCCTCGGTCCTGAACGGTATCGAGTGATCGCCTCCGCAATTGCATTCCCAGCTTCCGCAACCGCGCCTCACCCTGATTATGTTCAGCTTGGCCTGCTGGGTCGCCTTGTCTATGGCGAGTATGTGCTCTTTGGATATGGCCCTTCCCATTCCTATTATCCCGTTCTCGTTTCCCACGAGAATCAATGCAGATAGCTTGAACCTCCTTCCGGACTTGTGCATCCTGGCGGTCATCCTGGTAGGCGTTCTCCTTGCACCGCCTCCCTTACCCGGCGTCCCGCCGATGAAAATAAGCTCCTTCTTGAGGTCGGGCACGAGGTAATCGACTATCTCGGGTTCGAGTATTATCCCCCTGCTCTCCAGAATGTCATTGATGTCCTTGAACTTTCCCTTGACCACGTCCTGCCCGAGCCTTGTCTTGGGGATCCAGTTGGAGATGTCCTTCTTCTGGTCCTCGTATCTTCCTCTCCTTCTTCTCTGGAACCTGCCACGGGCCTCAGGGGCGATGGCCCTCGCAATGGCCGGAGGGATCTTCTTCTCCACCTCTTCTATAACCTTCACTATCTCGTCCTCCCCGGGCTTTGCCTTCGGAACAGCCTTCTTCATTGGTTTTTGTTGTGCCTTGTCCTTGTGCTCCTTTGCAGGCTGCTTCTTTGCCTCGGGCGCAGCCTTTCCGGCCGCGTGTTTCTCAACCGTTTCTTCAGTCTTTGTCATAATGAACCGCTCGCTATGCTTCGCACGCCCTCTTTCGCGTGCGCAATCAGATAAATTAATCTGTAATATTTATATTGTTACTATTTATATCTTCGCCTCTTTTTGATGCCCTCCATCCTCTCCAGGACGGCCTCTGAATTAACATAATTATGCACGTAGGCCTTTATAACCGTTTTCCAGGCCTCCTCGAGGTGCGAGAAGTGCGTGGACTTGATTGCCTCATACAAAAGGAACAGGTCGACCGCGTAATCCTCTGCCTTGTTACTCAGCTTGGCCAGTCCGAAATCGATCAGAAAAAGCCTGCCATCCTTATCAATAATCATGTTCGATGTAGTCAGGTCTCCGTGCATTATGCCTGCCGAATGCAGCTTGGCCACGGCCAGACCAACCTTTTCGCACACTTTGGCCCTCTCTTCGGGCTTCATACCGTTGAAGACGTCCTTAAGCCGCTCCCCCCGGACATAGTCCATCCTGATAGTGCAGTCGTCGGAGAGGCTTGTCCTCGGCACATCGAGACCCGCGGCCCTCGCCTTCTCCATGATGTTGTGTTCGCGCCGCGCGCGCTGGGACCTGATCTTCCGGTCAAGCTCGGGCACGCGGTAGCCTTTGGCCGTACGCTCCTTTACCAGAACCTCGCGCCCATCCTCCTGCGAGAGGTAGAGCACGGCCTCTGCGCCGCGCTGTATAATGGTTTTGTGCATAACAAAAAGGTATCGGGGGAGAATTAATAAGGTTTATCTAAGCCATGACGGAGTTTCGTATAACTCACCATCTCCGTCAATCCTGATTTTGTGAGTTCCTTCAGTGGCCATCCCCTGTATCTCGAAGGCTTGCCGATGAAAAATCCAAATATGTCACCAAACCTGTAAAACCCTTCAAGTTCCCTCCGGAGCACCCTTTCTCCATGTGACAGAACTCCGGAGCACTCTTTCGGATCACAATCCAGCTCAATGTATATCTCGTATGGCATCAGAGAGATGCTCATGTGAGGCGTCTTAAGAAATAAAGTTCTGTAATCACTTGCAGGATCATCGTCCCAATTGCGCAGGGAAGCTTTTAGACCGGCTTTTAGCGAAACAAACTTCCTGCGGCAATTCGATAAGGTCTCATCTATTTTTTCAGGCTTCACTCTCTTGAAGCTGTAGCGGAGGCTGTACTCATCAAAATCTTTGCGCATGATCATTTCTTCGCAGAAAAACTTAAAACCCTTACAGCTCGCGCGCGGCCTCGGGCCTTTTCCAGGTTGCGCCATCCATGGGCGGGATTTCGGTTTCATTCCAGCCGAACCATCTCCGGCCGTTGTGCGCGAAATCGCTTCCGGTTTTTTTGATGGCAGAACTGACAATCCTGTAAAGGGAGTTGCCTTTGTACGTTCTTCCGAGAGTATCCAAAAACTGGGTTTCCTGGTCCGTGTACTTCTCATTACCCAGAGTTGACAATCCTCCAATTGAATGCGGTCCCAATGATAAAAACTGTATGTGAGGCGATTTCAGTAAAACCCTTCCAAAACCCGAGTCTCCATCAATCGGTATGTACGTGAAAGAGAATCCTCCTTTTTCCCCGTAGCCCTTGGCCACGCTTATCATTTCATACGGATCCACCCTTCTAAGGCTTCCTCCTATAAGAGCATTAGAGTGCAACACTCCTTCCGGACTTAATTTCTTAAATAACATAATATATCAATTCCACGAAAGCTTTAAATCGCTTACCTGCATCCAGACGATGCTGCGGCGGGTAAACAACTACTTCCTCCATAATTCGCACGTTTTGCAGACCGCCCGCTCGCTTGTGGGCTCGCCGCATCTTTTGCACTTCCTGATTTCGAACTTCTTGAGCGTCACGCTCTTCCTCAGCGCCGGCAGGAGCTTGTCATACGTGCGCAGAAGCGCGAACTTCGTGCCCGGGCTCTGTACCTCCATGTCGTTGAGGAAGTCTCTCACCATGAACCTCGGGCCCTCTAGGAACGGGCATTCGTGCTCCTGTATCTCGAGCCCGTTCAAAAGAGCATACAAACCTATCTCCCTTTCAGGTATCTCCCTGAAGGGCTTTATCCTCGGGACGAACAGTTGGTCTTTAACGAGAGGCTTGCTCCCCATCCTGCTCAGCCTTGCGAGGTCTCCGCGGAGATAATCCATGAGTATGCCCTGCACCTCGTCATCCAGGTTCATGCCCAGCGCGAGACGAGTCGCTCCCAACTCACGGGCCTTTTTGTTGAGCAGGTATCTCCTCGCCACCCCACAATAGGTGCACGGCCCGCCCTCCTGCTTCTTGTTCATGTTTTTGATTTTCTCAGAGAGCGGCGCGCCGAACTCATGACGGAAGGAAACGACATGATGTTGCACACCCAGCTTTTTGCACAGCTTTTTGGCTATCCCGAGGCTCTCCTGCCTGTATCCGGGGATCCCCTCGTCTATGGAGAGCGCGAAAATCTTTGTGTCGCTCCGCTCTTTGAAAACCCGCGTGAGCAGAAGAAGAAGTGACGAAGAATCCTTCCCGCCAGAAAGCCCGACGGCGATCTTCTCGTCGCGGCCCAGCCTGTAATACTGGCTGATAGTCTTCTTCGCTTTGCTCTCCACGCTCTCGATGAAGTGCTGTTCGCACAGCAGCCTGCCCTCATGTTTCCTGTTGATGACGGCAGGCTTGCCGCAGTTGCAAACCGCTTTCTCAGGCTCGCACCTGAGGGTTTTCCCTGTGTATTTTTTCCCGGTCATAAAACAGAATAAGCTTCCTGGATTAAAACGTTTATGTCATCGGGGAGTCATCGCTTTTCCTTCTTGAGGAGTTCTTAGAGCGTTCCCTTCGATAGTCCGTCCTGGCGCTGACAGTTTTGCTATAAGTGACCATCTCACGCTCTATCGCAGGACTATCCACTAGACCAAGCACCTCCCTGAGCCTGGCATGGTGGGTTCTTGCATGGTCGTTAAAGCCCGGGATGAAATCTTCTTTCATGATCTCTATATTATTGATCCCGCATACCCTTACAACAGGCCTTTCCCCGAAATTTAATGCACCCAGCGGGTAGACCGTGACGCATTTCCCTTCGCCAAGTACTCCATAATTAGCGCTCTTCAGTCTCTCATTCCTTTTCCTGTATTCTGACGGATCAAGATCAGGTATCATTCAAAGAAGTTAGCGCGAAATTTTATAAAAAGCATAGCCTACCTGACGTACCCTTCCTGCACGAGAGCGGGCAGGATCTTGTTCCTGAAGATCGGCGAGAGCTTGCTTTTGTCCGTCCTGCTGTCAACCCATACCAGCTTCTCTATCTCGCTGGACGGTTTAAGGCTTCCGTGTATCTGCCCGAGATAAAGCTCTATGTGTATCAGCTCCTCCTTTTCCGGCCTCATGTCCTTGAACGTCCCGAAGAACTCGAGGCTCTTCTCCGACACCCTGCCTCTCAATTCCTCGTTTATCTCGCGGGTGAGAGTGTCCCTGAAAGACTCCCCCGGCTTTGGCTTGCCTCCCGGCACTAGAAGAACATCGAGGCCTTTCTTCTTCACCGCGAGCAGCCTGCCGTCCCTTATGAACGCAAGACCGTGCTTGAATACGACCATAATCATCAGCTTCCTATCCGCCTGACACAACCTTGATTAATTCTATGTTATCCCCGTCTTTTATCTTTTCATCATCCAGAAGAATCTCATCCTTTCTTCTGGCGATTACGGTCTCCCTGTTAACGCCCAGCTTCCTGAGCAGGTCCGGAAGCCCCCCTCCCGCAAACTCGACCGCCCTCTTTTTGCCCGACAGCATGACCATGACCTTCATGGATATTATTATAAATCAAGATTTAAAATAGAATATAACCAATGCTGGGTTGGCCGAGTCCGGTTCAACTTCATACACATTGTGTGTGAGGGGCTAAAGGCGATGGACTCGAAAGGATATTATTAGGAAAGGCAGTTTCCAATGACTACGTGATATCCATTGGGCGTAAGTCCGCGCAGGTTCGAATCCTGCACCCAGCGCTTCTTCCCTTTTTAAAATTTGTGATGAAGTTATTTTCATGAATAGCGGGTCGACAAGGATAAGGTACGGGATTCTGATATCGAGCGATGCCCACGGAGAACCCGTCTTGTCAGAAAAGTTCGGAAGCAGGCCGGCATGGTACACCGCAAATTATACCGAGGCGGTGAATGCCGCTGAGAGATTGTTTTTTGACCCCGATACCAAAAACACCTTCTGGAGATTCAATCTTAAATTGGACGTAGTGGAACTATCGGATGAAGACATGCCGGGAAAGAAGCATTTAAGGTATTTCCTAAGAGATGGCAGGCCATGTAAAGAAGAGAACCCGGTTTAATACCGCCTAATTATGAAGATAAATGCAAATCAGTAGTCCGTCGCTCCGGTCGTGCAGTTTACCATGTACACCCCGGCGGGTGCGCAGCTGATGCCGCCGTCCGAGATGGTCCAGTGCTGGCCAGTCCCGCCGATTATGTCCGAGATGCTGCAGCATTTGGACTGGACCGAGCTCCTTACAAGCTCCTTGTAGCTCGCAGTCCCCTTCTCCATCGTCTCTGTGACCGCGGCCTTGTCGGATATGCATGAGTTAAGGCTGGCCTCAAGGCTCTCCCTGGCCTTCGTGCAGTCGTTGAAGTCAGAATTGGCCGTACCGAGGTCGCTCTCGCAGAGGATCGCCCGCGCCTCCATCTTGTTAAGCTCGTTTATGCAGCTGGTCTTCTCGTTAGTGAGCGTGCTTGCCCTGTTGTTCGCCTCTAGAAGCTTTGCATCCAGCCCGCTCACCTGGTCCTCAAGGCTGCCCGTGTAGACCATGAACCCGGTCATGCTGCCCGCGAAGGAGACGCCGATCACGAGAAGAAGCACGAAAAGCGAGAGTGCGACGATCTTGATCTTGCCTACGCCCCGCTGGTAATCATATCTGGAATTGCCACCGCTGAATGTGTCCTTTAGCTTTGTTTGTATCGACAAGAGACCATCCCCACACTATTATATTGATATTATGTGCGCGAAGGATTAAATAATTAGTTTGTGCCTTGCGAGCTGCACTAAAGACGGAATCAGATATTTTTTAACTTAAAAAACTTGCCAACAGTTTAAAAACATGATCGACCCTATGAGCCCGGAATATGGAGAAGAGAGGAAAAAACTTGCCAGACAGTTCTCAGTCGATAGAGATGCGGCGGGCCTCATGGGATATCGGATATATGATAGCCTTAAACCAATAGCAGCTCTTTCTGCTGGAGCCGAAGTTGTAGCAAAAACTGATGCATTTTTCCCCAGCGTGTTAACAGCCGGGAAAAAATACAGATTGCAAAGGAATCCCGTTTTAATTCCCACCCGCCATGATGAAAATATGATAGTGAACGTGCTCTTTCCCATAATAGATGATGCAGGCCACGCGGTTGATGAATGCTATCTCAAGTTTGAAAAGTCCTGGTGAAAAGGAGTTCTGTTTTTGCGCACCCAGACGCTCCCTTAAAACCTTAAAAACATCGCGAGGATAATAATACCATATCCGGGCTCGTGGTCTAGTGCCTGGCTGGATTGCCATACAGGCGGATAACGGTTATGACGCTGCCCTCACACGGCAGAGATCCCCGGTTCAATCCCGGGCGGGCCCATGGATTTAAATAAAATCAGGATAAAGTAACTATGAAAATGGCGCAAGGGCTCGTGGTCTAGTTGGTTATGACGTCGCCTTGACGTGGCGAAGATCGCTGGTTCGAATCCGGCCGGGCCCATTTACGCCCCTGTAGTCTAGTAAGCTCTTTCCATGAAAGCGGAAATATGCTGGAAAGAGCTTGGATAAACCGGTCAAGGACTCCGGCCTTTCGGGCAATGCCTGGAAAGGTATGAGGCGAAAGCCCATGACTTTGCGAAGAAAGCCGGTGACCCGGGTTCAAATCCCGGCGGGGGCGTATTTGACCCAAGGACGCAGGCGAAGCCTGCGTCTAGTTTTCTTTTTTCATCTTTTGGCCTTTTTAAGCGCGAAATGCCCATATATTTAAGAAAAGTATAACACGTTTAAACAAAGTTAAGTCAAATAGGAGTGATTTAAATGAAGAAGAAAGTTACAGAAGATGAAGAAGTTTTGGAAGAGGAAGAGTCGGAAGAGTCCGAAGACGAGGAAACAGAAGATGTTCCAGCTGCTCCGGCCGTCGAAGAAGAGGAATCCGAGGATGAAAAGAGCGATGGCGAAGAGTCCGAGGAGGAATCCGAGGAAGGAGAAGCAAAGGAAACCAAGGACAAGTTCGGAAGGACCCTTTACACAGTGAAGTGCACGGAGTGCAAGAGGGAGACCCAGGTTCCGTTCAAGCCTTCTCCAGGCAGGCCCGTGTATTGCAGGGACTGCTTCATGAAGCACAGACCGAAAAGACGATTCTAAATTCCGGTAAGTTATGCTTTATGTAAAAAAGCCAGTTTTCGTTTTTATCTTTTTATTTTTCCGTTTTCGTGCGTCAGCGGAACGTTTCCGTTTTAGCCTATATAAGACTCAAATCTTTAATCTAATTATGGGATGGGTATATAGAGCACTAAGGAATATTTTTTCAGGAAGTTACGGAACCGGAGAACCTGAAGACAGTGCAGCCGATGTTTTAAGAAAGTCGCAATTGGATAGATTGGATGAGATGGTAAGGCAAGCGCGGCTTTCATTGGACTGCGCTAACGGTGAAAGACTTGCGGCTCTTGATTATATGTTCAGGCATAGATTTACGTCTCGTGCAGCGACTAATATTTAACGCGGTTAAAACCCCTCCGGAATCATTTCTGCAGAATTCGTGTGCGGCATAGCTGCAGCTATCCTGATAAAATAAAAAATGCGGCCGGTTCAGTAGTTCCTCATGTTATGGTCGCCGCTCTCGCGCTTTTTCGGGAAGCCGCGGCTTCGCTGGCCTATCGAAGAGCTGCGGGGCCTGTCACTATAGGGCCTTCCTCCGCCATAACCGCCGCTGCGCGGGCCGCTGCTATGCCCATAGCTCCGGCCGCCACCTCCACGGCCATAGCCTGAGCTGCGGCCTCCAGGTCCGCCCCGTCCATAGCCGCTTCTGGGCTCGTGCCTCCAGCCTATCCTCGCGTGCTCTATTTCCGGCAGATCCTGTTTCTCCACGTCCACCTCGTAGTCTCGGAGCACGAACCTGAAGTTGTCGTAGTCCCGCTGGGACAGTATGCTTACCGCCCTGCCCTCTGCGCCGGCCCTCGCGGTCCTTCCTATCCTATGTATGTACTGTTTGCTCTCGCTCGGCATGTCGTAGTTGTAGACGTGAGAAACTCCCGGTATGTCAAGCCCGCGCGCAGCCACGTCAGTGCAGACGAGGACGTATACGTTCTTCGCATGGAACATATCCATTATCCTGCTTCTCCTGTCCTGGGTGAGGCCGCCGTGTATCGCTTCCGCCTCGATTCCGTTCTCCTTCAGGTTGTTCGCCACGAAATCGGTATTGCTTCTCGTGTTGCAGAACACCATCACCAGCCCTGCGTGCTCGTGCTTGAGCAGATGGACCAGCAAAGAGAATTTCATGTTCTCCGGCACGTCATAATAGACCTGGTGCAGCTTCTTCGGGTCAACGTAAGTTTCAGCAGAAACTTTGACCGGGTCTCTCATATACCGTTCAGCCAGCTCCGCGATGTCCGGCGGTATCGTGGCCGAGAAAAGCATCGTCTGCCTCTCCTGCGGGCATTCCCTTATTATCGTCTCCACGTCTTCTATGAAGCCCATATCCAGCATCCTGTCGGCCTCGTCAAGCACGAGTATCTTCAGGTTGCCGAAGTAGATGGTCCTCCTCTCCATGTGGTCGAGCACCCTTCCGGGCGTCCCCACAACGACGTCAGCGGTCCTCAGCCCATCAATCTGAGGATTGATGGAAACCCCGCCGTAGATGGCCTGTATCTCGAGATGCTTGTACCTCGCAAATTTCTTTATCTCCTTGGCCACCTGGTCTGCCAGCTCCCTGGTGGGAGTCAGCACAAGGGTTTGCAGCCCTCCTCCGCGGACGCACTTGTTTATTATCCCGGCACCGAACACGAGCGTCTTGCCTGATCCGGTAGCCGATCCGCAGATCACGTCCTTGCCCTCCATAACTAGTGGTATAGATTTCTCCTGTATTTCGCTGGGCTTCTCGAACTTCTCGTCCGCGATAACCCTGAGCACATGCTCTGATATTCCTAACTTCTTAAATGGACACATATTCTATCTTCCTCCTAGAAAAAGTGCTTCCCGCACCACTTCGCACCAAAGATTTAACCGCGAATGTTCGCAGTCCCGTGGCACATCCCACCATGGTATTCCATGGTGCGAGGTCACGTCGGCTTCAGCAGGGATATCCATTAACTTCCCTGCCCCCGCCATAAAATATTTCATTCTAGTGGCGGGCAGCTTATGTATCCTCTCTGATCGATTTGTCGTTTGGTTGTCACTTTCTCGTTTTTTTATATTCAACTGATTGTGTAATATGGCGAAGGGGTTTATAAATGCGTGCGGCGGGGGGAACGGCGGAAAGAAACATAAGAAAAACAAGCGGCAATTGCCCGCGCACTCAATTCAGAAATCAGTCCCTTTCTTCGTCCTCGTCAGAGGTCTTTTCCCCTTCCTGTTTTTCCTGCTCCGCTGCGCCATCCATCATGCCCTCGAAGAACGGCGTGGAGCTCTCGCACATGCGCATGATCATCGGGTCGAATATGTCTATGGCCTCCATGAGGTCATCCTTCGTGATGGTCCTGTGGCCGTTCTTCTCGGTGATCACCGAGAGGTGGAACTGCATGTTCTCGAGCACGCGCGTGGTGACCAGCAGCTGCGCCCCGAGGGACACGAGGTCCTGCCTCCCCCCGGTCTTCGCGTAGAGGAAATTCATGAGCCTGCAGAGGTCGTACTGGGTATAAGCACGTCTCCAGATGTATTTCAGGTATCTTGACATCAGCCTTCTCGCTGCCTGGTCAAAAGGCTTCCGCTCTATCTTCATCGGGCTGACAGTGAGCTTGTTCCCATCTTCCTCGAAAACGAGGTCGTTCCCGCTTATGGATTCATTGTAGACCCTGCCGCTGATGAGGGACCTCCTCGCGACCGGCATCCCGCCTAGCGTCTTGAGCAGGTATTCCGCATAAAGGTAGAAGCTGTTCGCCATGAAGTTGTGCCACATGGGCTCCTCTATCTTCATGATCTCCCGCTTTTCAGCGTTTCGTATGATACTGTCCGCGTGTGCGAGCCTTATCTTCCCGGGTATCTCCGCGCGCGCGGTCACGTACGTTGAGATGATCATGTTCAGCTCGAGCAGGTCGCTGGCTTTCTCCATCCTGTCAGCGATGCGGTCAACCACTTTCTCGCTGGCCTTCTTGTGGTCCATGAGTTCCGCTATGGCGGTCATCTTCACGAAGCTCTCCGTCCATGCATCCAGAAGGCTCCTCCCGTCCTTCAGCTTATGCCCGGAGAGCGAGAGATATTTCTCTTTTACCGCTTCATCTATCTCCGCCGAGGGCGGCTTGCCTATCTTCGGGTCGTCGAGGCACGGGAGCGCGCAGCACTGCCACTCTAGGTCCACGAATGCCCTGTCAGGGCCCACAAATATCACGTTGAACGGGAAGCCCCTGCACATGGCCGGCCTCTTGTCATAGATTGAGCATCGGCCCTTCTCGAGGAACGCGCAGTCGCCGTTCCCGCTGTGGCTGAGTATCTTCCTGGTCTCCCCGCCGGGAGCCTCGAATGACTCCACCTTGCCCTTTCCCGCAATCTTTCCGAGCCTCTCCTCGTCCCGCGAGAGCACCTCGCAGATGCGGCCTGAGCAGCACGTGGCTTTCCCTATGCATTTGAAGCGGAAGCCCTTGTCAAAAGTGGTCTCCCACTTTATCTTCTTCCCTTCAACGGTCACTTCGCCCTTGAGAATGTCCATAAAATTAATGCACGGATGGAATTTATATACAAAAAGTAATAATACTTCAGGTGGGTGTTGGTGTCAATTAAATGCAAATCATTACTGGTATGTTTAATACTGTCATTTCTGGTCTCATGGACATCTCTCAGCCAGCCCTCGCTCGGAGCGCTGCCAGTATCCCTCTCGGACCAGGGCACTGGTGTCAGGAATTCTACGTCAGGCGAGATAATATTCCTGGCAAATCTCACCGTGGATATATACGATTCCCTCACTGGAGGCAGCCTGATATACTCAGAGAACTTCACCAGCGCGATAGCGAACGGATCATGGAGCGTCATGCTCGGGGAGAATGCGGGCAACCCGCTCTACCTTGAATACGGCAAGAAGTATTACAAGGATTACAGGATAAACGGGGAGGATGCCAGCTTCACCAACCTGACAGGAGACACGGTGTCGCGTCAGTTCTTCTACTCTCCCCTCGGTGACATAGCAGAGTCCGACATAAACCAGTCCACGAACCTCACCATAGGCCAGAAGATCACATTCTCCCTCGGCCAGGTGATTGATGCAATAACATCGGGTTGGGCCAGAATAACAGGAGGACTCACCGTGACTGAAAACCTCACGGTCCCCTCAGGTCGGGTCGGAATAGGAACCAGCTCACCTAATGCCACCCTGGACGTCAACGGGAGCATCTACATCTGGGGAGGCAGCGGGGACATAACTCCAACCGGGACAATTAATGCAGCTGACGTTGCCGGCATATCAAATTTTTTGACAGGAACGACAAACCTTACCAGTGATGCGTATGCCAGGGCCGATGTCAGCGGAGACGGGCTGGTAAGCTGGAATGACAGAATGATGACGGCACAGCTCATGGGCCAGACCGTTGGCACGGATGCATATAATGCCAAAAAATACGAGGCTAAAAGACAACTTGGCAAATCATACGGACTATATGGAACTGGAGTGTTTTACGTAAATTCGAGTGTGGGAATAAAGGAGACAGCTCCTTCATACACTCTGACCGTGGCAGGAAGCATGGGTGTGAACGGGACAGCTCTGGTCGTGAACGACACCACGGAAAGAGTCGGCATCGGGACGTCTCAGCCGACGAACAAGCTGACGGTGGTCGGGGATTTCAACGCCACAACAAACATCTCCACGCCCATGATATGCCTGAACGGGGACTGCCAGACAGGATGGCCTGCTGGCGGAAACGGCAGTTCCGGTGGATGGGTGAATGACTCGCAGAAAACATACACAACGCTGAATGTCGGAATCGGGACTACGAACCCGGCAACAAAACTGGAAGTCGCTGGGGATGCAAAGATATCCGGCAATGGCTACCTGTACTCCAGCTCGGTCGGCAACCTCATACAAAAGGCAGCCAATCTCCAGGCATTGCCGAATACTGGGTTTGACACGCTTGATGGATGGGTTTATACAACTGGAGGCAGCAGCCATAACCAGATTGTCTCAACGACCGGGCCCAACGGAGGGCAGATAAAGGCTTATAGGGTGTTTGATGATGATCAATCAGAAGAAAGTGTTGGAGGCAGAACAGAAGGGGTCCCGTTCAGCAGTAATGCAACTTACAGGGTCAGCTTATGGATGCGGGAGAATACCACCGGTGAAGCGTATATAGGTGTTTTAGCTACACTCCCCATGATAAATATGGTAACCGGCGCAATTGACAATGTTCCTGACTTCCTCACTGGCAACCTGCCATCGACAAACACGTGGTACAGGCTGGTTGCATACATCTATCCTTACGGCATGTCCAACTCAAGCGTCGTGCAGGGAGGGATATATGACACCTCCGGCAGAAGGGTATCGACAAGCATCAAGGAATTCCGCTTCAATTCATCCGCGACAATCAATAACATGTCGCTTTCTCTTTATTCTGCATTGCTTGGAGTAAACCCCTATCAGGTATTATTCTATGACCCGAGGATAGAGATCGCCTCTGATTTCGAGAACCCGCTGTTCTTCGGGAACATAGGCACCACAGGGAACCTGAGCGTATCAGGGAATGCGAACATCACGGGCACATTATATGTCACAAACGTCTCCGGGGGCGGGTCAGAGATAGTTTTTGTCAACTCCACCGGGAGCCGCGCCCTCACGATAAAAAGCGACGGCACGATGATTCTTGATACAAACGACCAGAACAAAACCAAGCTGGCCATGAACGGCAGCATCTACATCCTTGGCGGAAACGGGGACGTGAACGGCAACGGAATCGTAGGTGATGCCACTGACCGCGGCATGCTGATCAATTATTTCAATGGCGCAAACCTCACTGAAGAGGAATATGCACGGGCAGACGTCACAGGAGACGGCATCGTGTCAAGGGACGACCAGATGGCTATCGCAAATATTCTTATTAACAACGAAGCTGGCAGTTATGAAAACTATGTAGATAGGCTTGCGGTAAAAAGGCTTGTAGGGAAGGTTTACGGGCTTAACTACGAAACCGGGTTTTCAATCCAGAAAAACACGACAATAGGCACAAGTTCTTTAAACGAGCCAAAGGCCATACTGAACGTCTATGGCAGCGTATTCATCGGCAAGAACACCACATTATGGACGAATGAAATCGCCAACAGCAGCCTTTCGGTTGAGGGAAGCATAGGCATAGGAATATCAATGCCGAACAACAAGCTCACAGTCATAGGCGACATAAACGCGACGACGAACATATCCACGCCGAAGATATGCCTGAATGGGGACTGCCAAACGGGATGGCCTTCGGCCGACGGCACGGGCGGGTGGACGAATGATTCAATAAGCACGAACACATCGCTCAACGTTGTAACCGGAGGAAACATTACATTGGGCAGCATCCTTAAGATCACTCCAACTGCCGCTGCTCCCTCCTGCATGTATAACGGCCTGATTTACGTTGACACGAGCCCGGCCCTCTGCTACTGCAACGGGACCGACTGGCTCGCCGTGGCGGGCGCGGGGACCTGCGCATGAAACGGAAACATCTTACGGTGATATGATGAACAAGTTCATTGCACTCATTTTCCTTTTTGCGTCCTCATCCCTGCTGATGAATCCAGCTTTCGCATTCAACGCGAGCACGATATCCTACACCATAGGGTCATACCATACAGGCGTTTCAGGGGAGAATGGAACAACCACCTCCTACTCGTTCCGCAGCATCACCACATACGAACAGGGCGTTGGCCATGTGCTGACCCCCAGCTATTATGGAATGTCAGGATTCTTCCCATCAGGAAACTGGACTCCTGTGTATCCGCCCCCGGAGCAGCAGAATCCGAACCCGCCATCCGGCCCTTCAGGTGACATGAGTGGGCCTTCCGGAGGGACATCCCTGCCTTCCAAAGGTAAATGCACATACAACTGGGCATGCTCTGAGTGGGCTCCTTCCGAATGCCCGGATAACGGATTGGTGACGAGGACATGCACAAACACGGGGAACTGCACCGGCACAGAGGGGAAACCTGCGGAAACAAAGACCTGCACTCGTTCTGCAACGGAGTCCGGGCCCTTGTCCATTGATGTCTATGTATGGGAGACAGCCAAAAACCAGAAGCCTTATGCGACCATAAACGTGAAGCTGGAGGCAGGATTGACTCCTGACGAAGGGGTGGTCATAGACTACCAGATAACCGACAGCGGCGGCAACACTGTCTATTCTGACAGGGACGTCAGGGCACAGGGGGAGCCTCTCTCGTTCATGAGGGAGTTCGACGTCAGCCTCAAAGAAGGAGCCTATTCCCTCACCACGACCGCACGTTACAAGAATTATATTTCATCGTCCGTAAAGAACTTCGTCTATTCAGGAGGAAGAGTTGTGCCTTCAGACAACACAATCCCGGCCATAATCAGCAACGTGCTCTTCGCAGGCGCGATACTCGCTGCCGTATTCCTTGTGCGCTTCTCGCTCGTTTCCAGGAAAAAACGATGATGTCAGCAATTTAATTCCATTGTTCAAATAAATAAAGGGGATGATGCATATGTTCGAAGTGGTTTATTGTTCAAAGACCGGCAGCACGAAGAAGGTGGCTGAAGCCATTGCCGGAGAGCTCGGCGTTAAGGCGGAGGGCGTGAGAAACAAAAAAGGCCTCGCGAAAGGCTCCGTGGTTTTCCTCGGCTCAGGCTGCTATGGCAACATGCCCGGAAAGGAGCTCCTGGATTTCATAGAAAAGAACGACTTCAGTGGAAGGAAAGTCGCCCTGTTCGGGACGTCGGGTTCGGGCAAAGGACTTGAGGTAAAGGAGCTCGCGGATGCCCTGAAAAAGAAGGGCGCAAATGTGGCTGGCCGCTTCTTCTGCCGCGGGGCTTTCCTGGTCATATTCAGTTTCGGACACCCGGGAACAAAGGATCTGGAGAAGGCCAGGCTGTTCGCACAGGACATGAAGAGGAACCTATAATCCGCATAAATCCCGCACGGCATAAGAATAAAAGCCTTGTTTTTAATTCATGGCCATGGGCAGAAATGTCTTTAAAATCACATTCAAGGCTGGCACAGATCTTTCGTCCATACCCGAAGGAATGTATGACGATATTAACTGCAATAAATTTGGCGGTGGAAGTAACGGAAGAACAGTCAGCTGGTATGCCATGCCAAAAGGCCCGGATGTCAAGATTGAATCGGTCCGGGAAAAACTGAAAAAATACGATTTTGTGCAGTCTGTAGAACCGCATGTGCTCGGTTGAGCATTCTGCTTCATTTTATAAAATCTATCCGCATCTTTTAACCATGGCAGCGAGATACAACGTGTTCTTCACGGGAGATACGAGATTCGCCGGAATGAACAGCATAGCCGACGGTGTGTGCTCTGCCCTGGGCGGGAAATTTCTCGGACACGGCGAGAGGTGCGACCTTGCCCCGCTTAGCCCGTTCTATCTCATCGCAGAACGGACCGCAGAAGGCGAGCCGGATTATGCAGCCGTGATGAGGGAATATCCTGCCGTGGTAATGATAAAGCCGGCCGGAGGCAACCCAGCCCCTGGCTCAAAACCGGTTTAAAAAACTTCGCCCCAATTACTAAAATGGTCGATAGTTTCAAGATTTATCTGAAAGATAACGGAAACGGTGAATACAACGGCCCGTTCGGATTCATGATAAAGGCCTATGACAAAGTTTTAAAGGCCTATGACGACGTTTTCGATCTCGACAAACGGCTTAAAGAACTTGGCTGTACTGTGACCTCAGAAGGAATCAACACCGGTACAGGCCAAAAGTCCATTTGCGTAAGATCCGAGAGTTGCGGGTTTGACACGAAGCACTTCAGAAGAAAATTCAAATTCTACAGGCATGTTGACAAAGTGGAGCCTATTATAAAAGACGCATTCTGAGCCCGCCCGGACGCCTCGAGGTTAAAAAACTTCCTTCCAAGTTCTGAAAATGGGATCTACGGACAAAAAGGTGGTTGAGGTTCTGATAAGACCAGGTGCTAAGGTTCTTCAGCTAGATGAATTCATGCAGGATTCTGTTGCCACGTCCTTTGGCTGGGAGTACAAAGGTTCGAGAATGGGTGCAGGAAGGACAAGCAGTTATTTTGAAATACCTGACAACGATTCCATAGAACCTAAACTCGAAATTATCAGGAGATACGCATTCGTCGAAGATGTTTCTGTGCTCGATGGCCTGCCTAAAGATTTCTGATGCAGGCTATTTCATCTTCTCCATTATCATTGCCCGGCAGACGCCATGACACTAAAGCATAAAAGCCAGGCTTCCAAGAAATAAAAGGTGCCTGAAGGGTGGTCCTCATGATGATAGGGAAGATGTCCAAAGAGATTGCGAACTCACTTCTCGAGACCGTGCCTCTCGAGTTCTCCGTGCTCGACTCGAATGACAGGGTGCTTGCATGGAACAGGCATGAGACCAGGATATTCAAGCGCCCCGAACAGGCGCTCGGAAGGAATGTAAGGGACTGCCATCCGAAAAAGAGCCTCGCGAAGGTCGAGCAGATACTGAAGGAGATGAAATCCGGAAGTAGGGATGCAGCCGAGTTCTGGATAGACATCCCTTTGGGAAAGGGTGGTAAGAAGCACAAGATACTCATCCGATACTTCGCCCTGAGAGATGTGAAGGGAAAATATCTGGGATGTCTCGAGACGACCCAGGACATAACTTTCATGAGGGAGCTTAAAGGAGAGAAACGGCTTCTTGGCTGAGGCCGTGGAGGAGTGATCGTATGGCGATGGTCAGGCTGTGGAGATGCGAGATATGCGGGGACCCTTACATAGGGATGGCCCCGCCCGCGAACTGCCCGTTCTGCGGGGCAAAGGCCAAATACATAAAGGAGGCGAAGAACATCAGGGTCAGCTTCGACGTGATGTTGAACGCCAAGGACAGGGCGAACGCAGAGCACGCGCTCCAGGTAGAAGTCAGCAACTCAGCTTTCTATTTTTGTGCAGCCGGGAAGACGGACGATGCCGAGGGGAAGCTCCTGTTCAGGGCCCTCGGCAAAGTGGAAGCAGAGCACGCGTCCATATGGAGGAAGATACTCAAGCTGCATACGATACCGAATGGCACTGACCAGTGCCACGTGAGGAACAGCGAGAACCTGGAGGAGTCGCATTCGCGCGAGACGCGGGCCATCGAGTTCTACGGCCGCGCCGCTGCGGAGGCGGACGACCCGAGGATAAAGCAGATATTCGAGGCGCTGGTTGAGGTGGAGACGGACCATCTCCATCTGTCCGAGGAGAGAATGGGAAAATAAAATATTAAGAGGTGTTTGATATGGTGAAGCAATTAGAGGTTTACAAATGCAACATTTGCGGAAACATAGTCGAGATTCTGTTTGCAGGCGGAGGGACGCTTGTCTGCTGCGGCCAGCCGATGGAGCTGATGAAAGAGAAGGCGAAGGACCAGGGGTTCGAGAAGCACGTGCCCGTGATTGAGAAGACGAAAACGGGAGTTAAAGTAAAGGTCGGTTCAGTCCCGCACCCGATGGAAGCGGCTCATTACATCCAGTGGATCGAGCTGATCGCGGACGGTGCCGTCCACAGGAAGTTCCTGAAGCCGGGAGAAAAGCCGGAGGCGGAATTCTGCATATGCACGCAACCAAAGAAAATGTCTGCCCGCGAATACTGCAACGTGCACGGACTGTGGAAATCGTAATCACGAGAGCCTGTTCTTTCTTTTTTTCCCATATTCTTTATAAGCAACATTAGCGAATATTTCTAAATGCGCGGGATGCTTCTGAGAATGAGAAAAATGAAGGACTCGTTCAACCATTCGCTCACCACGGGATTCAGCTTCGGACTCACGTCCGCTACTATCACCACGCTGGGCCTTATGGTGGGCCTCGCATCCGGGACGAACTCGAGACTCGTGGTCCTCGGAGGTATATTCACAATAGCGATAGCCGACGCGTTCTCCGATGCGCTTGGTATACACATATCCGAGGAGTCGGAGGGAAAGCATACTTCCAAAGAGATATGGGCCGCGACCATATCCACATTCCTCGCGAAGTTCCTTTTCGCGCTGACATTTACAATCCCTGTGCTATTGCTTGATCTGTGGACAGCCATGTTCGTCTGCATAGCATGGGGGTTCCTCGTGCTCGGGACGCTGAGCTATAAGATCGGCAGGTCCGACAAGAGGCAGAAGCCGCTGTACGTAGTTGCGGAGCACATGATCATAGCCGTGATGGTAGTTTTCATAACGTATTTCCTGGGCCTGTGGATAAGTGCGACATTCGGCGCATAAACTTATTTTATCCTCCGCGGGAATAATTATTCATGGCAGGGAAATCCGACTCAGACAGAAAGACAATAAACTGCGCGAAATGCACGCACTGCGGATTCTGCTGCAGGCGGTTGGACATCTACCTCTCGAAGCAGGACATAAGGAAGCTGGTGAAAGCCGGCTTCCGCCCGGAGGGCTTCATGGCGCTCATGCCCCAGCCGATCCTTAGGATGCGGGGAAAGAGAGGAGACTGCGTCTTCCTGGATGGACGGAACCTGTGCACCATCCAGACTAAATTCGGATATGACTCCAAGCCGCAGGCGTGCAGGGACTATCCGAAGCACACGCCAAAAGAGCTCGCGGCGGAGAATGATTATTTCTTTTATGAGCACGTTGGGAAGCTGGTCACGCGCGACGTGATCATCAGCCTGCTCAATGGCTTGGCCGGCTCAAGCCACAGGGAGTTTTTTGACCGCTTCTTGGAAGGCCTTCTCGCGGTCGAGGCGCAGAGATCGAAATACATCGACACATTCAATTTCGACCCGGAGAGAAGGCCGATCCTCCACTCCTTCAGGAGCAGTTCTGTCTCATCCAGGATGAAGAGATGGGAAAGCAGACTAAGCAAAGAAGACCTGCACGAGTTCGCATCCCTCCCTCCGGGAGGATTCGACCAGAAGAGATTTCTCGCCTCCCTACAGAAGATGATAGAGAAAAACCAGCTGCTCTATCCCGGCCTGGCGGAGAAGATCCTCCGCTTCTTCTACTTGATGGAGATGCTCGGCCGCGCGCCCTCCAACGAGGTCCTGCTGAAGCAGCTGGATAAATTTAACAGAAAATACATGTAACCTATTTAAGCCGCGCATGATTAGATAATTAATCCGGGGAAACCCGGATGGTTGATCATATGCCGACGTTCGAGAAATACTGCGATAAGTGCGGCCAGCCGGACAAAAGGCTCGCCAACGTGAACGGAAGGATGCTCTGCCCCAAGTGCAGGGGACTGCACGTGGAGGAAGATGACACGGTCACTAGGAAGAAACAGCTCAGGAAGCTCTGGGGCGTGTGAGCCGCAAACCGCGGGCCCCGTTTCCCGACTTTACAGCAATTTGTATGCTTCTTTGAATTTTTCCAGATCCTTCAGAATTTCCCTACACGTGTCCTCTATGTACTTTATCCTTTCCCTGCCGATCTCCCTGCCCGTTTTTGTGTAGAAAGGAGGGTCCCCGTATTTTACCCTCCATTTTTGCAGGTGTTCCAGTATCTTGGCCGGAACCTCGTGGTGGAGGTAGCCCATCTTTGCATATTCAAAGAACCATCTGTGCAGCCCTATCGGCCCGGTCGCATCCAGCTTATCTGCATCGAACACTACCTTGCCTTCAAGTGTTTTGCAATCCTTTGGGTCATCCGTGCTGTGCATGGACACGGTTTCCGCCACCCTTTCGATCTCTTCTTCGTTGTATCCGCATTTCTTCAGCACTGGCCTGCACATTTCCGCGCCTTTCCTCGCATGCAGTCCATCCCCGTGCTCTGGCAGCCCTATGTCGTGCAGGATGGCGGCCGGGATGGTTATTGAAAGGTCCGCACCCTCCTTTTCCGACAGCATCTTCGTCCAGAAAATGACCCTTACTATATGATCTATCTCGTGGAGCTGGTCCGATTTGTTCTTTTTGAAATATTCCTTTACCTTTTCAAAAACAAGCCTTTGCCTTGGTTCGGTGAACATATGACACCTTTCTTTTTGGATTCTGGAATCCAGGAACAAATGCGGGAGCAGGGATTCGAACCCTGGAAAGCACTAAGCTACTAGGCGTTTTAAAGCCCGGAGCCTGGGATCACCCAGAGCTTACCTGAACTTGGCCATACCTAAACTTGGCCATATCAAACCTGAGGTTTAGATATTCTAGCCCCTTTGGCCGTAAGCCATTGTATCCCATTGACCGCTTGGGTACCCCCGCGTGGTTGATAATAAATAGAGCGGGAAGGAATATAAATCAGTTTATGGTGCGTTCATGTTCACATTTATTAGGCTCAGCAACAACATTTATACAATAGCAGATTCCCATCGGTTTCAACCGGTGGTTATCACATAAATTAATCAGCGAGCCATATACAATGCTGGCATTACCTGTTAGGTTTGCCTATTGGCGAGCTGACCAAGTAATCGGTTGACAGTTAAAGGTGACCTCCAGATGCCGGTGTTCGGAAAGGATACAGGGGACAAGACCCAGGCCGCTGTTTATGATCTCATAAACAGGACCAACGACAACATACGCAGGCTCCGGGTCATCGAAGAGGAGATAAAGGCGATAAACACGCGCGTCAACTCTATTGAACAATCTGCCATGAACCTGTCAAGAACGTTCCAGAAGTCTCTCGCGGACAGGGACAAGGCCATCTCTTCCCTCGATGACAGGGTGAACAAGATAGAAACCGTCAGCAAGGAGATCGTAAAGCAGATGAGGATGATGGCAACCAAATCCAACGTGGAGGAGGTCAGGACCTTGCTGAACATCTACAGCCCGCTCGAATCCAAGTTCACCACGAAGGAAGAGGTCGAGAGGATGATAGATGGCAGGCTGAGCGAAAAGGAATGAAATAAATCTTTTAAAGGGGCAAAACAAAAATTGAATATAATTGGTGTTGGGTAATAGGATGGTAAAATTAAACCTTAATGTTTTCGGAAAGAAGAAATCCGCCTCCGGCGGGCCTCAGATGGAGGCTCCGAGGGGAAGGATACCCGTTTCTGACGTGCGCGCTCTCTCGGCCAGAGGGGTCCCTGAACCTGACATAATAAGGACCCTGAGAAACGAGGGATATTCCACTGGCGAGATAGATACCGCCATGAAGGATGCGCTCAGGGACAGGATATCCGGACCGCAGGGCTATAATCAGGGACCGCAGCAGAGGTATGTCGAAAGGCCGATGCCTCCCGCAAGGGGGTTCCCGCCGCTGGAAGAGGATGATGAGGATCTTCCCGCTCCATTAGGCAGGCCGAGGCAGCCTCAGGAATTCGCGGGCAGGGGCATGCCGGACGAGCCCATGGGCTCTGATTTTGGAGGCATATCACCCTCCAGCTTCAGGCCGAGGTCGCCTGATGAGGATTTCGACGAGCCCGGATTCGAGGAGCCCGCGCAGGGACCTTACGGCCCAAGGCCAATACCGAATCAGGGGCCGAGAGGGATGCCTCCGGGAAGAAGGCCCGGGCCCGGCCAGCAGGCGAGGCCGACGGGAAGGAAGGAGATGGAGGAGCTGGCCGAGGTCGTGGTGGACGAGAAGCTGCGCGAGATGCACAACCGTGTGAATGCCTTCCAGACATCTTTCCAGCAGCTCAATGCGAAGATAGAGATGCTCAACAACGAGATAACCAGGATAAGGAGCGAGAAGCTCAGCGAGGTGAAGGAGATAGAGGCCAAGATAGACGACTACAAGCAGTGCATGACCGACATGGCTGGAAGGATAGACAGCATGGAGCATGCGCTCAGAGATTCTCTCTCGCCGATGCTCGAGTCGCTCAGGTCCCTTTCAGAGACGATCAAGCTCCTTAAGAGCGCCAAGTAAAACGTAACCTCTTTCTGTGCAGTTCCTGAAAGAACTTTGAAATAATCTTAAAGATAGAATCCTACTTCTTGAACTTAAGCGTGACCTTATTGGTCCTGCCCATGTGTTCGATATCGACCACGCCGCGCTCCTTCAGGGAACTCATGATTCTCGACACCTTTGCCTTGGAGAAGTCGGTCTCCCTGACGAGCAGTTTCTGCTTAGCTGAACCGTTGTTGGCCATGAGTATGTCCACGATCCTTTTCTCGTCACCATTCAGAACGGGTATGATCGTCTGGATGGAGACCTTCCTGGTGGTCTTGAAGTAGAACATCCCCAGCGCAGCTATTATCACGATGGCGATTATGGCCATTATGAAGAGGTTGTATACGTAGGAAGGCGGCAGCGGCATCTTGTATGATACCGAGAAGTATAGGTCATCGCCTTCGGCCACGTTCTCCTTCTCCCACATTATTATTATGTGCCTCCCGTCGCTGAGGGTCTTGCCGTATTTGGGCGAATATGATTCGTTCGTCCCGGACCTGAGGCTTGCGGTCTCCGGCAGGTACACAGTACGGAACAGCCTCTTCACGTTGTATACTATCGGGTAGTTGGTCCTGAACTCGTACTCGTCGCCCTTCTGGGTCAGCTGGCCCGTTTCCGTCATGTTAAGGACTATCTGCGTCTGGTTTCCCGGACCCTTTGGAACGAAAGTGCATAGCATCTTGTCCCCGCCCGTATCAATCCTGCAGTCCGACATGTCCGTCCCCGACTCCACCCTGAAGTTGCGGACCTCCCCCTTCAGCGGGTACTCCAGCGAGGATATCCTGTCATCGAAGATCATCGTTATCTTGCTCTGGATGGTGTTGTCTTCCAGTATCACGCTCTCTATCCCGTAGTAATCGAGACCCACGGCAGCAACCGGCCTTGCGGCTGCAAAAACCAGCACCAGCAAAAGCGCGTATGCCCAAAACCTGCCCATGTTTCAATATTGCAAACGGATACTTAAATAAAATTCTGGAGGTCTGCAACTGTTTCATGAGCCTTTTACCCAAAAAGATTTATCGAAACCCAGGAGTTTGCAATTCCCGTAAAACCAGTATCTATAGCCTGAGTGAAACTGTTTCACTTTTCTAAAAATTACGATCAAGCTTTAGGATGACTTGTCTCTCCCCGGGGAATCTTATCAGGCACTCCTTTTTTTCACCCAGAGCCGTTTTGTTTTCCGGGGTGATTACTACAACCATCTTCTGAAAATCCTCCCATGAAGAACCTGAAGGCATGAAGTAAACGTCGCTCCTCCAGGCATCTTTCTTCTCCCTCAAAACAAACATCTTTCCGGTGTCCGATCCATCACTGGCATTTAGTATTGGTGCTCTAAGAAAATCAAAGGAAAATGTAACGTGATAATCCATCAGTTCCTGTATCTCGGCAGTGTAATCTCCACGTTTCACATAAACTTTCATGATGATAATATGGAAGGAAAGAAATAAATTACAAACTTCTCGAAATGGTTATCGTCTCGCAGGTCTGGACCCCTGGCACCTTAGTGAGCTTGTCCTCCAGGTTGGTCATGCCGCCCTCTTCGTCCGGGACGATCTTCGTGAAAATGAGCGCTTTAAGGCCAAAAGCCACCGGCTCCTCAGTCAGTCTTTGTGGTTTCAGATGTTCCAGGCTCTTCCTGACATCCTCGAACTTCTCCATGTCCGATGGTATTATCCTGAAAACGACTATGACGTCTCCCATAGAAGCACCTTTCTCAAATTCATGGGCCCACGAACTCGCAGGACCTGCACTTGTAGGAATTGACTATCTTCTTGCACCTGGAGCACCTGACTATCCTCTCCTTCGTGCAGCTCGGGCAGGCGAACTCCACCCAGCTCCCGCTCGACCCTATCTTAACTCCGCAGCTTGTGCAATGCATAGCTTTCACCAATGTTCCTCTGCCTTAAAGGATTATTATTATTGTTGGCATGTATTTAAATACCAATTCGCCGACTATATATCTAATACATAAACTTAAAAACCCTTGATATAATTAAACTATTCGACTTCGTAAAGGAGGGATGAAAATGGCAAAGCCTGCATTCGTTAAGTTTGAAGCATCGAAGGAACTGGTAGACAAAGCATACGAAGCAGTGGAACTGGCAAAAAGCTCGGGAAAGATCAGGAGAGGGGTCAACGAGACCACCAAGTGCATAGAGAGGGGATTGGCCAAGCTAGTCATAATGGCCGAGGACGTCACCCCGGAAGAGGTTCTGATGCACCTTCCTGTCCTGTGCAAAGAAAAGAAGGTCGCGTTCACTTACGTGCCTTCCAAGCAGGAGCTGGGAAAGGCATCCGGAGTTGACGTGCCCACATCGAGCATAGCCATAGAAGAGGCCGGTGAGGCGAAGGACATGATTGCCGACGTCGTCAAGCATGTAGAGAGCGCCCACAAGGCAAAGAATGAACAAAGCAACTCAGGTGAATGATATGGCAGTAGCTGCTGAAGTACTACAAATCCTTGAAAGGTTAGGGGTAAAAGGAGTGACCAAGGTCAGGTGCAAGGTCCTCGAGGGAAGGGACAAAGGCAAAGTGCTCATGAGGAACGTTGCCGGCCCGGTCAGGAAGAGTGACATAATAATGCTGAAGGAAACCGAGATGGAGGCAGCCGGAAGGATGTCAACCGGGTAGAGGTGTCATATGAAATGCTCGATTTGCAAGGTGAACGTGTCCAAAGGCACCGGAAAGATGTTCGTAAGGAACGACGGCAGGATATTCTACTTCTGCACGAGCAAGTGCCAGAAGAACTTCAGCATGGGCCGTTCGGAAAAGAGGATGAAATGGGCTAGGAGCGGGACCAAGGAAAGCGCTTCTTCTTCGAAATCCCAGAAAAAATGAGCTTCCTGAACCTGTAAACGTAGGTCACTATCACGAGCAGGAGTATCGCTGCGAAATACGGGTATCCCCACCCGTTATATACCATGGCTATCGGGACGACGCAACCCACTCCGAAAGAGATCAGCGTCTCGAAGAAAAATACTACAACTATCTCCCTCATGAGGGCGTTCAGGAACATCATGAGCCCGGCCAATATGAGCGCGACCATGGCGAGGAACATCACGTCGCTCTGGGACACGATGCCGATCAGGAGAGAAGTGGTCGCGAGGCTTCCCGCAAGGAAGGCCCTCCATATCCCCGTGCGGTCCAGCACGCCCTTCGCGTTATAGTCGAGGAACATGAGTATTAATTGGGCGGGCGGGCTTTTTAATCAAACGCGAAGAGCACGGATTTAAAGCTTATTCATAATAAAAAACCATGGCGGGTAAATTACCAAGAGAGCCGTTGCCTGATGCCTTTAAAGGCATGGCGGAAACGATAATGTTGCCATACCATTTAAATGAACAGGGGTTAGGCGCATTAAGAACTGTTTGTGAAGAACTGTATAATATCGGAATTACCCGTGGATACACAATTGGAATGCGTGAAGGAAATGAATCCCAAGTTCATGCTGATGCAGCTTTTGTCAGATCTTTTTCATCAGGAGCAAAAGACCGAGGGAAATCATAAATATCTTCTATGCGCTCACGCGCAGTGCTCGATCATCGATGAAATCACGAACGCATGCAGGTTCCTCTCGCGCTCCTCGAGAACCTGCGACATGAAATCCCAAATCATGTAATCAAACCTGAATCTTCCCCATTTCTCTAATTGGCGGTACGAAACCGGGGAACTTGAGCCTTGCCGCGCAGCTTCCTCTCATACCGTAGCATTCTACTTCATTACCCATTTTTTCGCACAAACCTAAAGGGCCGCCACTACCTACTTCACGATTAGTGTAGATGCCGCAAAACCCATCAAGCTTTTCTGTCGTTTCTGCCATGCAAATAATTCGCATGTTAGTTTTTTAAGTGCAACCTGCGGCACGGAAAATTAAAAAGAAATAGGAACGGGGAGGCCGGAGGTCTGGCCCCGCCCGTAATTATGAGACAATCTCTTATCCCAGGTAGTCCGTCTCTTCCTTCGCAACCTTCTTCTCCAGCGCCCTGGTCTTCAGCTGCTCCTCGAGCTTTTCGTAGAACTTCAGAAGCTCAGGCGTGATCGAGGGCTTGACCCTCGTGAGCGCGTCGGTGAAGTGTTTTGGCTCCACATACTTGCACTCTATGTTCTCCCTCAGCGCGGCGATCCCTGCCTCCCTGCATATCGCCTCTATGTCCGCCCCGGAATAGCCATCGGTCTTCTCCACCAGCTTCTTCAGGTCCACGCCCTTGAGCGGCATCCTCTTCGTGTGTATCTTGAATATCTCGGTCCTGGATTTTTTGTCCGGCGCGGGGATCAGCACCTGCCTGTCGAACCTCCCCGGCCTGAGAAGCGCGGGGTCCAGCATGTCCGGCCTGTTGGTCACGCCGATGACGACCACGTTATGCATGTCTTCCAGCCCTGACATCTCGGTCAGCATCTGCGACACGACGTTCTCCGTCACGCGGGTGCCCACGTCAAGGCCTCTCCTCGGGGCCACGGCATCCAGCTCGTCGAAGAATATTATCGAGGGAGCCACCTGCTTCGCTCTCTTGAACACCTCCCTCATCTTCTTCTCGCTCTCACCCACCCACTTGTTGAGTATCTCGGGCCCCTTTATCGAAATGAAATTGGCTCCCGACTCATTGGCCACAGCTTTGGCGAGCAGTGTCTTCCCGGTGCCCGGAGGCCCGTAGAGCAGTATGCCTTTCGGCGGCTTTATCCCCATCCTGTCGAAAGCCTTGGGATTCTTGAGAGGCCACTCGACCATCTCTTTGAGAGACTCCTTGACATTCTCGAGCCCTCCTACGTCCTTCCAGGTCACGGTGGGTATCTCTACCAGAACCTCCCTCATTGCCGAAGGCTCCACCATCTTGAGCGCGTTCTGGAAGTCGTCTTTGGTAACCTTCAGCTTGTTGAGTATGTCCAGAGGAAGCTCCTCCTCTTTCCTCCACGAGATCTGCGGGAGGTTCTTCCTCAGTGCGGACATTGCCGATTCCTTGCAGAGCGCCTCGAGGTCCGCGCCGACGAAGCCATAGGTTATCTCCGAAAGCTTGTCTATGTCAACGTCGTTGTCGAGCGGCATGTTCCTCATGTGTATCTGGAGTATCTCCTTCCTTCCTTTCTGGTCGGGAACGCCTATCTCTATCTCCCTGTCGAACCTTCCCGGCCTCCTGAGGGCCGGATCGATCGCGTTGGGCCTGTTCGTCGCGGCTATCACTATGACCTTCCCGCGCGCCTTCAGCCCGTCCATGAGCGAGAGCAGCTGCGACACGGTCCTCTTCTCCACCTCCCCCGAAACGTCCTCCCTTTTGGGGGCTATCGCGTCGACCTCATCGATGAATATTATGCTTGGCGCCGACTTCTCCGCCTCCTCGAATATCTTTCTCAGGTTGCCTTCGGTCTCGCCATACCACTTGCTGAATATCTCGGGGCCGGATATGGAATAGAAGTTGACCCCTGATTCATTGGCCACGGCCTTGGCGAGCAGTGTCTTCCCGGTCCCCGGCGGGCCATACAGCATGACTCCTTTCGGCGGGTCTATCCCGAGCCTGTTGAACAGTTCCGGATGGCGAAGCGGAAGCTCCACCATCTCCCTTATCTTGTCTATGGACTCGTGCAGGCCGCCGATGTCCTCGTAGGTCATCGTGGGCATTCCCGCGGCCCCCATGTCCACGGCCTCGGGCCTGAGCTCGATCTGGGTGTTCTCGGTGATCTTGACTATCCCCTCGGGAGACGTGGAAACGATCATGAGCTTGGTCTCTCCGGGTATAGGGGTGAAAGCGGAATCGCCCATCCCCTCCACCTCGAAACCGAGGCTCCTGAAGAACTCGTTGAACGGGCTCTCCATGTCAGTCTGTCTCCTCACGACCGGGTAAGGCGACAGCATGTCCCCCTTCATTAACGGCCTCATGAACATGTTCTTCTTCAGCAGTTCCGGGTCCATCATTATCTGCACGCCCTTCTCCGCTGGCGCGAGCACTATCTTCTTGGCATCCTTCACCTCGGCCTTCATGACCTTGACGGTCTCCCCCACTCCCACGCCGGCGTTCCTCCTCGTTATGCCGTCCATCCTCGCGATGTTCAGCCCGACGTCAGAGGGGTATGCCCGGACCGCTATGGCGGCCGTCTTCTTCTGGGCAGACAGCTCGATCACGTCGCCCTCGCGTATGCCGAGCCTGCCCATTGTCTTGGAATCCATCCTGACCAGACCACGGCCGGACTCGGACCTGTTGGTCAGCTCCCCGACCTTCAGCGCCACGTCATCACGCCTGTCACCATCAAACTTGCCTATTGCCATCAAAACCACCTCGCCACGTTTAGATTTAATGAATCGGAAATCATAAAATCACATATTGAGCCAAGATTTTCAGCGAAAAAGCTTAACTTTGGTTTAGGTTCAAGCGGTCTCTTCCTTTCCGGCGCAAATTCAAAATCAAATATCGTTGTCACATCAATCACTTCCTTATCACAAACTTACACTTTACTCCACTTTCCTTATCCTTATTATCACCGAGTGGCTCGTGCGGATCACCTCGATCTCGGGCTCCTTCCGCACCAGCTCAATGATCCTTATGTACTTCTTCACGGTCACGTTGTGTATGCCCGTCCTCTCGGAGATCGCGTTGAGGCTCATGGCCTCGTGGCTCTTCTCGAGCATCCGCAGGATCTCCTCCATTATTTCGATCGGGTCGCGGCGCATAGCTTTCACCACATGCCCAGGCGAAGCCTGAGCCAGTCTCTACTGCAGTGTGTTGTTTAGCTCGATTTCTAATGTCTATTATATTACATTTGAGATGTAATGTCTTGATACTATAATGTATAACTATTGACATTAGATATTTAAATACTTTTCGGTTGGGGCAGTACTTAAAAATGTCATTTTTTACTAGTAATTTCGGAAACAGGTATGGGCCGACCTCGGTTTACCCCTATCCATGAGGTGGGGGGAAGCTGGATGAGGACTGAAAAGATGGCTATACGCTCCTAGTTCCCTCTCATGAGAGTTAAAGGGTACTTTTAAAGATAAAATTTGAAGTAATAGCCGATGCCGAAGAAAAAGCCGTTCTTCAAAAGGGAAGAAAACCGTCGAGCGATATTCATATCATTGTGGGTAGCCTTTATCCTTCTATTATTAGAGATGTTGGGTATAGCAGTAAAGCAGACGTTATTTGGCTTTTCGCTTATGACGAATTTTCAAATACCAGAGTACTCCATGGAGATGCTCAGTCGTCTTGCCATGGTAATAGCGATTGCCCTCGTTATTACAAAAAAATTCAAGTATTTAGAAGGAGAATAGATATACTTATTTTACATAGATTTAGCCCAAAAGAATAAGAACTAACTAATCCAAGTACAGGCGGAGAAAATATATGCTGTTATTTATTATTTTTTGTGTATTTGTCCTGCTTATTTCATATACGATTGTAAGACAGGTTGTTCTGTTATTGACGAGAGATAAGTGTGACATCGATAAGATGCTATATACGAAAATATCTAATTTTAAAAGACACGGACATTAATCATAATGTATGTATGATGTTTTCATAGATTGGTTGTTACCTTTAGTGGTCATTATTTTGCCCTTCAATATCGGAGTTATTGTTGATGGATTATTTCTGTCGAGAGAGAGAAAAGGTACTGCTCTCACCCCCATCGGCTGGATGTATATCGGGGCAATAATAGTATTTATTAATGGTTTTACTAGTCTGTTAAAATCAATTGCAAAAAGAAAGGTACAATTTGAAATGTTTATAAAAATACCTGAATCACATAAATTTGTAAGTTTTGATAAGGCCATATTCTTCTATTTAATCGAGATATCAACAGGTATTTTGTTGGGTTTATATCTCACCCCCATGGTACAAAATGCTCTTAAGATAAATACAGTTTTTATTTTTCCGTTTTTGGTAATGGTATTAAGCACATTTTTCACTTTGTTTTTCAAGGCGCTTCCCTACGCTGAAAAACGGAGGCCGTTCCTTATATTATCTTACATTATTTTAGGAATATCGTTTCTCGTCACTCTATATTTATTATTCTTCCCTTAGACACAATCTTCTGAATTCTCATTTTTAAAACGTAATCACTCTCGCCATCAGAAACATGTTTATAAATTCCGAGCAGAAGATTTATATATGGTCAGGGCAAAATCGGGTGAAGAAGCTGTCAAAAGATGGAAAATGGGCATGCTAACAACACCTTTTATAGAATGTCCAAGATGTGGCAAAAAAACACGAAGTGTAGTGAGATGCCAATGGTGTAAGACCGTTTGGACAGGAGAAGATAAAGTGAAAGCTGAAAAAAGAAGGCTGTCTTTAATACCAAATCTCAAAGGAAGAATCTAATCCTCAACTATATGAACTTTTCTCTCTGTTTATTCATGTTTAAACATTATAAAATGTTTTTAAACAAACAACTTCAAAATAAAAACATGTTTGAAGAAGTTTTGATGTCATCTATTTTGCAGGCATCAATCACTGGAGCAGGTTTGATATTGGCAGTATTCGCCCTAATTATTCCAATTGCACCAAGAATTCTAAGAGACAGATTAGATTCTTACAAAAAAACGTGTGATGATATATCAGATAATGTTAAAGAAAACAGAAACCCCAAAGAACTTAAATTACGAAATTTACAAGATTCTGTAAGTAAGCTATCAGACCTTCAAACACCATTAGATTTTTCTAATGGTTGGGTTAAATTCTCTTTTTTATTATATATAGCGTCATCAATACTTTCTGGATGGTGGCTATCAGGATTTTCTCCCACTGGTAATTTAATCCATATTTACGTTCTGACGCTTTGGATGTTTGGAGGAGCAACTTTATCTTTTGCTTGGGTGGGATATAACTCATTAAATCATATTTTTAAATTACTTGAAAGAGATTACAAAATAGTTAAAGAAGATGCAGATAAACTCAAAAAAAAATACGAAGTTTTGAGTGAAGCCAGAGTAGTATCACCGAGAATATATACACAGCAGAGCTTGAAAGGAGTAAAAGTGAAAACTAAGAAACATTAACCTTTCTTCAAGCTTAGTTTGCATGAAACATGGATTTATTTATTCAGTCTTTTTCTTTGTTTTTTCGGCCTTTTCGAAATCAATGTGTGTTACCTGTGGTCCTCCATCAAGAACACTTAAGTCCAGTTTCTTTTTTTTGTCGTCAGACATAATATTACACAATCAATCCTATGTTATATATAATTTTTGTTATTAATATTAAAGAAAAACCAAAACCGAGAAGGATATATGATAATCTAATTCTTTTGGCTCTGTTCCATATTTTCTTTCTGTTTTTCTCATTACTTTCATTAATTTCTCTGAACAGATTTAGTTTAAAATTCTCATTACTTTCATTTACATATTTTTTCGTAAATTCCTTTGGTTCTGGTCCAGCATCAATTTTCAGTGGTTTATACACAAAAAATGCCAACACACCGCTAATAGAAAATAAAATAATACCCGACCAAAAAGAATAAACTAAAAGCATATTTTTATGTGAAATGATAGAAAAAAAGTCTGGCTGGTTTATCATATACGCTAGAACAGCAATAATTAGACCCATCATAAATTCAAGAGTTCTTGTTTGTCGGTTAAATACATCATCTTGGAATTTGAAATTTCTCAATAATTCATCTAAAGACTCTTTTAAATTTTGATTAACATCATTCATAGAAATTAACTAGATTAATGATTTATAACCAGTACTAGAACCTGCTCAATCACGATTATATAATCATTCCTACTTCTCCATTCCCTTAAAGGAAATTATCTGTTCCGTAGCAGACGGAAATATTTCTGTAAAATCGACTCCTGTGGTTTTTCCTTTATTTTAAGTTGATGAGCGTCAATAACCCGTTTCGGATGAGTGTTCCTCTGTGGAACACAATTTAGACCGAACACTCCCTTAACAACCACCATATCTCCATTATTTACATTACAATTGGCGAGTTCATCTTTCAGCTTGACCCTCACCGCAGGAAACTGTTTATGCCTTATAATGACTCCTATATCAAATTGTTTGACGTAAAGATAATCTTCTGGTTTATGAGATAATTCCATAAATTTTAATTTGTTGTCGCATTTATTACATTGGCGGGGCTCGGTTTTACCAGAACATAAATTTTGTTCTCCGCAGTCCATACATCTCCAAGCACTTTTTACAAGCTTGGCTTTAACAGGGTATATCTTAATAACCTTGCCTTCAACCGAGACATTTTTTCCGTTGTGCTTTACCATCAAATCGGAAAGTTTAACATCTTCGTATTCCACCATGATAAGGGGTTGTTTTCAAGGCTTTTAAGCCAGTTTCTAACTATTAACATGAGCCGAGAGATACAACAGATGACGGACGACGTAATAGATTATGCAAGGTTGGTTCTCGTTGTAATGGTTTTAATAGTAATGGTCTACCTTGTCGCACAACAGTTAATTGGGATGGTTCCTGCGTCAGTAGGCTCAGTTATAATTGGTTTGGCGTTTGCTTACATATACGCCACTAACAAGACTGTCAGAGAAGCCATCAATTCTTGGATGAAGAAACAGTGATGATTCACTCCAGTCTCATCTATACGAATACCTAGCCCACACCCTCATTATCAGCTTTATGAAATCCTGAATGGGCGTAATCCCATCAGATGTCTTCTGAGCAGGCTGTGTTTGCTTGCACCAAGACAGCTCAAGACAATGGACTGGATAATCGCTTTTAATCGGTGCTGCACTTACCCTCACTACAGATAAACATAGTACTGACAAAACCACCAGCACGAGTAGTTTGTTTTTCATGACACATTCATTTCTCCTCATTTTTTCTATCCTCCCTTCTTCTTCAGGCAAAGGCGCATTGGATAAAGCGTTAGCCAAAACCATTTAAACAATATTCTCATCTCTTCACCTCGACAAGTTTGAGCCTCTTTTTGAATAATCTTCTGATAAAGTCCCCTAACTTTCCGTCAAAATCCCATGTATCCGGCATATTTAATATATCCAGAGTAGCATTTATAAACTTAATCAAAGCTTAACCAAACTATAATAAACAATCTATCATACCTTAACCAAATATTTCCATGGGCTGGAATGATGTAGGTTTTGTGCTGAAAAGCAGTAAAAGAAGGCAGTTACTGTTCTTGTTGGAAAAGCCTAAGACTCCCACCCAGCTATCTAAGAGCATGAAATCCAGCCTAGCGAACGTTTCCCTGAAGCTCAAAGACCTGTCTGACCAAGGCCTCATAAGATGCGTTAATCCAAAGAGCCTGAAGGGCAGGATATACGAGCTTACCGAGAGGGGTAAGAAAGCCCTTGAGAAGATAGGGGAAATGGAGAAGCAGGAGTAGGAATCAGTTGTGTATAAATAACTCTTCGAAGTGAATATTTATCATGAAATTGAGTTTTTGGTGATGAGAAGTGAATAGGTTGCTTTTTCATGTTTCTTATGAGGATAAAATCCACAATAATGGGATTGAATTGCCTCAGGGAAATTGGGGAAAACATATATTAAGTAGGCCATTAAGCACAGGAAATTATGAGAAGGATGCAAAAATAAGACTCGATAATATTATTGAATTGGTTTTCGAACAAGTTAGAAAAGAAATGGGAATAGGAATTAGCAGATTGAATTGTCATTTTGCTTTTAAAAGTGTGGAATCAGCAAAAAAATTTAATGATGAATGTCGAAGTGGTCGCGGAGTATTATATCAAATATTAGTAGACGACAAGATTCCTATTTTTGAAGGCGATTTCAACTTAATTTCACATAATCATACATCTATTTCGAAAATCATTGAAAATGCGAGAAGATACTGGTCTGGAGAAAAAACGAGTGACTTGATTGAAGTTCTCATAGATGGACCAATGAAAATATTAGAGAGGGTTGAATTTCCCAAAGCTTAAATCAATTTATTAT
>Ga0315274_10000487_pt1 | contig 61983 bp, 64 predicted proteins | sample YL17G02_20_MG_FD_203700 | JGI IMG/M metagenome (GOLD analysis project Ga0315274, IMG submission 203700) | Sediment microbial communities from Yellowstone Lake, YNP, Wyoming, USA - YL17G02_20 | ecosystem: Environmental > Aquatic > Freshwater > Lake > Sediment | place: USA: Wyoming | collected...
ATGCAGAATGGAAACTCTGCCGTATACAAAACAAAACGATAGTGAAAGGAAAGAAAGTGCAGCTCAACCTCCACGACGGCAAAAACAAACTCGTAGAGAAAGACGAATACAAAACCGGAGATGTCCTAAAAATTTCTTTCAAGGAAAATAAAATCGATGATGTGTATAGGTTTGACAAAGGAACCGTGTCGATGATCATTGGTGGAACGCACATTGGAGAGATTGCGAGTATCGACGAAATTCAGATTGTTGCTTCGTCAAAACCCAATCTTGCAAAAATGAAAGGAGAAAAAGAATTTTCCACCATCGCAGAGCATGTGTTCCCCATTGGGAAAACCAAGCCTGCTATAGCACTTCCTGAGGTGAAAATGCAATGAGCGCGAAGAAAGCAGCTGCACCAAAAACTCATAAAACAACAACGCGTCAGAAAAAATCTGCTACAAAGAAAAAAGAAGAAAAAAAATCTATGAAGCCACGCATCGCAAAAGTAACTATTAATATAGGTGTTGGCGAATCAGGTGAAAAACTCAAGAAAGCAGAATCGGTTTTAGAGGGTGTCACCAAACAAAAACCAATTCAAACCCTTTCAAAAACAACCAACAAAGACTGGAGTCTGCGGAAATTCATGCCGATTGGCTGCAAAGTCACGTTACGAAAGAAAGCTGCAGAGACATTTTTAATAAACGCGTTAAAAATCCGGGAGAATAAAATCTCAGAATACTCATTTGACAATCAAGGGAATTTCTCATTTGGAGTACCGGATCATACCCTCTTTGAGGGACAGAAGTACGATCCAAATATCGGGATCTTTGGTATGGATATCTGTGTCACCGTGGAAAACCCCGGGTACCGGATTAAACATCGCCGAATTGACCAACGGAAAATCCCGCAGCGGCATCGACTCACCAAAGAAGCAACTATGCAATTTATTACCGAAGCATTTAACGTAGAGGTCGTAGAATGAGAATCAAAGAGCGGAAGAAAATGTACGGCAGGAAAATAGGATGCGAACAATGTGGCAGAAAACGCGGGATCATACGACGCTATGGACTTCATCTCTGCAGACAATGCTTCCGAGATAAAGCAGAAGAACTGGGTTTTAAAAAATACGATTAGAGGTTGTTGAAGATTATGTTAAACGATCCATTGGCAGACGCATTATCAATCATCAGAAACGCAGAGATGCGAGGAATCCATAAATGTATTATCCGACCCTCATCAAAACTCGTTGGCGGGGTCCTAAATCTCTTAAAAGAGAAAGGATATCTTAGCAACTTCGAGTACGTCGAGGACGGAAAAGCAGGCATCTATCAAGTGGAACTCCTGGGAAGCATCAACAACTGCGGTGTCATTAAACCACGCTACCCTATCAAAGTCCAAGAGATGGATAAATGGGAGGCGCGGTATCTCCCTGCACGTGATTTCGGGTTACTAATCCTCACAACCACCGAGGGTATTATCGCTCATGACGAGGCACGAAAGAAAGGCATCGGAGGAAAACTCCTCGCGTATGTGTACTAAAGAGTGAGATTCATATGGTAAAGACAGCTGAGATAAAAGAAGAAATCAAAATCCCTGACGGCGTACAGATCACTGTTGAGGGGAAAACCGTTCACGTGAAAGGCCAAAAAGGAGCGATGTCAAAGCTCCTGTCACATCCTAAAATAAATCTTTCGGTTAACGGCAACATTATACAGGTCTCGTGTTCACAATCACCTCGTCGAAAAGAAAAAGCATTGATTGGGACTTACAAAGCCCATATCAGAAACATGATCAATGGTGTTACACAAGGATACGAATGTAAGATGAAAACAGTGTTCTCGCATTTCCCAATAAAGACCAGTGTTGAAGGAACCCAACTAGTGATCCAAAACTTCCTTGGAGAGCGATTCCCTCGAAGAGCAGATATCCTTGAAAATGTTAAAATTGAGGTTAAAGGAGAAATCCTCATACTCACCGGCATCGACAAAGAGAAAGTAGGACAAACCGCAGCGAATATCGAACGGGCAACCAAAGTGAAAAACAGAGATATCCGGGTGTTCCAAGATGGTATCTATATTGTCAAGAGAGGGTAAACCATGACAAAAGAAGCTGTTCTAAAAGAGTTCGAGGCATTGAAAGGTGTCGGGAAAGCAAAAGCAAAACTCCTCTACGATAACGGATTCGATTCCATGGATAAACTGAAAAAAGCAAAGATAAAAGATCTTACAAAACTGAAAGGAATAACAGAGAAAAACGCCAATGAAATCCTTGGTCAAATCAAAGAGAAAAAAGAAAAACCAGTGAAAAAAACACCAGAAAAAAAAGACCAAGAAGAACCAAAAGAGAAGAAAGCAGATGACGTCGAAATCGTTGACCAAAAAGAAGGAGCCTACAAACCAAAGATTAAACCACAGTTAAACGAGAAAGAGAAAGAACAACTGGTAATTAGACGACAAATCAAAAAGCGAACCCCGCATTTCCTGAGAGACGAAGGATTCCGATACAAACGTATCCCGAAGAACTGGCGACGCCCTACAGGGTATACTTCAAAACTACGCATTAACTTGAAGTATCGACCAAGTAAAGTACGCGTAGGTTTCCGCGCACCAAAGATAGTCCGTGGATTACACGCGTCTGGTTTTAAAGAAGTGATGATTCACACGGTAAAAGAACTTGAGACGATTGATCCGAAGAAACAGGCGGTGCGCATTGGCGGCACCGTTGGCACGAAGAAACGTCTAGAGATTGCGAAACGAGCCGGTGAATTAGATATAAGAGTTTTAAACATGAGGGAGTGACCATGACTGATCTACGAAATCAACGCAGAATGGCAGCATCAATCATGAAATGCGGTGGAACAAGAGTCTGGATGGACCCAGATAGACTTGAAGAGATAGCAAAAGCAGTGACCAGGAACGACATTTCGATTCTGGTGAACGGTGGCGCAATTAAAAGCATACAAAAACAAGGGAATTCCAGTGGACGACACAAACATATCCTTCATCAGAAACAGAAAGGACGACGAACCGGTCAAGGATCAAGAAAGGGGCCAAAACACGCCCGCCTCCCAAAAAAGGAACGATGGATTCGAACCATTCGTCCGATCAGGACATATCTGAAACAACTACGTGAGGACACAAAAATCGATGCACATACCTACCGGTTGTACTATCGGAAGGCAAAAGGCGGTGTCTTTAGGAGTAAACAACATCTGAAATCACATCTTCTTGCTGACAATATCATCAAGGAGGAAAAACAATGAAAAAAGGACCACGGTACCATGTGAAACCGCGGAGACATCGTGAACGAAAAACCGATTACCGCCTGAGACTCAAACTGCTTCGAAGTAAGAAACCACGGATTGTCGTCAGAAAATCACTGAAAGCAATTCGCGTACAGTTCGTAGAATACAGCCCCCAGGGCGATAAGATTCTCGTGTCAGCAATCTCCAATGAGCTAGCCAAAGAATATGGCTGGAAATACTCAGTTGCAACCACGCCTGCTGCGTATCTCACTGGTTTACTGGCAGGAAAACGAGCAAAAGATAAAGGAATCGAACAAGGCGTTCTGGACATCGGGTTATACCATCCGACCATTGGCAGTATAGTATTTGCAACATTGAAAGGAGTCTTAGACGCAGGGGTTGAATGCCCCCATGACGCGGAGATGCTCCCGAAAGAAGATAGGCTTCATGGAACACACTTGAACAAAGACATCAAACCGATCGTCGGTGAGATAAAAACAAAGATTATTGGAGGCAGGGAATAAATATGGCGGGACGAGAACGCGGAAACGCACCAAGAGGACGGCGCAGACAATTTGACGAGGGAGCTGCCCCGGTTATATGGGCACCGAAGACCAGACTTGGAAAAATGGTGAAAAACGGGGAGATTGCCACGATGAGCGACGCCTTGAAATCCGGGTTACCGCTGCGAGAGCCGGAGATCGTTGATATTTTACTGCCGAGTGTCGAAGATGAGGTTATCGATGTGAAAATGGTACAACGAATGACAGACTCAGGGCGACGAGTCAGATTCGTTATCACCGTTGTCGTGGGAAACAAAGACGGTTTTGTTGGTTTAGGTCAAGCAAAGGGAAAAGAAGTCGGCTTAAGTATTAAACGAGCAATTGAGAATGCAAAAATAAATATGATTCAAATACGACGCGGGTGCGGATCCTGGGAATGCAGGTGCCGAACACCACATACGATTCCTTTCCTAGTGACGGGAAAAAGCGGTTCTGTTGAAGTCACCTTTAAACCAGCGCCTCGTGGTATCGGACTTGCGACCGGTGATGTTGCAAAGAAGATCCTCCGCCTCGCAGGAGTCAACGACTGCTGGGCGTTCACCGAAGGGAAAACAAAGACGGTCGTCAACTACGCAAAAGGAGTCTATGACGCATTGAAAAAGAATGCAGAGATGAGGATTACCTCTAGTGCAATGAATAAACTTGGTATTATACAAGGAAGTATTGGGACACCACCAAAAGAAGAACAACCCACACCGGTTAAAACGGAGGGATAAATCTATGGTCTACGCAGTTATCAGAGTAAGAGGCACGGTGAACGTAAAGCCGGATATCAAGAAAACAATGCAATTACTGCGATTAACTCGAGCGAATCACTGTGTGCTCCTTGAAGAAAACGTGGTCTATAATGGGATGCTTCGGATGGTGAAAGACTATACCACCTGGGGTGAAATCAATAAAGAAACACTGACAAAGCTAATTTCCGTCAGAGGAAAACTCATTGGTGATAAACCCCTGACCGCAGAATACCTTAAAACCACAACACCCTATCATAGTTTCGAAAAACTCTCAGAAGCAATCCTGGAAAATAAAGTAAAATACAAAGAAATACCTGAAGTAAAACCCCTCTTCCGGCTCAACCCGCCGAAGAAAGGCCACCGAACTATCAAAAGATCATTTGTGAATAAAGGCTCTTTAGGGTACCGAAAAGATGAGATCAACAAACTCATTGAACGGATGCTGTAAAAAGCTATTTTTTCCAAAAGATTATTATAGGGATAGTATTTTATTGGGTGAATAAAGAGAAAGAGGGTGTTAGAAGATGGAGGAAGTTCTCTACAACATAGAAATACATAGAAATGATGGAAACTACATGGGAAAGATTTATTCGGATATTGATGGGGTTAAAGAATTCGAAAACAACCGCATTGACCGGCTACTTCGCGATATCATCGTTGATATGCAGCTTGCATTAGACGATGAGTTTCTCACCAGAACAACTGCAACTGATCTGCCTGAATTCACCGATGAGATAAAATAAAATGACCCCGTTTCTTTAAAAACCACTGTTCTCTCTAAAAAATAGGTCTATTTGAGGGCAATATTTTTAAAGGTTTCTGTTATTTGGGCTTCTACCTAGCCTTATGCTTTGGAGGAAGACTGTGACGTATACTCGCTTTGAAAAAGCTCGCATCATTGGCGCACGAGCCTTACAACTCTCGATGGGTGCACCATCGATTTTAGCGGAGATACCGAAAGATACTATTGACCCGGTTGAAATCGCGATGCTTGAGTATGACGAAGGCGCAATCCCAATTACCGTCAAACGAAAGGAAAGAAAAGCATAAATTTGAGGAACAACTATGGCTGAAGAAAAGCAAGCTGTGGAAACAGAACCGACGATGATGGTGTCTGAAGAAACCTACATGACTTCAGGAGTACATATCGGGACCAGACAGAAAACCGCTGACATTAAAGAGTTCATCTATAAAGTACGAAACGATGGGTTATACATCATCGATGTGAAAAAAACCGATGAAAGAATAAAGGCTGCCGCAAAGTTTCTAGCGAAATACGACCCGCCACAAATACTCGCGGTTTCAGTGCGACAATACGGACAAAAACCGGTACGGAAGCTTGGGGAAACCACCGGGATCCAAATACTCGATGGACGATTCCAGCCAGGAACACTGACGAACCCAAATGCTAAAACATTTCTCGAACCAGAAATCATTTTACTCACTGACCCGCTGGCAGACATCCAAGCGTTGCACGAGGCGAAAAATATCGGTATCCCGGTGCTTGCGCTCTGTGATACGAACAATGAGACGAAATACATTGATTATGTGATTCCAACGAACAACAAAGGACGACGCGCTCTTGCCTTGATTTACTGGCTACTGGCCAGAGCAATCCTTCGAGAGCAGGGTAAAATAAAATCTGACGAAGAATTCACGGCAACCGTTGAAGATTTCGAAGCGGAAATTTAAATAATTTTTTGAAGTCGTTGCCGATTCATACAGCTCAAAGGAGATACCTTTGGAAGAAAAAATCAACGACAACATCATCCTTATCGGTACCGCCCATATTTCTGAGGAGAGTGTTAACGAAGTACGTCAAGCCATTGAAACCTATAAACCAGATATCGTAGCGGTAGAGCTCTGTCAACGACGTTATGATACGATTACCAAGAAAGATAAATGGGAAAACACGCCGGTTACCGCTCTTATAAAATCCAATAACGCGTATTTCATGCTTGCACAAACGTTTCTTTCTTCGATTCAACGACGGCTTGGAGAGGAGTATGGTGTTGAGCCAGGCTCTGAAATGATCGCTGCCATGCAAGAGGCGGAGAAACATAACATCAAAGTCGCCTTGGTTGACCGAGATATTACCGTGACTCTTAAGCGAGCCTGGCGGAAGATGGGGGTTCGTGAGAAATTCAGGGTTGTTTGGGAATTTCTCAAAGCGATGCTTGGGTATGATGAAGAAGAGCTCGAAGACCTTGACCTTAAAGAATTGATGAAGCAGGATGTTATATCGCAGATGATGGAGGAGTTCAGTAAAATTGCACCAAGTGCTGCTAAGGTGTTGATTTCTGAGCGAGACCAATATATTGCACAGAAGATCTATGAGGAAAGTAAGAAAGGAAAAGTCGTTGCGGTCGTCGGCGCTGGACACATTAACGGCATAAAGAAGCATCTTGAGAAACAAGATCTGAATGTTAATCTCCAGGAATTAGACCAAGTTCCAAAAAAACGTGTGAAACTTGTTAAAGTTATTGAGGTTGCTATACCAGTGATTTTTTTCTCGGTTATTGGTTGGATCATTTACTCTACTGGATTTGACCCGTGGAATAAAATCAAAGATATCTTCCTTGTGTGGTTCCTTGTTCACGGCATTCTGTCTGGAGTTGGCGTCGCAATCGCACGCGGACATCCTTTATCAATTCTTACTGCGTTTGTGGCTGCCCCGTTTACGTCGTTAGAACCGTTTTTCGCACCAGGATGGTTCGCTGGGTTAGTCGAAGCAAAACTACGTAAACCATTAGTAAAAGATTTCCAAGATATAAGCAAAATTGAAAGTCTGCGTGGTTTTTTAAAAAACAAGGTCATCCGTTTGTTGATGGTTGTTGCCTTGGCAAATCTAGGGAGCATCATTGGAACCATCATCGCTCTACCCTGGATTCTCAGTCTTGGGCTTGGCTAAATGTTTTTATCCCGAATATTCATAACTCGTACCAACCTGTGAGACTGTTATGTCAGAGAGACAAAAGTTCTACACCTCATTTCATGATCTTTCTCCCCGAGAGTATATGTATATACCTGAAGGGAGCCTGCAGGTAGGAAAACCAGGGTCGTTTAGCAGGATTGAACTGGGTCATCTTTTTATAGCGATCGGGGTGCTTACAATCGCATTTTCGTTTACATTTTCGAAAAATAGTCTTCTTTTTTTCTTTTTAGGGTCTCATATCAGCATAGTGTCTTACTTTTCTTTTATGCCAATCGCGTTTCTAGGTATTGTCACTGCGTTTTTTATTCATGAACTATCACATAAATTTATAGCACAAAAATATGGTCTCTGGTCCGAGTTTCGAATGTATCCACGTGGTTTACTTTTCTCTGTGATTATTGCATTTTTCACAGGTCTTGTGTTTGCTGCCCCAGGAGCAGTTATGTTTCGGGGAGAGGCAAAAGCATTTGAAACAGGGAGGATCGCTGCGGCAGGACCCACATCAAATATTGTTATTGCGGTGGTTACCTACATTTTATATCATTTTATTTTTTTTGAGATGGTGTTTTGGGGAACACTCATTGGGTTTATCTGCCTCGTAAATTTATTGCTTGCAACATTTAATTTATTGCCGTTTGGTCCCCTTGATGGGAAGAAAATAGTACTCTGGAACGAAATTGTCTGGTTTGTCTTGTTCTCTGTTTCTGTGTTGTTTTTAAGTGGGATGTTTATTGGCGGGAATTTGCTTACCAAATTTTTTGCTTAACCTCGATGGGGAAATGTATATATTCATCATATCTGATATTTTCATTGGATGAAAACACTAGGTGTATACACCAAGGATTTCTCTCTGTATCATGATATTATAAAAGTTCTAAAAAAACGTAAAGTCGCCTATGTCTCGCTCTCAATACTAGATAACATACCAAGAAGAATCGGTGTGATCCTCACATCACAAAAAGAACTAAAAGAAATACCTTTAAACAAGACAGTTGCCGCAGATGCATATGATTCTATAGATTATGCGATTGATCTTGCAGTACAGAAACTGACAGGAAAAGAGCTTTACTCCAATATTTTTATCGGTATTGACCCGGGGGAACGACCTGGAATCGCGATCGTTGGCGATGATATCTTACTTCAGAAAATGCAGGTGGAGGGTCCTGAAAACGTGGCTCCTGAGATAAAACGCTTCTTAAAGGTTTATCCGTCGAAAGACACCTGTATCCGTATCGGACATGGGTCAATGATAACCAGAAACCGAATCATCAACTCACTCATCCCCTTAGAGATACCGATTGAAATCGTTGACGAGACACGAACAACACCGTCGCAACAGAAACGACGATGCGTGCGAGACGGTGAAGCAGCAGCAGCTATTGCATTACTCTCCGGCGGGAGGGTACAGACGACACTCCCGATAGAAACCTCGAGAGGGGCGATTAAAAACGTCCAAAAACGCAGTCGGCAGCTCAGTGAGGGGAGATTCACAATATCTGAGAACATAGCGCTCCAGGTGTTAAAAGGGGAAATCAGCCTTCTGGAAGCTGTTGAAAAAGAAAAACCCCGGCACTAAACCCAAATGTTTATGAGCCTCCTACATATGCTTCCTGGGTAAGAGTAATGGAACACCGATACGCACTGGTTAGTGTTTACGACAAAGAAGGCGTTATTGATTTTTCAAAAGAACTAACAAATTTAGGAATAACAATTCTTTCAACAGGAGGAACTGCTGCTTTTTTACACGATGCAGGAATCCCTCTCAAAGAAGTATCAGAAGTTACTGGGTTTCCTGAGATGCTCGATGGCAGAGTAAAGACCCTTCATCCGATTATCCATGCAGGGATACTTGCTAAACGAGACGATAAAAAACACCTGAAGACCCTTAAAGAACATCAGATCAACTTGATTGACTTTGTTGTCTGTAACCTCTATCCTTTTGAAAAAACCATACAAAAACCCAACGTCGGTATCGAAGAAGTCATCGAAAACATTGATATCGGCGGACCAACGCTGATCAGGGCAGCGGCAAAGAACTACAAAGACGTTGTCGTCGTAACATCCCCAAAACAATACCCAGAAATCCTTACCGCATTAAAATCAAAAAAAGAAATAACACTGGAACAACGTGAGAAACTTGCGATAGAAGCCTATGCTCATACCGCCCAGTACGATACAATCATCTCGCAATACCTGAGAAATCGATGGACCGATGAGATCCTACCGCAGGAGTATACCGTTTCCATGCGGAAGATACAGGAAATGCGATACGGGGAAAACCCTCACCAGAAAGGCGCGTTTTACAAGGCGCTCCCCCCTACCGAAGAACCCTGTGTCTCCAACGCAAAACAGCTCCAAGGAAAAGAACTATCGTTTAACAACATCCTTGATGCGAACTGTGCGGTTGAGTGCATCAAAGAATTCAGAGAACCATCTTGTGTCATCATCAAACACGCGACTCCCTGTGGGATTGCCAGTGCATCGACGTTACTTCAGACGTGGAATGATGCGTATGCAACAGATATTTACTCGCCTTTTGGTGGTATTGTTGCGTTTAACAGGGAACTACAAAAAGACGTTGCGCAGGAACTATCCAAGTATTACCTTGAAGTGATTGTGGCGCCAGGCTTCAGCAAAGACGCTCTCGCGATTTTTAGTGAAAAGAAAAACCTCCGGTTGCTTGAACTAAAGGGTTTAGAAAAGGAACTTGAGAGAAAAGGCTTGGATATGCGAAGCGTCGTCGGGGGATTTCTTGTACAGGAAAGAGACGTCTGGTTTGCTGACCAGAAAACCTGGAAGATCGTTACAAAAACCAAGCCGACAAAAGAAGACCTTATCTCTATGGGCTTTGCAGTGAAATGCGTCAAACATGTAAAATCCAACTCCGTTGTTTTTGTCAAAGGGACACGGACTGTTGGTATTGGTGGCGGACAAACATCACGTGTCGACGCAGCCTGGATTGCGACCCATAAGGGTAAAGACCATATCAAAGGATCAATCATGGCAAGTGACGCGTTCTTCCCGTTCAGAGACGCTGTTGATGTCGCGGCAAACGCTGGCGTAAAAGCAGTTATTCAGCCAGGTGGCTCGATCCGTGACGAAGAAGTTATTCAAGCAGCAAACGAACATGGTGTTACCATGGTTTTCTCCGGGCAACGATACTTCCGACATTAAACAGCATCGGTTCTATTAATTCAAAAAAAATGGAAAATCAGGCGGGTTTATGTGCCTGACTTCCGTTGTTTTTAGTCGCTGAGGATTGCTTCGTTACGTTTTACTAAATTGCCACCAGGCTTTCAACTCAGATCCAGTGTTTGTTTTCAGGATATTTCCTTCTGGATCCCTGAACGCGGTGTAGACACGATAGGTTCCTGTCCCATGCTGAAGATCCGATGCCCTGACTTTCCCATTGAAAATCGTGTCGAGCGCAAGCTGATTGCCGTTGCTGATGGTTCGTAGTGAGGTCTCATTGACCGTATCATTGTCCAACACCCATGTTCCAGAGGTTTCGTTGTAAAACTGGATTTGCATGAGCAGATACCCTTTGATGTTCGTATTGCCAGTGTTTTCGATCTTCGACTGATTCCCCGTGTAAAACTTGTACACGCTACTCCAGGTTGACGCAGTGCCGTCATCGGCTTTCACTTTCCAGTACCACCACTGACCGTTCACGGTTGCATTCAGAAACCGCTGACGATACACACCGTTCCCGACGCTGCTGTTCCTCCCAAACTGCAGCCAGGTTGATGGGTTCGTGTAATTCACCACAACATAGAGATGGGTACACTCAGAGGATCCTTCGGTCCCAATGAACGCGATACCAGCCTGTAAATTATCAATATCGTTCCAGGTCCATGCGTTCCCTGTGGCAGGATTTATCTTCCATATATAATTATAGTTTGTGTAAGAAACCGGAGGCCCTGGTGAATACGGCGGTTTAAACTCACTCCCGTAATAATAACTCCCACCAGATCGAATCACGATTTTCGCTGAACTATTGGTTATTGGGTAGGTCATGGATCCGACCCGTGCACACCTGGCGTACACGGTCACCTCATGGATCATCCCAGATTGATCTGTATGATTCGGCAGGTTATACGTATCTTTCTTCCAACTGGAGCCTTTCCATTTCACATAATCAGAATCATTCGCGACAGTTTCATCGACGCATTTATAGTTCGCGTTCTGAGACGTGGGGTATCGTTCCAGCTCCGTGATGCTGCCATTCGCATTCGGCCGCAGGGTCAAGTAACTCGGTGTTGAATTAGAATACCAGGAGATGTTCATCGTGTCACTGTCCGGGTCCGACACCGTGATGTTTAGCATCGGCTGCAACGGGATGCCGTTACTTCCATGCACCGGAACCGGGTTGGTGAGTGTGGGTGCGTTGTTGTAGGTAACCCGGAGTTCCACCATAGAACAATACAGCGTGCAATGTTCGTCCTCCAGGGATGCTTCGACGTCACATGCGAGCGTCTGCACATCGGACCAGGACCATCGTCCCTCCTGGTTCCACGGGCCGTGTTCGTCCCCGGTGATGTCGAACCATGGGGACCACTCCGGTTGATCTGGAGCGGCGAACGTGTAATTCTCGCCATCTGTTTTTCCCCCAAATACTGGCCGTAGGGTGATGTTCCCCGGCTTCTCCTCGTAGTAGCCGTGCGCCCGCAACTCCACCTTTGAATACGCGCCCAGGTCTTCGCCATCGCAGGTATTGCTGGTGCAGAGTTCCACACTGCCATCCTGTCCTGTTGAGGCGAAAGATTCGGTGGAGCCGTCCACCATGCACTCAGGGTAGGTCTCCCACGCCTCCTCCGCATTAAAGTCATTGAAGTAGTAGGTCACCTGGGAGGCATCGTACCAGCGCAGCTCAGTGTGCTTCTGCTGCCCGCTGGCAAGGGTGCCAACCCGGATGAACAGCGTCACCGGCGCGTTCGCCTGCCCCAGGCGGGATTTCACCTGCAATTTATAGGTCAGGCCAGGATCCCACCGGAGGTACAACGACAACATCTGTGAACCAGTCCCATTCTCCATGATGTAAAACACGGAATCCTCAAGATCGGTGTAGGAATTATTCAGAGTCTGATTCAAATAGTACGTGTCCTGATCAACCATGATGTAATCACCGGTGGTGGTCATGTTGATCTGAATATCCTTCAGCTCCCAGCCAAACCCGAGTACATACGGGATGGCGTTTGTTCCGGTGTTCTTGATGGAGGGGATGACGGTGAGATCGTTGTCGTTGACACCGAGGTGGTATCGGAGAGCAAACCGGAACGAATACCCGCTGTACGTAAGGTCCTTCCACAGGGTGATGTTCACAAAGTTTGTGTTATCGGTCTCGATATCCTGTGAGAACCCGGTGAGTTCATCAGTCCGGTAGACGAGATGCCATTGGTCGTTGTTGAAGTATCCGAGCATGAGCACGTTATGCGACCAGAAATCGTCCTTGTGGTTCGTAAGCTGGATACCCGAGCTGGTGTTGAAATAGTAGCTATCGTACCGGTTCCAGAGATGCAGCACCGCGCCGTCCTCTAACAGCTCATATCCAAGCGATGGTGACGGATCACCGGGCGGGTCAGTGAGATTGATATACTCGTTGCCACTGTAACTGTTTTTCGTAGTTGAGACCGTGATGTTCGCCTCACCGGAGACAGTGAAGTTAAACCCACTGGTACAGTTCGTGTTGTTCGCGAAATCCCGCACCCAGATGCTGTAGTTGTACACCCCGTTCTGCCATGTATCATTGAACAAGTACACGTAATCATGTTCGGAGCTTACATTCTGCTCCATCGAGAAATTCCCAGTCGTATTATCCGGGTATGTGATATTCACCATCACCGATTCCACACCGCTTTGATTATCAAAGAAATCCACGCTGATCGTCACATCATGCCCGAAACCCACCGGATCTGGGCTGTCAACCACGGAAACGAAATCAGGGGCTAAAGATTCAACAAACACAGGCTTCGCGTACATATGTATATCATTCAGGGTGTCTCTCACCGTCAACGTCACGTTGTACTCTCCGGTTTCCGTATACGTATGACTGGTGTTCCGGTCATAGCTTATGTTGCCATCACCGAAATCCCATGTCCAGTTGACTATTGAATATACTCCTACAGACGTATCATTAAAAATAACCGTTTTATTTGGTTGCGCAGACCCCGAGGTAATGAAATCGGCTCTGAGCACAAGAACGGATATAGTTGTCGTACTGTTATACATGCCACCCTCACCGTTCTCCAAGGTGAGATTCACCGTATAGTTCCCCGGTTGCGTATACGTATGCGTTACATCCTGCTCATATGATACATTACCGTCGCCTAAATCCCATGTCCAGTCGAGAGAACCCCGCTGGTTTTGACTTGGGTTGACGCCTGCGGCAAACCCGGTACAGCTCGTCTGTTGATTCATTGCCACCATGGTTGAAGTAAACTGCCCGAGAAGCATATTATTGAATGAAGCGGCACCATTCCCCGCCTGGGAGACACTCACATTCAACGGTGGCGACCAATCGCTCATCACATTCGGATTCCACAAATTGTCCTTCGCCCGAACACGGACCTGATACGCCCCCGGGAACAACCACCCAATATATCGTGTGCAGTTCTCACCTGAGTCATAAGGGCCTCCGATGACCCAACGGGTGTAGTAATTAATCCCAAGACCTGTGCTCCAGTTCCATTGATACCAGATAGTGTCACCGTTCGGATCTGTAGTGTTCGTCGTATACGGGAAGAGGCCTCGGTTGACGATCGAGGTATTCCCCCATGGTTGAAGCGGCGTCGCTGGTGGATCATTCGGTGGATGCAAGTAAAACTCATCAGTCTGATACGTCTCATTTGCATATTTACCAAAATCCAAGTAATCAAAAAGAGTAATAAGACTTCGATCGACTTCTCCAGTTGAATTATAGAGAAATACCTGTAGGATATAGTTTCCTTTGGGCGCTCGTGGTAGTAACGTAATCGTAAGTGTGTCTTGGATACCTGAGGGCGTAATAATGTAATGTTGTTGTGTTTTGTATCTGCAGAGAATAGGGTGATCTTGGGATATCAGGGTTGCTTTTACCCAGACGCGATCATGAGGCAGGGATGTGTTGATGGAGAAGGTGACATTGACGGAATCGTTATACTCATTATTGTCATCGGGTGAATCCCATGTCTGATAGGTTATATCTTCAAACCAGCAGTCGGGGTTAACGCAGAAATATTTGGAGACATTCCAAACCAAGTCAGTAGTATAATTAAGATCATTCCAGTCGATATGAGTCATGTTATCTCCTCTTGTATGATTCGAACCAGTCTGATGTCTTGTTTTATTATATGGTTCTTTTCCGAAGTTGATCGCAGTTATTCCCCGGAGCCAGAAAGGAAATTCATCCACTCCAGGATAATATGCTAGCGGGTCCCCAAGCCACCCTCTGTCCCAAGGTACCAATGCCACAAGTGTATATTTGTTAAGGTTAGCATCTTGATAGTTGGTCGATTCCGCAATCTGAGTCACTATATTATTTATCAAGATTTTCTTAAGAGGTTGCCAGCGATCAGAACTATGGATATAAAGAGTGCTACCAACTTGATCATGGGCTAATACATCTAGATTTATTATACATTCTATATCATTTGGATCGATTTCATCCCAATGTCGCAGGACGTAACCGCGGGAGCCTTTGTCAATATATTCTTCCCCTGAAAAGGTGATAAAAACAAGATTGCATTTTGGCGTAATATGATTATCATTCATGTATTTTAATATCCCAAGCATGACTGCTACACCTGCAGCGTTATCGGTTGCCATCTGACCCCAGAAACCATCATAGTGTCCCCCGCTGATGATAACGGTTTTACTGGGGTTTTTTCCTGGGACTGTGCAATAGACGTTATAGCTTTCGACATTGGGATTTTTACTCCAATTTAACAAGAATTTTGCTTTTACCTCATTTTTAGGATTACCGACCCAAGTACCAATATCATGGGGGCCGTCGTCAGCGATTATTGTTTTGTTGATATAGATCCAAGGTTTTCTCAGCCCTGAGAAACTATCATATTGTTTTTTAATCGATTTTTTCGTTCCAGAGGAAAATTTGATAAAAAACAAAGGCTCCCAGAAGTTAGGAACATTTTCGCTGTGTGTCATAGGATCATATGAACCTGAGTCGTACCATAATATTCCAGCAATTCTACACTGTATTGATCTAATATTTAATGCAACAGGAAACCATATTTCTGTAAAATCTTGCATATCAACTAGCCATATTTTTTTCTCAAGAAATTGACCCGTGTTGTTAAAATAATATATCATGAGGTTTCCTTGTTCAGGGATTGGGGGTTCTGGCGTTAATGCTGATACGTTGAAGAGGCTTTCATTTTGTATATAGCTTTTGATAAGACTACCGTTTTCATCTGAAACCGCAATACCTGGGATTGGAAAGTCCCATCCTTGAATATCATTTACGTTATCTCTGATAAGGATATAACCAGTGGCGTTTGCATCTGCTATATGATTTACTGTCTCGTTCAATTCGTTGTTTGAAACGTTAATCAGGTGTATTCTCCCTTCTATATCCTCAAATGAGGCATTCGAGTAATTGTCAATAAAGACGAGTTCGTCGTCAAGACCCATTTGTGAAAAATTATTTGGGTCGTTTATTCTGGTGTAGGTGACATTGAACATTTTGTAATCGTACTCATCTAGGGGATGTGTATCATCCATAATCTTTGTGTATCGTTCTATTGTGCAAAAATCAGAAGTAGTATAATGCTTAGGAAAGATATAATGTAAAAGAGTTTTACTAACGACAGGCATTGATTCGTTCGTTGAGATAGTGAATGCTTCGTGTGTTCCGTTCTTAAGTTGTAGACTGAATCCTTCTATATCTGATTTCTTTGGATACCAATAATCGGAAAAAGAGTTGAAATATCCTATACGCTCTTTTTCAACATCTGATCCGGTTAAATTAACAGAAAATTTTATCATCCATTCTTTTATTCTATCTGCAGCCCACCAATCACCTACAGTCCCAAAATCCCTCCCCTTATAAATACCGTGATCTTTCAATGATGCATTAAAGACAACATAACTTAGAGTTTCTAATTTTTCATAAATTGTATCATAATCCAAACCCACATTTCCCCCAGTCGTAGAGGTTGCTTTGACATTTAATTCATTTTCTGTGAATATGGTTGGTCCGATACATGTCGCCAGCATCAATAGACTAATAAAAATTCCTAAACTTTTTTTCTTCATGTTTTTTGTCCTCCCCAAATATTAAACAGGTAATCATTTATATGTTCTTAAAATTTTCTATTTATGGATAAATCCTTTTTTTTTTTTTTTCATTTGAGTAAAAATTATCATAATTATTTATATTCCTTAGCAAAAAATATATAAGATACATTAACTATAAGGTATGATGAAGGGAAGGTCGTATGAAAAAAATATTAATTACATCGCTCGTCGTGGAAATAATCATAATATCGTTGTTTTTCTCAATTACATCATCCGTAAATTCCATTGAGAACAAAAAATCTTCTTTAAGAATGAATGAGAGATTCCTGATCGATAGAGACCACAATTCAGAAAATACTCCAGATGAACCAACTGTTTTTCCATTCGCATCCAGTGGTATAAAAGATTTGATACAAACTCAAATTGGATCAAAAGGTGGTCCGATGGATTCGCCATGGCCAGTTGCTTCTCATGATGTTCAACATACCGGGAGAAGCCCTTATAATACTGCTGCTACTCCTTTTGTTGAAAAGTGGCGGTTTCCTGGAAATGGCTGGATGTATGGATCTCCAGTTATTGATAATGAAGGGACCATTTATTTTGGTGCGAGTAAATTTTTTGCAGTTATTTCAAATGGGACATTTAAATGGAAATCAAAAGATTGGCTGTGGATTCAATCAGCTCCGGCAATCGATGAAACTGGCACTATATATGCCGGAACAGCGGACAGCCCAAATTTTTTATATGCATTCTATCCAAATGGTACTGTGAAATGGAAGTATCCAACAGATAATATATTTTCCTCACCAGTGATTGGTGATGATGGGGCAATCTATTTTGGAGAATCTAATGGAAATCTTATTGCGCTCTATCCGAATGGCACCTTGAAGTGGAGTACAACGAATATTTATTCAGTCTATTCATCACCGGCTATTGGAGAGGATGGAACAATTTATTGTACGTCATGGTATGGTTCTGTTTTCGCCCTTTATCCGAATAACGGGACCGTGAAATGGCAATTTCCTACTGGTGGAAGGATGAAGGCAAACCCGTCCATTGCAGATGACGGGACGATCTACGTATCCTCATGGGATGATTACCTGTATGCCTTGTATCCGAATGGAACGATGAAATGGAAAGTCAATACAAAATATGGAACGAGCAGTAATCCCTCAATTGGACCTGACGGAACCATCTATGTTGGTCATACTGATTTATATGCAATCAATCCCAATGGTTCCGTGAAATGGATCTTTCCCTTTGGAGACCTGCGGAGTTGTGATTTTTCAGCGCCAGCGATCTCAGCAGATGGAATCATCTATATCGGTGCATGTATCGATTTCGATCACGGGGTCGGCGGAGAACTTATTGTGGTGAACCCTGATGGGACTGAGCGTTGGCGGAGTGGTAGTATCTGCAATGTAGGTATTATATCGTCTCCTGCGATTGCGGAGGATGGGACGGTCTACGTTGGTTCGTTGAATGATGAGGAGGTCCATTCAGGTGCATTTCATTCAAAAGGATTTCTTCATGCATTTGGCCCAGGGTTGGTAAAAAAAGCCACAATGGAACAGCCGGTCGCTGGGAAAGTCTATTTCTTTGGAAAAGAAGTGTTACCAACGATTTTTGGAAAAACATTTATTATCGGAAACGTAACCGTCCGTGCTAATGCAACTTTTCTTGACCAATTGGATCACATCGGCTTTTTTGTTGATGGAAACATCCAATATAACTCTACAGACCCTCCCTCAACATGGAACATGAATAAAAATTATTTTAAAGGTCTTATCGAATACCATCGAATCAGAGTCACTGCTTTTTACAGAGGTGGCTGCGAGTGGTCTGAAGAACGAGCAGTATGGTATATTCATTTCCGAAGAACCTGAAATCATAAAAGTAATTCAATAAAAAGGAGATTTTAATTCCGCATCTAAAGAAATACCATATTCTTTCGTATATTCATTGCATATTTTTTTCAAATAAACGATGATATTTTTATCTATCTCGATTAACTGTTGGTCTAATGTGTTTAGTTCTTTGAATAAGATTTTAAATTCCTGGTTTATTGAATCTTTGAGTTCTTTTTCATATTTTTTCCAAAAGGATTTTTCTGTTGTAACTTAACTCTTTTTACAATGCCCGACGGCTTTGCATTTTTAATGGTATTTGCACTTTTAATATACCGTTCGAGGCATTTTAGGTACAAAGCCAACAGCATCTAAACCTTCTTAAACAGGAAGCAGTATCGGTGACCAATGAATTTTCGAGTACACAACAGAGACGGACCTGCACGAATCGGACAGCTCACCATTGATGAAAAGAATGTTGTTACTCCTAACATTCTCTTTCTTCATACGTCGCGATGCAAGGCACCAGAATTTTCCGATATTCTCCTTACCAATGGGACTAGAAAAACCAAGAGACTTACTATACGAATTGGTGATAGTATCTTTTCGGCAGGAGAAAAAAAGGAAAAGAACGAAGTCTCAATGAGTAACTACCTGATCTATCCGAAGGATGCCACCAAAGAATTACATCTCAGCGCGCTCACCAAAAACAAAAACACTGACTGCTTCCTTATCCCTGCGAAAAAAGAACTTATATCAGAGACGGTAAAAGACAATGATGCGAACCTTTCTATCGTCACGAACGCGACACAATTGTTTTCCCAGCAATCACACTTTGTCGATTTCATAACAGAATTACGGGAGAAAATAGGGTATCAAAAACTGATCTACCTACCTTGTGTTGGCGAACCTTCTAGTATCGCACTTCTCACGTATCTGGGTGTAGATTTTTTTGATTCTTTTTCAGCAGTCATGGCAGCGCGAAACGAAACGTTGCTGTTCCCAACAGGCCCGTGTAGAAAAACCAAATTACCTGAACTTCCCTGCAACTGCTCCTCCTGCATAAAAATCAAGGATGCCTCCGTGATGAAATATGAAGAGATATTGGAGCATAACTATTCTGCCCTTCTTTGCGAGATAAAACAGGTGAGGAACGCGATTATCGCTGGTTCGTTACGAGAGCTTGTAGAGACACGCGTAAGAACCAGCCCGCTCTTAGCATCAATGCTGAGAATCCTTGATCTTAATCATTATCAATTTTTAGAGGAACGAATACCGGTAATGCGTAAACAACCATTGATTGCGACTACCAAGGATTCATTGGTTCGACCGGAGATCCGACGTTTCCAGGAGCGGGTTATCCAGAGATATGAAAAACCACCAAGTGCTCGAATCCTGCTTCTTCTTCCATGTTCGGCAAAAAAACCTTACTCGTTTTCAAAATCTCATAAACTCTTCAGAGAACGTATCTTGAATTTGGACAATTCATTCGTGGTTCATGAAGTTATTCTGACATCACCGCTGGGGCTTGTTCCAAGGGAACTGGAGTTAACATACCCTGCTTCTACCTATGATACAGCAGTAACTGGTTACTGGGATGAAGATGAAAAGAAAATGATTCGAACGCTCCTACAACAGTATCTACAGAAGAACGCCTACGACACCATAATTATGCATATCCCTAGGGCGATGCAACAATTCGTGGCTGATCTGTTAAAAAACCCTGTTTCGACGTGTATAGATTCACCTACTTCAGCGGAATCGCTTGATGAATTATCTAACGTGCTCCAAAAAACAACACGGATGCAGAAGCGTGTAGAACCATCACAACGAACATATGAAAACATCAAATCACTGGCTTGCTATCAAATGAGCAAACCTCTTGCAGAACGTCTTCTGAAAGGTTGTAGCATCAGAGGAAAATATCCTTATCAGAAAATCATGCTGAAAAATACACAACTAGGGATGGTTACGGAAGAACGAGGACTGATTTCATTAACCATGGAGGGGGGTGAACGACTCGCTTCCGCGGAGCAATACTGGGTAGAGATTTCTGATGATTTCACGTTGAAAGGATCGGTGTTTGCTCCAGGGGTAAAAAATGCGGATGAATCGATACGGATCGGCGATGAAGTCCTCATTAGGAAAAATAAACAACTCTGTGGTGTTGGCGTTGCACTCATGAACGGAAAAGAAATGAACGAATCAAGACACGGGGAAGCAGTAAAAATGCGGCATCACATTTAAGTCCGATGCATATCTTGTTTCGTCCCACAATAGGGACAGGAGAACACATGAATGTCCGATACGAGGTTTGCTCCTTCCGCCCAGACCATGATCCACTCTCCACACGTTTCGCACTTGAAATTTTTGTTTATTGATTTCTTTTCAGGAATTTCTTCGATAATCTGAGATGGTTTTGAGGGTATCGTCCCAGTAGTACCACAATCAGGGCACGTCAAGGTGAAGGGTTTTTTATTGTTATGTTTTGATTTTTTAATTGCGAAAATGCCACCACACGAGGGACATTTGAAATGATGAAGTCTTCCTTTGAGTGATTTTTCAAATTCATCTACATTTTTTTTAACAACTGATTTCTTCTTTTCTTTCGAAACAAGAAAAAGCAGTGTAAGGATGATGAGAATCCCGTAGAGGGCAATGATACGTTCCAGCCACTGTTCATGATAGATGATATCCCAGACTGAGAACAGTAGGACTATAAAAGCAAGGAAAATGATGCCGATGAACGGGAGTGTTTTGCGAGGGATTTTCATTGTTTTCGTCTCCGTATTCCATAACGAGCGAGAATCACAATCATCACAAATACGATAATGGAGGCAACAAGATATACCCAGTTTTCTTTTAATCGTGCGAAGAATTCCGATGGAGAGGAAAGCTTCTTTGCGGGATTGGTGCCATCCTTATATTCCTGAAGATTCGTGATACCGTCATTATCTGCATCTTGTGATGCATCGCTGGGATCATACGGGTTAAACCCGTAGCGTTCCTCCCATGTATCTGGCATGCCGTCGTTATCCGTATCATCCAGATCATTGGTTATCCAAAATGTTTTGTCATCAGTGGTTTTTTTATTTCCTTTGTTGTCCTCTACGGTGATAGAATAAACGTATTTTCCGATAATCCCATAATCTTGTGTGTACACATATTTCGAGTCATGCGATGTGTTGCTCATGGTGTGTGTCTCTAAGAGATTATCCGGAGAACGTATAGTCACTTCAACGGATTGTATGCCGGAGAAATCGGTGGTGATGCAACGTATTTCCACCTCATTATTCTTCAGCTGGACAGAGGGATACTCACCATAGAAAGAAATCGTCGGTGGTGTTCTATCCTCGGTTATTTCGAATGTCCCGGTTGCGCTTGTTTTATTATGGTTCGGGGATTGATCGGTTGCGTTGATCCAGAAGGAATAAGAACCGAGCAATGTGCTCATATATTGGTACTTATATTGATTATTTGCTTCTGCAGTCATATTTCCTTTGACAAGAGTCTTGTTTGGTCTTCTTATGGAGATCTTCACCGAGTCAATACCTGAATCATCGGTTACTTGAGCGGTGATAAGCACTGCTTGACCTTGTTCTATTGAGTGTGGGTAATTTACATTGGTGATAACAGGTGGTCTTCGTTCTGACGGGATGACTCGAAGGACATGGAAGAGTGCCATAGTATTATTTTCGCCGTGCTTATCTGGTGTGGTTGTTGTATTAAGGATTTGTATTCCAATCGCCCATTCACCGTGGAAACTCTCCTTTCCATATTCTGTCTTCGCCCACGTGAGGTTGATGTTCTTGGCTTCATTCTTCTTCAAACTCACGGTCGTATGATTCGTATCATCCCAGAAGTACATTGTGTGGTTGTTTTCATTTTGCTCACAGAACAGAATCACCTCGTAGTCAGTCGCGTTTCCATCCCCGGTATTGATGATACGAGTAGTAATCGTGACCGGATTTCCTTCATTTACCGGAGTTGGTGCCACCGATATATTTACGACACCTAAATCAGGTACTCCTTCAACGGTCACCCATTTCCATCTCTTATTATTCCCAGGGTTTGAATCAGTAAAATCGATTCTGACGCTGACGTTATACTTTCCTTTGTTTGGAGGACGCCAGCTGAACTGAATGGTTCTGTTTTCATCTTTAAGAATCGTAAGGTCATTGAGAGTTTTGTTCACAATGCCATTAATGCGAAGTGAAACGTCGACGTTTTGGACAGTGGTGTTAAATGCACGGATATTCGCGGTAATCGTGATGTTGTATCCGACATAGCCGTTCTCAGGTACTGAGAGAGCAGTAAGTGCAAGATCAGGGGAGCCAACATAGAAATTGGCGATGAGTTTAGTGGTGTTATATCCAGCGTAATCACAGCCGGAGACGTTGACTGTCCAATTCCCTCGTTTTGAAAGAGTCCCAGTGGTACCATTCCAAGTGAGATTATCTGAAGAAGATAATCTACGGCTAAACATGAAATCGTTATCACATAAAAATCGGGCGGTGATCTCTTTCGCCTGAGCGGTCGTGTTTACCTGAAACTGAAATGGTGGTGTGTTCAATGGATAGTAGATGTTCCAAGGGTGTACGAATTCCGGCCACCAGCCTTGTGTCACAACTAAGGTTGCTTGTGCGGAGCCGGTAATGTTTAGGGTCTCGGGTGTGCTGCTGCGCGTCCCTGGGTTTTCTTTTACGTCGAAATAGACTCCATATAAAGAAGGTCCTGCTACAGCCCAGGCAAGGGTACCATTTGCTTGTGTCCGATTGTTAAACGAGCTGGTTTCATTAAACCATGTTCTATTGACAAGGCTCATGGTACCATTGGTGTAGTACCGGACAATACTGATTGTAGAATTCTCAAATGTTCTGTTGAAAATTTGTAAGGATTGAAGAATCGCGGTAAAATTTATTGATGGAATGGAAAGGTTTCCTACACCGGTAACGTTGTAGATTCTCCGGTAATGCCAGCTTGTGTTCCACCAAGGTATCACAGAGGTGGTTGTTTCATAATAATTGTTCGTTTTTAGCTCTTCGGTTATTGTTTGTTTTGGATCTATGGTCAGGTTAATGGTATGAACTCCGAAGGTGAGGGGTGTCCAGGAGAAGGAGACGCCGAAGGATTCCCCTTTTATCAAACCACCGCTTTTAATGTGCCATTGCTTCAATGTTCGATCAATACTGAGAGAGACGTTAATATTTTGGGTTGTGTTTTTCCCAATGTTTTTGACAATTGCAGTGATCGTGACTGGTTTTCCAAGCGTGCTCATTCCGCTAATAGACGGAGTTGAGACAAAGAGCAGATCGGTCTTTCGCTCATTAATTCGTATTTCTCCTTCAGCGACAGCTTCAACAACCCCTAAATAGGTAACCGTGACATGCAGAAATCTGCGCTGTGTAGAACCTAATGTTGCTATCCAAGTGAGATTTTCTATCCGTTGTTGATTTTTTAATAATCCAAATGAGTCGATAAGAGAGGTGGCTATAGATTGTTCATTGTCGACTTTCACGGTAATTATGATTTGCTGTCCAGCAGAGATATTTTGAGAACCAATGTTTTGAATGGTAACGTAAATACGAACAGTATCTCCTTCCACGGCAGGATCAGGTGTTGCCGTGACGTTTAAGATAGTAAGATTAGGATTGAGCGTCGGTGCTTCAGCGATGCTAGTCGGAGAAAAAACGCTGGAAAATAAGAGAAAGATTATGGTTAAAATATAAAATTTTTTCTTTATTGTATATCCTGCTGGTATCGCTGAGTTTTTTGCAGATAACATGGCTCCCCCTCATCGGATACGTCATTGCTATTTACTACGATGTATTTCAAGTTTTCTATCGAGAGGTTCTTATATAAAATTGGAGAAATTATATATTACGTTACGCCTGTGTTTTTAATATCGGTCTATAAAAAATGATTACCGTGAGGGGCGGAGTGGTTGAAGATCGATATAGGAACCTATGGCAACAGGAATTGAGACGTGTACACCCGAAAGGGAGATGTTCGCGCGTAATTGCGCAAAAATCATGTCAGGGAGAAATCCTCGCCCGGTGAAGTTAATAAGTTTGGAGTAGAGGAGAAGGGCTTCCCCGTGGAAAAACGTCGTGGCTTCTGGGGTAAGTTCGCCCGAACCAAGCGACCCTTCAGCGACAAAGTATTTCTGGTTATTCTTGACTCCGTAGTAAATAACGACAATGTCGGATGCAACAAGTGGTATTTTTGTTGGGTTGATGACTTCAAGGGTCATATTGCTTTTAAGTCCACCTCGTGCTCGTTGAAGGTCGGGTTTGAGTTCGAGTTCAAGTGGTTTATCAGCGGGGATGAACTGATTGAAATCTGGAATAGCGATTTCAATATCACTTGAAAATGGAAGTGATTTGTTGATGCCGGCGACGTTTGCTCCCGCTTCAGCATGGATATTAATAAGGAGTTTTTTTGCGTTTAACGCTTCAATGATAACGGTACCGTAACCATGAAGAGTTACTGAGGTTTCTGCTGGGATTTGAGAACCAGGAATAATGAAATTTCCTACATTAGTTCCTGTTTCAGTGGTGATATTGAGAATAAAATTGTTGATGAAGAAAGCAAAGGGGTTTGGGTTGGTTACGTCTATTTCTGTAGTAAGGTTAACAGCATGCCGAGTAATGGTTCCGAATTCTGCTCGAACGGTAATAGTTGGTAACGATATCTTTTTGAGAGCCTCCTTAAGCGATGTAAGAACCGTAACCTCAAGTGGAATTGTCTTTTTAATGATTCCAAGGAGGTTAATACCAACAATCCCTGTTATTTTACTGGTGAGCAATCCTGACAGATTGCCTTTCATGACGATACGGTCGTTTGCAACAAAACTTCGATTTGACTGACCTGGAATCGACCCACCATCGATGGTAAGATTTGTGACTTCATCTCCTGTTGTCGTTGTGGCAACAATTTGGAAGTTTTGAAGAATCATCTCAAAAGAATTTGGGTTGTATAACTGGAGATCGTGGTGGATTATTATTTCATCAGAGTTTATTTCAACGACATCTACACGAATTGTTGTTTGAGGGAATGTTAGTACCTGAACATCAACAAAAATTAATGCTGCAGCGACGATATTGATGACAAAGAGCAGAGCTAGGATGATGGCTACGATGGTTTTTTTCATGGGCTCCTGCCTATAGAAACACCCTATATGGTAATTAAAAGTAGACTTATATAATATATATAATTTTTTAATGTATTACTACTCGAGAGGCGCCTCCGAGGAAACAGAGAGTGTTTCTGAATGTACGTTAATTAATCATGAACGGACGGTATTCAGAGAGTTGGTTTAGTATCGGGATATGATCTAGTATGTTCTGTAGTCTTTCAGGGAGTTTAAGGTGTGGATGGTCCTCTATAAGTATGTTTTTCTGAAAAGAAGGTGACCAGTTCTTTTGAATACTAGTTGTGTTTAATGGTATTTCAGGAAGAAGCAGACAAGAGGAACGAATACTATCAATATAGAGAGTGTTGTGTGCAACGGTGTACGTGGTGTTTTTATAAATCCCGTCCGCTGTGTTCGGGTTGTTCAGACATCGAGGATAGTTCGACGAGGAGATATCAACACGAATCTGATGACCGGTATTCCAAATATATGAGGTGCTCCAGAGGTCAACGTCTACTTGGTAGACAGTTCCTGGCTCCATGAGCTCCCAATGGTCAGTCCCATTACGGTTTCTCATTCGAAGAATACCATCGGTGATCAGCATCGAGCGTCCATCAGGGTAAACATCCGTAAGTTTTACGGTGAAATCAGTGTCAGGACAATCAGAAGAAACAAATAAGCGTGCTTTCACTGGACCGGTTGCCTCGTACGGTGTCGACAGCACGGGACTGCTGAAGACAAGCACATCAGTTCTGTTTTCCACAGGGCGCTGGTCATAGGGGCCAGCAGGGATATTTAGATTCCCTCCACCTATCGTGGGAACTGGCTGTGTTGGATCATAAGTGTAGGTGAGCGGCGGGGTATCAACAGGAATCGTGGTTTGTAAGCTGCCATCGGTTTGGAAGAACCAGGCTTGTTCAGTGTATGCGACTGGCCAGTCGTCTGCATATCGCCATTCATTGCCTGATGCATTAGAGTCATCTACATTACCCATAACATAATAGGTGACCGCTGGCCAGCTGTCAAAATCAGTTGGTCCGTTCATCGTGTATTCATCAACCATCTGCCAGAACAGTGTTTGGGAAAAATTATCAACAGAATTCGCTGGATATGTCAATTCTCCTTGCTTCGTGGAGAATGCACCTCCATGCGTCCACGGCCCGATAATCAGTTTCGATTTTCCTATTGCTCCAGGTCCACCTTGGTGTTGATATCCGAGGAATCCATCGATGGTACCCTGAGTAAATATATCGTACCATCCACCGATGTGGATAGCTGGAACGTTCACATCTTGCCAGTTATCATCCAATGAAACGTTAGTCCAGTAGTCCATCGTGTAGTTTTCATGGGCCCAGAGTTCCGGAAGGATGTAGGTACTTCCTTGTCCTTTTAGCCATTCCTCTATCATGTTTTTTCTGAATTCTCCGCCTGGGTACATCGCGTGTTTGTACATGTTCGGGGTTGCGACTTGGATATATTGGCAGGCGAGGCTTGGTGGGTTTGCACCAGCAGTTAAGTATTGGGTGATTCCTAACGCAGAACCGCCGAATGTCGCGATTTTCCCGTTCGACCATGTCTGATTTGCGATCCAGGCAAGGGTATCAGGGCCATCGGTATGCTCGTTTTTAAAAACCGTATCAATTCCCTCAGATGCATACCGTCCTCGCATATCTTGTCCGACAGTAGGCCAGCCGTTCTTTGCCCAGTTCATACCAAGTAGAATAAGTCCATCTTTATTGTATGGTGTTCTAATGAGAATCGCACCATGTGGTTGAGTGTATTTATTTGGTACATACACGTCCGTGGCAAGTTTCACACCATCTCGCATCGAGACCATATATTCGGTTGGTTTAACACAACCAGCAAGAAAAGTAACCAATAGCAGTATAACTACTCCAAGACCAAGAATAATTTTTTTCTTCACAATGATGCCCCTATTATTTTCTATAATCAATCTCATATTTAAATATTGTTTCATGAGGGTTTTTTCTGTTTATTGTTTTCTCGTTTTGACATTTTCACAGAGTAGTTATTTATATCATAAGCGACAGAAACCAACATGCTTTCTACTCATATAAGAGATGGAAGAGAGGTGAAGAAAATGAAACAATATAGGAAAATTGAATATGGAGGGAAATGGGATAACAAACAGGGGTATCGTCATAAATATGGGAAAAAGACGGGACCGTATTATAAAAAAACCACGTATCCTTGGAAAAATCATCAGAAATCGATTCGATCAACCTAAGAGTGCCAGTTTACTTACATCCTATCTTTATCTACTTGCGATCCCAACTACCACCCCTTCCCTTATTTTTTTTATCCATAGCAGATTATAAGTAAGAAAAATACATACCTAGTCGCGTTGCGGATGCATAAAACCAAAACAGAGCTTATTGAATTAATTGCTGATCTTAAGACGAAAAAAGATTTTGAAAAAGAAATAAATACACGGTATAAAGGCTACGACGAACTCGTCGATCAAGACACTATTGCACTTTTAATTGTTGATGAACTAGGGAGGAACAAACAGAGTATTACAAAAATTGTTGATCTATCTGCTAATGGTGATTATACGGTAGTAGGGAAGGTTCTGAGTATTTCGGATTCAAAGACGTTCAAACGAAAAAATGGTACCCCTGGAAAAGTAATCAACCTTGAGATAACCGATGACACCTCCACCTGTCGGCTCGTCCTTTGGAACGGAGATATCAACCATATTAAAAATAAAGAGATCCAGCCAGGGACAATCGTCAAGATCATCAATGGTTACACCAAGCTCGGGTACACAGGAGGTATGGAAATCAATCTCGGTCGTTGGGGACTCTTAGAAGTCGAACCAATAGACATTTCTTCTCAAGTAGAACAACGAAAACACAATGCTGATGAAATCACCGGTGTGCTCGTACATAAGGAATCAACAAAGGCTTTCTTTAAGGACGATGGTGAATTTGGTTTCGTTACAACCATCACGATAAAGGAACACGACACAAAAAAAGAAATCACGCTCTGGGATCGATGCGTTAAAGACATCCAAGCATATAAAATTGGAGAGACGATTACGCTAAAAAACGTTGCCAAAAAATGCGGTAACGGGAAAACAGAGTTCCATGTAAACGAGAATAGTACGATAGAGAAACACAAATAAACCTCCTATTTTCTTCGTTATAGTTAAACAAAACCTATCATTTATGATAAAAAGGAGAATTCAGGAGTATGCGGTCGCACTATCAACCGCCTCGTGATAAACAATATTTTCACACGAAACCAAAAATCGATAAACGAGACATGGCAACCTTGAAGAAAAAACTTCAGCGGATCCAGCGGAAAAAGAATTTTATAAAGTATGAAGAACGATTTTTTAGAGGTTAGCAGCCACCTTGTGTGTACTTTTTCTTTTGCTCAAACGCGTTCTGTGCGCTTTGCAACTCTCGCCCTAAATACAAATAATGCTCTGGTCGTAATCTGGGGGCATGCTTTGCAATCGTATCAGATAATGCGTCTGCCCTCGTTCCTATAAAAACCTTCTCAAGATGACCAGAGACAATCCGTTTATTTTTATATACATTCGAGTAGTACTCAATACGGATGCCTTTGTCATAGACTTCAATGACAAAAAACCCGCTTGGGTCAAGGATCACGTCTTTTTCCATTGTTTTTTTTGCTTCAATCAAAGGAACTTCTTTATCCACCATTGATAATTTCTCCTGCTATAGTAAGGTTTTGTAACTTATGAAATGCAGTCTCTCGCGGGAGCAGTCGTTGTCCACAATCAGGGGCGATCTGAACAACATTCTCCCCAAAAATAGCTATTGCTTTCTTAATATGAGTAACAATTTCCTCAACAGATTCAACACGAACATCATCGGATCGAACAGCACCTACACATATCTTTCTTAAACATGAATACTCTCGAAACAAATCGAAGAGATGAGGCGAGGCTTTGAACTCATGGGAAAGGATATCGACCGGCATTTCTACCAATTGCGGAATAATACGAGACACATCACCGCAAACATGCAGACGAGTCGGACAGGAAAGACCATTGGTGATAGTCCCAATCAAGTCTTCGGCGTACTCCGGCAGCTCATTGGAAAAAAACGGTTCATCGATACTAATTAAATCAACATGTTTCTGAAGGAGTACAGCCTCATTCCGTAATGCAGCAGCAAAATCAAAACACAATTCTTTCTCATCATGGTAAAAAAAATCAACAGATGATTTTGTAAGCGTATACGGACCTGTGAGAACCCCGATGAGTCCAGCATTTCTTGGAAGCAATTGTCTTGCGTATTTTTGATCCTGTACCGTGATAGGACCATTGTATTCAACGTGCCCAATGATTTCTGTTCTATCTCGAATCCTGCAGCCTCTCAGTTTACGGGTGAATAGTTGAATAAATGGATCCCGTGTCTGCCCATCTGATACAAAGTTAATTCCTGCAGTTGTCATGTCACGAACAGCTTGTTCGATATATCTTGTCCATGAGCTCTCCCGCTCAGAAAAATAATCATTGATCAATTCCAATGTATCAACGCAAACTGGATACGATCCAATTACACTCGTTTTCACCTTCTGTTTCATTTCAGTAGCTTCCTCCGAGGATGCGACGCAACTGGAGTCACACCAAAATAATTCTCCGTATATTCAGAAACTAGGATATCCTGCCACGCGATAAGAGGAATAACAAGCTCTGCGTTTTCTATGGGACCGAAGATAGCGTAGTTCCCCCCAAAAAGAGGAATAGCATTATTGGATGCGACATCAACGGTTTTTTTTGCCAAAGGAAAATCATTCAACCACCGTGATTTCTCAACAACGTTATGAATCGCACAACCTGTCGGAAGACCGTATTCCTCCTTAATCACAGGGATAGCAGCGATCGCGGCGCCACTGTTCTCACCAGGAGCAAGTGCGGCTGTGTCTACAAGAATTTTCTCAATACCAAGTTTATGAGCGATTTCAAGAAGACCGCTCTCAGTGAGATGCGCTCCGTTCTCCAACACCTCAATTTTACCGTCCGGTGATTTATTTTTTGGGTTAAACGCGACGACGATTACCATCTCAGGAGTATTGTTTTGTAACGCTTCGATTTCTTCTTTTGTGATGCCGATATGTATGGAATTATAGATTGTCCGTGAAAGTAGTTTTTCCTCTGCGAGGCGTTCTAATGTTTCTACCTTGATAGATGGTTCAATGATGTCAATGGAAAACGGATATTTCCTTGGAAGTACTTTTTCAATAAATGAAATGATAGGTTGGATATACTCGACTTTCCGAATGAAGAAATCAGGGATGGTTGGAGTCCCGGTTTGTTTACTGATATCCAGGATGGTTTGAATGTGTCTTTTTGCATCATCAAAATCAGGTTCTCCTTTGAAGAACACGCCACCAAAAAGAACAGTGGGATACATTCCCGGTTGCCCACCAATCGATATACCTGAGATGTCAAATATTTTTTGTTCTTTCGTAAACGAAAACATTTACACGCCTCTTTTCTCCACTTTTCCCCTATAATCTATAATAATTTTTGAATGTAGTGCACGCTTATCAGTCAAGCTGACTGTTGTCTCTGGTTTGATCCGTATCGCAATATACGGCTCTCCATACGATGATGGCGACTTCCTTGTGCAATCAGCGATGATTTTGTCGATTTTTTCTTTTTCTTTTTCTCCGAGTAAATCAACAATGTTCAGTTGATGCTGAAACCGTTTGATCGCGTCTTCTTTCAGGTTTTCAATGTACGGAATTGCACCAGGTGCATCAATGACTCGATGGTTGCTGTCTATGCCGTTTTTATGTAATGCCAGGAGTGATGACCCTGAACGATGTCCTCTAATATCATCTCCGCAGATGACCAGAAAACGAATATGAGGATTTGAGATTGTGTTCGCAACAATTTTTTCTATCCCTATGTTCTCAGTTTTTAATCGACCGTAGATGGCGACACTCTCTGGTGGAGTGTACTGAATGTTGAGTAACACAACAGCGACACATCCGTTTGGTGAACACGCAGTGAATTCACCACCCCAGGGGTAGTACTCTTCGGCCATTAATTGCACGCTTCGTTTTGATAACGTAAGTGTTATATTTGATTTTAATCTGCCGGAGTAACACAATATACGTCAAGTTCCTCGCCATCAAACATGCGACGAGCAACGATCCAAGAGGAGAATCTTTCATTTTTCAGATAATGTTCCAGCGTTAATCGATTAGACAAAGAACTAAAAATAAAATACGCACGACCATTGTTCAGAAGATGTTTTTTAAAGCCTTGAATGAATCGCTTTGTGACTCTCAAACCGTCCCGTCCTCCATCTGTTGCGATATCAAACCATCCCCCAACTTTTTCTTGTTTTTTAGTGGGTAGGTACGGCGGGTTAAAGATGATAACATCGAAGAGTTCTTTTTCATGAAGAACGGAGAAGAGATTTCCTTGTCTTATTTCTATGGATCCTTTGAGGAGAAGCTGGTTTCGTTCAATATTACGGCGAGTAAGTTGAACTGCAAATGGATTGATATCATTACAGACTGTATGTGATCCCTTGCGAGCGCAGTCAAGCGCGATTAGGCCACAACCAGTGCCCAATTCCAATACGGTATCGTGAGAATCAACATGCAGTGTTTCAAGGAGAAGAAAGGAATCCTCTGCAGGGTCGTAGACCTCCGGATGTGTCTCAATGACAAGGTCATGGTAATGAAATGTGCCTGGCGTATCATCCTTTTTTTTCACAGGATCTACCTTTCATTTTATCATCGTAGGGACGTTATATAGGTATTGAAAATGATGGTACTAAATCTCTTCGGTGGTGACCTTGTATAGTAAAAATAACTTGAATACCTTGGGTATCGGATGGAAACACACCAGACATTTGCTGATACTGGCTAGTGTATCATACTCCTTTGTATAATCATATCAATAAAGATGCCATTGTGGAGATGGCAGAATGAGAGATTACTGAAAACGGGGAAGCTTTCCTAGCAAAATCGACAGGTTTAAAGCTGATATTTAGGCAAAGGAGTAAATATAAACTATCCATTAACATCTTGAGAAAAACTAACATATTCTCTATGGGTCGGTTACTTTTTGTACTCAAAATAATATTCCTATGTTCAACAGGTCAACCTATCGGTTTTATAAAGAAGAGAATTTATTCGGTGAATAGCATGAAAGAGAAAGAAATTAAAAAAATAGTTCGAGAAGGGTACGCGAAAATAGCAAAAAAGAATCGATGTAGTTGTGCGCCAGTGAACTCCTGTTGCGGTGGTACTCATGCAGAAGAGATCAGTAAAAATATTGGGTACACCGAACAAGAAATAAATGCAGTTCCGGATGGAGCAAATCTAGGGCTTGGCTGTGGAAACCCGACTGCTCTTGCGTCTTTAAGAAAAGGAGAGGTTGTTCTTGATCTTGGTTCTGGAGCAGGGTTTGATTGTTTTCTTGCTGCCAAGAAAGTTGGGAAAACAGGAAGAGTCATCGGTGTTGATATGACACCGGAGATGCTAGATAAAGCACGGGAGAACGCTGAAAAAGGTGGCTATTCGAACGTTGAGTTCAGACTAGGGGAAATCGAAAATCTTCCAGTTGCGGATAATACGGTTGATATTGTTATTTCCAACTGTGTCATTAATCTCTCAACAGATAAAAAAAGGGTGTTTACCGAAGCGTTTCGGGTTCTTAAACCAGGGGGACGCTTAATGGTATCTGATATTGCGTTGTTACAAGAACTACCCCAGTTTATCAAAAACTCGGTTGCTGGATATGTTGGTTGTATTTCTGGCGCGATCCTCAAAGAAAAGTACTTACAGGCTGTAAAACAGGCTGGATTTCATGAAGTTATAATAGTGGACGAAACATCATTTCCTGTTGAATTGATGTTGAATGACTCTGAAGCACAAACTCTTATTAAAAAAACAAAGATAACTCCGGAGAAATTAAAAGAAATAGGAACAAGGGTTGTCAGCATTAAAGTAAAAGGAAAAAAACCATAAAAAATTTCGTTGGATGAGAGACGACTAGTGACATGACGAAACAAGTAACGAAGAATTCATTTTCGGAACATCTCTTTGAATATCGACATGTTGAACAAAAGAAACTCATTTTATCGCTCTCCATCACCGTTATAACAATGGTTCTTGAGCTTATTGGAGGGTATCTCACCAACAGCATGGCATTACTCAGCGATGCCGGCCATATGTTTACCCATGCGTTTGCTCTTGTAATTGGCCTTGCTGCAATTATTATCGCAAGGAAACCTCCTTGTCATCATCGAACATTTGGATTATACCGCGCAGAAGTTCTTGCCGCGTTTATCAATGGATTATTCCTTATTGTTGTTGTCGGACTCATCGTCTATGAAGCGATCCTAAGACTGCTGCATCCTATCGAAATCCTTGGTTTGGAGATGCTGTTCATTGCGTTCATTGGTCTGGCAGTAAACGTTGCAAGTATTATGATTCTGAGAGGAGCGCATAAAGAAAATTTGAATATCAGAAGTGTTTTTTATCATATGTTTGCTGATGCAATTTCATCAGTCGGAATTGTAATCGCTGCGCTTGTTATTATGTACACCAATTGGACATTTATCGATCCGTTCGTCAGTATTGGTATCTCCGTTATCATCTTGTTCTGGGCGTGGGGTGTTTTAAAAGATTCGACACGAATACTGCTCGAAACAGCTCCGAAAGGACTTGATATCGACTTGATTTCTGATGACCTAAAAAATAATTTTTCACAAATACGAGCGCTCCACAACGTTCATCTTTGGTCGATTACCCCGGATATATTGGTGTTCTCAGCTCATGTACAAATCGATTCGAGTAAAGTTACGGCAAAACAAGAAGATGTTATCTCAAAAATAAATGATTACTTATTACAGAAATATAACATCATTGAATGCACTATTCAGATCTGCACCGAAAACGGATCTGAGGTCTGTAACATCTCGAAGTAAAAAATCTATTTTCTTTTCTAGAACATATAGCTTTTTGATTCCAAGTCAGCGATTTTTATCACCACATCGTTTCCATCGATATTCATCGGTAAAAAACTCGGCCAGCAGCCACCTGCGGTATTCTCTGTTCCAATACTTGTTATTGAAAACGTTTTACCACAGTTGAGGCATTGCATGACATCCCCATTTTGTTTGTATCCTTTTTTTGCCTCATAACACACATCACAGGCATCAAATGCGACATGTACATTTCCCTGTTTATCTTCCACCGCAAAATACCGAACAGATACGCCATTAGAATCGTAAGAATAAAATTTTGCGGTCGTACTGATATCAGAGATCGGGATTCGAACTTCAGTTTCGTTTTGCTGGGGTGCTGAATTGGAATTAGTATTCGTGTTTGAATTATCATTGTTTTGTGAGTTACTGGTACATCCCGCTAAAGATAAGATGACTACAACTGCTACAACACTTATTAATACCATTTTTTTCTTCATATTCTTTCACCTTTTTTTATTTTTCATTTATTTCATATGTACATGCTGAGTCCGAACAAATTTTACCATCAATAACTGTGATAATTCGTTGTCCAAGTTTTGCGATATCGGAGTTATGGGTAACCAAGATAATGGTATGTCCCTCCGTATGGAGTTGTCTGATGAGATCCAGGACAATCTCCCCGTTTTTCTGATCAAGATTCCCCGTTGGTTCATCAGCCAGGAGAATCTTTGGTTCATTGATGAGCGCACGCGCAATACATACTCGTTGTTGCTCTCCTCCAGAGAGATGCGAGGGAACGTGATCCAACCGATGGCCTAGCCCCACTTTCTTTAACGCCTCAACTGCCTTCGCTTCATCGATGACACCATGATAATATTGTGCCATCATCACATTCTCTAACGCAGTCAGATAGGGAACAAGGTGGTATTGCTGAAAGACCAATCCGATGTTTTCTCGACGAAATCGTGTCAGCTGAGTTTGATTGAGTTTAGTAATTTCCGTACCGTTTATGGATACGGAACCTGCGGTTGCTGAATCCAAACATCCGATGATATTCAACAGTGTTGTTTTTCCCGAACCAGATGGTCCCATGATTGACGTCCAGGCACCCTTGTTAATGATGAGATTAAGGTCTTCAAGAACACGGGTGTTCTCGTCGTAATATTTTTTGATATTATTCAGCCGTATGATTTCCTCGCTCATGGTCTTATTCACCTCGTAGGACGATTGCAGGTTCTACACTTACTGCTCTTCGTACTGGGAGTATACTTGCAAGGAGTGCCACTCCAATGGATATCCCAATGGAGAGGGGTATTACTTCGAATCGGGGGGTAATCGACATGGAAAAGACACTGTAGCCAATAAATTGGGCTAGGATAATTCCGATGATATAACCAAGAATTCCACCAATCACACCTATAATTGTTGCTTCAGAAAGGAAGAGAGAAACGATTTTTTTGTTTTCGGCTCCTACGCTTTTCATGAGTCCTATTTCTTTCTGTCGTTCAATAACTGAGGTAATCATTGTGGTCATCACACCTAGTGCAGATGCAATTAATGCAACAATGGTGATGAGAAACATCATGTTCTCGATTTTACCAAGGATATTCATTTCCGCGCTTGCGAGTTGTTTGACTGTTCGAGCTTCCACATATGGGATATTGGCTTGAATTTCCTCGACGAATGCTTCAACAGGACAGGCATTACATAACGCAGAGACTTGAATCGTATGGATTTTCCCGGGTCGATGGGTTAATGCTTGGGCGACTTGTAAATTGACAAAAATTTGATTATCCTCGTATCCTTCGGTTTCGATGATGCCGACAACGGTGAGATTATGACTTGTTTCGTTAATAGCGTCACCAGCATATTCATCGTAATAAATCGTGAATGAATCACCGATGCGTAGATGGAGTGTTTCTGCAACCTTTGTTCCGATCATGGCGCTGGTTGTATCATTTTGATCTGAGATCCATGATCCATTGACCGTCCACCAAGGGCTGATTTTTTGTATCCCGGTGATGAACATGGGATTATCGTTGGGGGAGTACGGTTGGAGAATCACGACGTTTTTGTCAAAATAGGTTCCTGCAAGCACCACATTTTGTCGATTCACTCCGTCTCCAACACTGACGACCTGGTATAGGAACGGTGCGAATCCCAGCACATTATTTCTCCAATAGATTGTTTTTATTTTCCATAGGTCGCTTTCGTTGATGTAGCGTTGTTCGGTGACTGAGCCGAATTCTACCCCGGGAAATCCTACCTCGATAGTATCTGATTTGGGAACAACCATGAGGTTTGCACCGTATTTCCTGAATTCTATACCGACTTTTTCACTGACGTCAAGGGAGACGCTGAGTAATGCTGTTGCAATGGACGCACCGATGATGACGGAGATCACTGCTATAGCTATCCTTGATTTTCGTTTGAGGATTGATTTTCCAAGTATACGCATGAACATTTTGTCACCAATCATAGCTTAACAATTGTTAAGTATTAATATGGTTATCGGTCATATATATAATTTTTGGTTTCTAGAAACACTAGGGATAAAGTGGATGTAAAAATGGAAAATTATGAATAGATACATCACAAGTATCTTCAGCTGTCAATCCGTCAGTATCAACTGCAATAACTTTTATCGTATGTCTTGATCTGAACAATGCTCGATCGTTCCAGACCCACATATAAGACCCACAATGATGAGTTGCGGTACTCGTATTTCTTAATACTCCATCGATATAGAATTCCACCTGTTTTATTCCAGTATCATCGTTTGCATTGGCTTTAATTGTGATAAACCCAAAGATTAGAGTCCTTGCTGATGGAAAAAGATGGATATCTCTGATATAGAGGTTTTTTGCTTCAGGATTTATGATTGATACAACAGGGGGTTCATTTTGTGTTGGTTGAGCTCTCGAGATGTTTTTTGCGTAAGGGAAAATACTTGTTGCCATAAACAATATAACAATAGATATTATTACAATCCAGGATTGTATCAATTTTCCTCTAATCATTTGATCACCTACGTATCTTAACAATCGTTAAGTAATTATATGTTTAGAAGATATATATAATATTTGTGGAAACAATGACCATTAAAATTAATTGTGAAGAATCAGTCTGGTACATCCTCCCGATAATTCGAAAAGAATTCGCAAAAAGCTTAATCAAGGATCATGGGCTAACTCAGAGAAAGGCAGCTGAAAAACTCGGAATAACGGAGGCTGCCGTCTCACAGTATGTTTCTAAAAAAAGGGGGGATTTAAAAATATCCAACCCAACAATCCAGAAAGAAATCAAAGTCTCCACACAACGAATTGTAAATGGAGACGTGGAAGTAATGAAAATTGAGATCTGCAGGGTGTGCCATCTTCTACAAGCAAAAGGGATATTAGAAAAAAAATAACAGTGTTCTTTATAACATAAATGCAGTCACATCAATGCTTGCAATAGTTGCCTTTCCTGTATCGTCATAGGCTTTTACGGTGATTGTTCGTTTCCCTATGGTAAACGTATGCCAGCTCCACTCGTACGGCTCTTGGGTGACCGTCGCCATGAGTTTGGAATTCACGTAAAATTCTACTTTTACGATTTTTGAATCATCATGCGGTGAGGCAACAATCGTTGTTCTTCCCAGTAAAACGGTTTTCCCTATCATTGTTTTCCGGACTGGTTTACCAAAGCGATGGAAGTATTTCACCAATGGATTTTGAATGCCAACCTCAGGCGGGAGATTCCCACCCTGTATCACCTGGGTTGCACTGACCGCGTCTACATACTGCGCTTCAAAGGGGTTCTTATCAGGTGGTTGTGAATATCCTGTGTGTTTTTCTGCGTTAAAGATGACCGTAAAAATCATCAGATCTTCAGGATCAAGACCTGAGGCATTCATTGTCTTAGTAAAAGAGATGTCCCCTTTTCCCGGTATTTGAATATCTTGATTCATAAGGAAATCAAGGAATGAGAAATGCTGGGGTGTACCTCCTTGCCATTTCGTAGAAATAATCTCAGTGATGTAGATACGCAATCGTCCGTTGTAGGTTGAGGTCTCTTGATTGGTTGCAACAATATCGACCGTTACGAAGTTTGTTTGATTGTTCCAGTGTGCACTGGTGTTTACGAAGATTTTTGGGGTGGTTCGCGCGGTCGCAGAGGTAATGTTTTTTTCGAAATCTGATTTCTGAACCTTGCTTCCGACGAGCACCGTATACCCACCATCGATATACGCTGTCGGATACCCAAGAATATTATATTCGGTAAGCCGCTCCAAAGCCTTCGGATTGTCAAGCGGTAAACTTACATAATAAAACGGATAGTTTCCGGATTTATATAAATCATTCATGATGACCGATATTTTCGGACATTCTGAGCAGACGATTTTTGTACCAAGCTCAACAAACACAAACCGTGAATAATTCTGATTACTGTTTCCTGCTCCACCATTCGAATCATTGTCATCTGGGGTGTTGCTGGCATTATTTATGACAGTTAGGATGTAATATAAACTACCATCTGTTGATGGGTCACCCACGGGTCCATTACCAGCAGCATCATCCACCGTCACGTAATAGCACCAGCTTTCATTGGAGTCACTGGGGAGATAGATACCAGCTGTTCCACTAAGGATTGATTTTGAGCTCCATGCAAGAGCACCAGCAGGTTTGTAATACAATTTTGCAGAAGTAACACCGATGTCGTCAGTAAAAGTTGTTGAAATTGTTATCGTGTTTCCTGCATCCTCAGTTGCATTACCGGTAATGGAAGTAATAATCGGTGAGAAAGTATCAACTGGCTCTTTTGTTTGTTCTTTGTTATCATTTGTTTGGCTGGTTGTTCCTATAAATAATAGGGCATATGCTGAAGAGGCAAGAAGGATTGATACGACGATGAGTATCGCGATTTTGAAGAATGTTTTCATAGCTATAGTATATTGTGTCTCCAAGATATATAAATTTAACGATTGTTAAGTTATTTACATTTTTTATTAAAAAACATAAAAAAAGTAGATAAAAAATAACTCGTTTTTACTCCTGTTAAGTCTTCATATATTGCCCTAAGTTCCCCGCAAACGTCGCGATAAAAGGATACAGCCCAAGACTCAAACTCCGAAACGTTCTAAAACCCATATACGGAATGGAACTAAAATACAGAGTAATTTTTCGAAATCCCTCTTCCAATTCCTCTTTTGTCATGTTTTGTGGTTGAAACACAACATGTTTCCTGTTATATTTTGACCAGTCTTTTGTAAGTATTCGTCCCTCTTTTTCTAAACGATTGAAAAGAGGGGTACCTGGATAAGGGGTCAGGATAGCAAAATTCACTGCGTCAATACCAAGTTTACCAATATGTGCTTGCATCACATTAAAAATGTCAGGAGTATCCTCATCAAAACCTAGAACAAACGTCCCAAAGACCGCCATTTTATATTTATGTATTTTTTTTACAGCAAGTGCGTAATCCTCAACAATGTTTGTTTTTTTGTGCGCACCGTTTAGTGATTCTTGCGAAAAAGTCTCAAATCCACTGATCCACTCGCTGCATCCTGCTTCATGGGATAAACGAAGCAGCTCTTCATCCTCAGCCAGGACATCAACATTACCACCGCAAATAAATTTTTTCTTTAATCCACGCATACGTCGAAACAGCTCTTTTGTGTATGCGAGATCGATTGTCAATGAAAAATCAGTGAAAAAAAAGATTTTTTGCTGAAGGGAAGAAATCTCTTCAATAACATCATCTATGGGTCTTGCACGAAACACTGCTCCATCGCGAATATTTGCATCTTGACAAAAATCGCATTTGTGAGGGCAGCCTCGTGTCGCTTCGATAGAATTAGTAAGTTGAAGACCTTTTAGTTTAATCTTATGTGTTGAAGGGAGTATTAACGAATCATGACTATCACTTGAGGTGTACAATGGTTGTAGAGTTCCTTTCTCAAGGTCTTTAATAACAACAGGCCAAAGGGTAACAGCATCGCCAACAATCACGCTATCCGCGTGTTGCTTTGCTTCCTGTGGTAACGCAGAAGGATGATAGCCACTTACTACTACAGTACATCCTTTTTTTTAAAGGTATCTACAATTTCGTAGGCTCTTGGGGCAAGCGCGGTTTTGAAATTGATATGGACAACGTCGTAATGAGTGTTGAAATCAATTGTTCTGTTTCCTTCGAGAATTGTAAGGTCATGATTGGGCGGGGTGACTGCTGCTAATTGTCGTGCGGCGATGACGGTTGGAACAAATGAAAAGGAATAGAGAAACGAACGATCAAATGAGGTGAACGCATTACTGATGCTCATTTCATCGGTAATTAAAATCCGCATGCAGTATTGAAAGGGTGATGGATATTAAAAAGTTGGTGTAAAACAGATTTTTTTTTAAAAGATGTCCTATTTGTACACTAAAACAACGCAGGATGGTAACCGCAGGTTTCTGCCCGTTTCAGTGGCTATTGCCTCATGAAAAATATCTAAGGCTACAGGATATCCTTTCTTTATTTTCAATGGAAATCCAATAGGGACATACGGGTCATTCAGGTACACATTCTGCTCGTCTAAACCGGTGACTACGACCCAGTGGAAGACGTTCTCACCAATGATAGGCTTAAGATTTATAAAAACGATGGCAGGAATCGACTTATGCAACGAGTCCCTAATCACTGCAACAGTGTCTTTTCCATACCGGATGGGTATTTTTAAGCGGCGGGTTTTATAAGAAACGATGTTTTCTATAAGGGTAGCCAATTGAGGAAATTTCGGATAAACATCTGAGAATCGAGCCTTTTGATAAATTTCGGTTTTAAAACCGAGTTTTGCTGCAGCTGCTGCTAATCCAAATTGAAATGTGCCTCCAAACAAGAAGAAAGAATAACTTTTTTTCCAGAGTTGAAATTCGAATCTCCTAGAAAACTCCAAGGAAGGATCCCAATATTTCATCACCATCATAAGACACGCAGGGCCGCAGGTTGCTGTACGAGTCTGCTGGAAGTACGGAATATCTAGGAGAGGGAGGTTATCGTGTAAATGATCCATTAGTTCTGATATCCACTTTGTTTTAAAAAAACAATCGTAAGCGTGTTCGAATCGTTTATTACATGGTTCTTAGAGTTCCGATAGATACCTGTTTGAATGTGGGCTGTATCCCTTCAAAAATATTGATCCATCCGGCAGATAGGATCATGGAAATACAGGAAGCAAAAAAACTCGGGATCACCGCTGAGATAAAAGATATTGATTTTCATGCGATCATGGAACGGGTCCGACAACCTATCAATGAGAGTCATGAGGGGATGGAAAACGGGATACAACATGTAGAGAATTTAGACTATTACAAGGGTGAAGGACATTTCATAAAGGACTACGCCCTTGAGATTCTAGGAAAAGAAATCCAAGGAGAAAAAATCTTTCTTGGGTCTGGTGCACGACCGCTCATTCCGCCTATAAAAGGATTGGATTCTATCCCATTTTTAACCAATGAAAACGTGTTTGACTTAACGGAAAAACCCGACAGTACGGTTATCATTGGTGGGGGATACATTGCAGTGGAGTTCGCTCATTTTTTCTCTGCGGTGGGAACCGCGGTAACAATCTTCCAACGAGGGAATCGTCTGATTCCAAATACAGAGCCTGAAATCTCAGAGCTGTTGAAAAGACGACTTGAGAGACGAATGCATATTTACCTTAACACCGAAGTGGTAGAAGTGAAAAAACAAGGAAACATAATAACCTCGATAGGCAAAGACAGTTTGACTGGCAAAGAGGTAACAGTGACTGCAGAGAAGATACTAGTTGCAGCGGGTCGGAAATCAAACACTGATTTGTTGAAAGTAGAAAATACTGGGGTAAAGACAGACACACGCGGGTATATCCTAGTAAATGAGTATCTTGAGACAAGTAAGAAGAACATCTGGTCGTTTGGAGACGCGATTGGAAAAGCAATGTTTAAACACGTGGCAAACGAGGAGGCGACAGTCGCTTGGCGAAACGCATTCCATGATCATAAAACAAAAATGGAATATCACACGATACCGTATGCGGTGTTTACCTACCCGGAGATCGCTGCAGTTGGGAAGACTGAAGAAGAGGCAAAGAAGAACCATACGATTCTTGTTGGCCGCGCGAGATATTCAGATGTTGCAAAGGGAGGAGCAATGATGGAGCAGGACGGGTTTACGAAAGCAATCGTCGACAAGCAGACGGGAAAGATCTTAGGATTCCATATCATTGGTCCATATGCGCCAATGCTGATTCAGGAAGTGATTAACGCAATGGCTCTTGGTGGAGACATTTCCCTTCTCACCCACGGTCTGTATATCCACCCTGCACTCCCAGAACTCATTCTGAGGACATTAGGGAATCTGAGTGAAGACTAACAAAATATCCAAAATATTTTTCTTAAAATTGTGTTTTGAGGTATTGGAAAAAATTCGCTGTTATTTTATTACTTCTAATTTTATAGCCTCATACGGACAGGTTTCATGACAACAGTAACATTGTATGCATTTCGTGTAATCGACCTGCGCCTTCTGATTAATAATTTTTATAGCCTTCTTTGGGCAAATCTCCTCACATTGTCCACAAGCCGTACATTTCTCTGTTGGTACAGGACTACGATTAGGTTTTTTTCTTCCAGTAACGAGATAATCAGCGGTGGATGGCAAAAGAAAACTAGTATATCTTACATCTGTTGGTGAGAGCAAGGGATATGATATCTCTGCAGACCATAATTTTCTAATTTTTGCTTGTCTTAGGGTTGGTATCCCTATTGGTTCTATACCTAACATGCCACAGACTGCGAGGTCCATCGCAACAGCATCTTCTGATGCAAGTAATACTTCTAAGTTAATCGGTGTCCCTCCCGAGGGTCCATCTCCTTGCATACCGACAATTCCATCCATAATAAAGAGATCGGGTTTTCTAACGGAAAGAACATCAAGGAGCATATCAGCGAATGCTGTTTTTTTAAAAAACATAGAATGATACCTTGCTTTGGTTAACCCTGGAATCACTCCATACATGATCTTGGTTGCGAGCGTCATAATCATATACGAATGTGTTTTTATCTTAGGTAAAGCGATGATTTTATCAGCATTCAGAACAAAATTGCATAGAATTGTTTTTTTTAGTTTTTTACCGTTAGGGATGGTTATTTTTTGAGAGCTGGTATCGTAGTTTAATTCGATCCCTAGCTTGTTTGCGAGGTCTTTCAAACCTGCTTTCGTATATGTTTTTTCCAGTCTTCTTCTTGTAAACTGTCCTGAGGGTGAATCTCCGATATACGGAATACCTCCTATTTTTAGGATGGCTTGTGCGACCGCACTGACAACCGCAGGATGTGTTACGACTGCTTTTTCTGGTTTACTTGGAGTGAGAAGGCTTGTCTTTAATAAAACGCGATCACCGGAGTGGATATATTTTGTAAAACCACCAAGAGGATTGACAAGAGATTCAACATCGATGTTTGCATAGGTGCTTTTTTGAATACTGACCATTGGACTATTTATTTGATGGTTGGAATTCATAGCTTGAGATCAACTCCAAAAATTTGGTGATTTCTCCAAGATGTTTTGGGCTTGTTTTTTTTTCTCTTAGGCGGCTGACATTTCTGTGAGTTGCAAGGTTCCTATTAATTGTTGATGCTTTCGCAGTATTTGTATTTTGACTTTTTCTCCTGCTTTTCGTTGCCATATGATATGACGTAAATCTTCCATGCCCTTGATAGGGTTCTGACCAATTTTTACGATGATATCTCCTGGTTGTAACCCAGCGTGGTAGGCAGGGCTATCTTCGTTGATGCGCACAATAAGAGCTCCTTCGTCGGATGCGAGATTATAATAGGAGGCAAGTGTCGGGTTCATATCCATCCCAAGAATGCCTAGCCATGGTCGTGTGACTCGGCCGTAGAAGATAAGTTCATTGGCAACATCCTTTGCTATATTTATTGGGATAGCAAATCCAATGCCTTGTGCATAGGGGATGATCGCGTTATTAATAGCGATGATTCTGCCATCGCTATCAATGAGAGGCCCACCGCTGTTTCCTGGGTTAATTGCTGCATCTGTTTGAATCATGTTTTCTAAGATTCCTTGCTTTGAGGGGATGTTACGTCGGACTGCTGAGATGACTCCAACGGTGACCGTTGGTCCACCTGAGAGTCCCAGTGAATTCCCTATTGCGATTACCATTTGTCCTGGTTTTATATCATCTGAATTGCCGAACTCTCCTGAGTAGAAATTATGTCCGTCTATCTTTATGATTGCAATATCGGTGTCTGGATCTGTTCCAACGACTGTTCCTTCATATTTTTTACCGTCGTTCAGATACACATCAACGGTACCTGCGTCTTCGATGACATGGTTATTTGTTAAAACGTATCCTTCGGGATTTATGATAATTCCAGAGCCAGCACCTTTTAATTCGAAGGTATTAAACAGGTCGTATCTCATGAGTCGTTTAGTGCTGACGGAAACGACGCTGGGACTTACTTTTTCAACCGCTTTAATAGTTTTTTCTTCATCAAACATTTTTTTATCATCCCCCATTTTTTTCTTTTTACCTTGTACTATACTATAATTAACAATTGTTAATTAAGTTTTCTATTTCAAAATACTAACGTAGGAGTCCTCTTGTTCCTAAAACGCTATGAAAGGAGTGTTAATTTTTTGTACTAAACTATCAAGGGATTGTTGAAAATTCTTGGAGGGTTTTGGCCTTCAATGTCTTATTGGTACGTTTTTGATTCCCAAGGGCATCAAATGGTTTCTTACCATAATCATGCCCAGGATAAACAATCAACTCGTCTGGAAGGTGCATTATCTTTTCATGAAGACTCGCATACATCTGAACAAGATTCCCACCAGGCAGGTCTGTTCTTCCGCAATCTCCAATAAACAAGGTATCGCCAGTCAATAACGCTTCGTTATCAACAATAATACAGATACCACCGGGGGTATGACCCGGCGTCACAAGAAAATAAACACGAATTTTCCCAATCTTCAATTGGCTTCCATCTGACACAACGATATCTGGTTTCAAAGCTAATTTTTTCCCATCGGCTTCAGAAGCAACAATCTTAGCCTGTGGAAATAAACTCTTAATTCTTTTACTATCAGATGAATGATCACTATGATAATGAGTAAGCAAAATACATTCCAAAATCAAGTTTTTCGATGCTATGAACTGAAGTGTCCTTGTTGCATCAAAACCAGGGTCAACAATCGCAGCTTTCTTATGAATGGGACAATAAATGACGTAACTAAAATTATCATGTCCGACTCTGATTTGTTCAATAGCCACACAATCACCTCTCACCGGAAATAGATTTGATTTTTAATTAATTATTCTTTTTGTATATCTGTAAAAAAAATATACGCAGGGAGGGAGATTCGGACTCGTATTTGTTAACACATTTCACTGTTTTATAAGGGTGTAAAAATGAAATCAGCGTCATTTTTATTGATGTACAACGAGAAATATACGTTAATTTTATCTACTAAGCATAATGTTTTTGAGTTCCGATAAATCTTTTTTTACACTTTCAACTTCTTTTAATTTTTCCTGTTCGAAGGCTTTTAATATTTCCGACAAATCGGAGGTGGTTTTATAGATATGGACTGGTCTGCCTTTTCCTTTCTTTTTGAGATCCCGCTTTTTTATCCATCCTCTCCTACGAAGTTCTTGCATAGCAATACTTACTTCAGGCTGTCGAAGATCTGCCCCTTGTTCAACATCTGCACATTTGCATTCATCAAATTGTGACATACAGAGCAATGTTTTCGCAAGATTTTTTGGCATGCCTAACTTGATGAATAATTGAACGGCTTTATCATCTTCTTTGTCAAATGTATATACGTTTTTTTGTTTCATTTTTTCCATCTCCTCATATTTCATTATCATCTATTCTTTTATAAAACCAACACATTCTTCTCTTTTTGGTTTTTGGAGAGTATAAATCGATGTTGAAAAACAGGTTATTTGACCAATTTAAGATAAGAGAAGTATTTAATAGCTATACTTGTTTGTGATTTTGTCACTCAAAGACTGTGACACCAAACTATTTCATCGAAAGTGATACGACATGACAGAAGTAAAAGTAGAAAATATTGTTGCATCTACAAAATTCGCAGAGAAATTAGATCTAGATGTAATAGCACAATCGTTAGAAGACGCAGAATATGAACCAGAACAGTTCCCGGGATTGGTATATCGGTTAAAAATTCCGAAGACGGCTACGCTCCTCTTTAGAAGCGGAGCAGCTAACTGTACAGGTGCAAAAACTATTGAGGATGTAAGGACTACCATCAAAATAATTGCAGAAAAACTAGAAAAAATTGGCGTAAAAATACATAAAAATCAAGAGATTGTCATCCAGAATATTGTTGCCACATCTGATCTGCACGGAGAACTTAATCTGAGCGAAGTTGCAATATCTCTTGGTTTAGAAAATGTGGAATATGAACCAGAACAGTTCCCCGGACTTGTGTATCGTATCAAAGAACCCAAAGTGGCTATGCTCTTGTTTGGCTCTGGAAAAATAGTCTGTGCAGGCGCAAGAAAAATAGAGGATGTGTCGTTAGCAGTAGAAAAATTATCAAAGGAGCTTTCTTCGTTAGGACTTCTCCGTAAGTAAAGCCCCTTTCTCTTTTTTTATCGTCTATTCATCAGTTTTTTTATGTTTCTTTTTTGTTAAATAAATTTCAATTGAAGATACATTTGATGTTCTCCCTTCCTCATTGGTAATACTCTCCGTGCCAATTTTTATCTCTTTTAGTTTCGCATCGGTAATAAACCTGTTTCTCACAATTTCTGCTGTATCGACTGCTGTGCTTATCGACCTGCCTCTTGCTTTAATTATGACCTCATCAGAGCCACTACCCTGAAACTGAGTTACTACTGCAAGTACATAGCTCATCGGAGGTTTGTGCCCAACATATATTACGTTTTCATCAGTTCTTCTTTTTTCAGTTGTTCCCGCTTCTTTTGTTTCTTCGCTCATAGTTTTTTCCTCGCTTTAACTACAATGTCACAACAACTAGTGCTTTAATAAACTATGAGTATAACAAAGTTCGCTTGGTTGAGGAAGCATACTCGTCAGGAACATGCTTCTGCCGACAAGGAGATATGAATCAATTCGGGGAGGGAGATTCAGACTCGTTTTTGTTAACACATCTGCTGATTTTTCAGGATATGCTGGAAAGGAGATTTGGTGACCATTTTTACCGGCTACACTATTCACTTCACTCCAAAGAAAGCTCATTGCATACTTCAAATCTAAATTCACCATGTTTCTCCCCCACTAATAGAGGTCCAGCAGCGATATTTCTGGTTGATAATAGTGTTGTTCGTGATAGTGATATCAATGATCGCTATTGTCTAGGTATCAAGAATACGATGCGAAAGTACTCACTTCTTGTTCTCTTGTTTTTTGGGTTGGCTGGTGTTCTCATTGACCGGGATCATCTTATCATCCAGCAGACGCAGATGGCAAGACCGTTCCATCTTCCGATTTGGGTTGGTCTGTGCATTGTCGCTGTCGGTTACTACGCATATTATCATAGACGGGTTCACGACGTGGACGTAAAACGGAATAAAAACCTAGTAAACAGCTATGGTTGAAGAAGCTAATCATCGACGTCATTAGTACTTGTACATCACTAGGAGTGTCCTACGTTCTCCTCTTCCAACAGGAATTGATAGGCAGGGGTTACAGAGATGTGTTTGTTGTCGATTTCAAGGGTTTCTTTTTGATTAGATGAGATAATATATCCTATATCGACATGGAATTTTTTCATGAAATTCAAAAGACTTTTTGTCTCTATTTTTCCATATTTGATTTCGATAGGATCTATTGTTTTGTTGATCCGGATGATGTCTACTTCGTTTTTATAAGGGTCTCTCCAAAAGTATTCTGCGTTGAGTTGATTAACGAGAATTGCTTCAAATACTTTTGATTGAGACATCGCATCCTCTTTAAAGAGAAGATCAACAGAGAGTATGGCAGGGTAATATTTTTTGAGTTTTCGTTCGACTTTTCGTCTGCTTCGTGAATAATTATAAAGTTTTCGGATGAGGAATGATTCTTCAAGGTACCGGAGGTATGTTGAAAGGGTTTGTCGTGAGATATGGAGGTCTTGTGCAAGAGTGGTTAGTTCGACGAGCTGTCCTGGCTCTTCCATGATGATGGTGAGAAGGGATTCGAGAAGTGAAATATTTTTTATTTTAAAGAGTCGGGGGATGTCTCGATAGATGACTTTTTCAACGATGCTTTCTTTCAGATATTTTTTAATGATTTCTTTTTCGTTGATGTTGACGAGCTCCGGGAATCCTTGTGTTTGGACGTATTTTTTAAATAGGGTGGAGAGTTCTTTTTCGTAGAGTTGTTTTGGTTGAACATGTATGTCTTTAAATCTCAGAAATTCTTTGAAGGAGAGTGGTGTGATCTTAAATTCGAATATTCTCCCTGCGAGTGTTTCTTTTGATCGTTTTTTTAGAAATAAGGATTCAGAGCCAGAGATAATGATTTTTATATGTTTTCCATGGGTATCGTAGAGTCGTTTGAGTTGTTCTTCCCAGTTTTCTACTTTTTGTATTTCATCGAAAAGGAAGAGGTAGGAGGCGTTTTCAAGCGTTTTTTCCATGAGCTGTTCGTATTCATTGAGGACTTCTCCGATCTGTGTTTCTCTGAATTCGTCGAAGGAGAAGTAGAGGATGTTGTTTTTGTTGAAACCTTTGTTGATATGGTGTTGTATGATTTTGTAGAGCAGTGTTGTTTTGCCGACTCTTCTGAGGCCGGTGAGTGCGATTATTTGGGGGAGAGGGAAGAATTTTGAGATGTGTTGGTAGATGTCTCGTTCTTTGTATTCTGGGGTGAACGTGGTTTTCCACCAGGGGTTTGATTCAATCAAAATGTCTCTTATTTTTGTCATATGCATTTAACCTATTATATATTTTACGTTAAGTGTATTTAACATAAAATATTTAAAGGTTGTGTCCCAAACATCTACATTTCTTGTTCGCTCGTATGGTGGATTGGTTGACCCAATAGACTGAGTTTCGAAGACCGATCAAGTGACGACGTTTGGAAAACGTTCAGGCGACGACTTTGGGAAATGCTAGGTGACGACTTCGAGAAATACCCTCTGGAGGATGGAAGATTAACGAGCAGGGTTTTGGGTGACGAACCTGGGAAATGCGAAGGCGACGAATATGGGATGAGGGGGTCCTCCTGGTTTTTTCTGTTTACTATGGTGATTGTTTTGATGGTCGACGAGACGTTTTTTAGGTGACGAGGTTGGGATTTGTGAGGTTTTCGACTTATGAAATACCTAGTTTTTCTATCGATTTTGTTGGTCCGGGCGTTGTCGCTGTCGGTTATTACGAATATCTTCATAAACGGGTTCATCAATTGGGCGTAAAATAAGTATAATGAAAAAAAAGAATTATAGATGCGGTAATGATGTAGCGAGTAGCATGTAGTTAGAATTGAAAAACACTGAAGTAGTAATTGTGAGAATCGATCGTTTTTATGGGGCGGCAGACGTTAGTTTTTCAACCCTATAGACATTACATATGTAATTTTTTTGTAATTTTAACATTATGTCTTTTCGGCACAATAAATATTTATAACATCAGTTTTAAAGTATAACATGATAATTTTTATCACTAAAGGTGGTTTCTGATGAATAACCCTAAAATTGGAAAAAAACCGACAGGGGATGTAAAACCTGGACGGATACTGATTGTTGATGACGAACCAGATTTCAGAGAGATGCTCGATCTTATGCTGCGCAAGGAAGGATTTGAAACAGCTATCGCAGAGAACGGTGAAGATTTCCTGAACAAAATCGATGATTTTCAACCAGACCTGGTCACCCTTGACGTCATGATGCCGGGACTCACCACCCGAGAAATCCTGGACAAACTCAAAGAGAAAAAAACTAAATCAAAAATAATTCAAATATCTTAAACGTTTCTAACAAGACAAATGCTATCATGCCTATTAAAAGAAAACCAAAGTCTTGTCGTATCGCAGATTTGGTTCTTTTCATTATGACAAATACTAATGCAATGGTAAAGAGACCAAAACAGAATCCGATTATGCTTAATAACCCCCGATGCTGTAAGCAAATTCATGTTCATTGTCTACCAGCGGTTTTTATGAATTTTTGGAGATCTTTCACAGAAACAGTGAGAGTCTCGCTCGTAACAGATTTGCGATCCAACATTTTTCTAACGCTATCTCGGACAGCTTCAGATCTATTTGGATAGGTGCCCTGTTTTATCAAAACATCAATTTTATCCAACATATTTTTTGTCAATCTTATTTGAAGTGTTTCCATTTTTTATCACGTCCATTTTTCTTTTTTTGATTTTATTTTTGTGCTGATTAAAACATTACAACACAATTACGTATTAGCTTGCACGTTTTATAAAATTATCCCTTTCGAAAAATCCGGGTTTTTTCGTTTATAAAAAATCAATTTCATTTCTGTAATTCAATAAACTTCTTCAAATCATCCTCAGTAACCTTCAATTTTGAAATCCGTCTGCGCTCATAAAACAATCCACCGACCGTAATAATCAATGCCCCGCCCATGATATACTCAATCAATATTTGCTGATTCGCTGACACTTCTACTATAAAAAATGATGTACTCACTTCCACATATTTCGTCCCATCAAGTGAGATAACATTTACTTTCAAGAGATAGACCCCACCTTTTATATTTTCTGGTATTTTTATCTCCTCAGAAAAAGAACTCAATATAGGAATTGTAAAAGCATGAGCGTATTAGTGATAAAAATAGTGAGGAAATGTGGATTTTAACCTTTGATTACTGACATTTTTTCAGATATGGATGGTACAATACTCATCCCAATTATCAAAACGATTATTCCACAAAACAGACTCTTCTTTAACCAGCTCTCTTGCATAAAAACCTATTCTTCCATACTTGAAATGATAGAAGAATAATCGTCTTATTCACAAAATAGTGCGGGTAGGGAGATTCGAACTCGTATTTGTTAACACATTTGTTGATTTCATATATGTTGAACAGTTTTTTCATTTTTTTGATTTTAGATACTCCGTTGGAAATCAGTATGAATTGGTAAATGTCCCAATATTTTATGAAAGTGATATTTAGAGAAGACCATTAACTTTTTTATTACCCAACGTATTTCTATATCATAAAAAAGAGAGGCATTGTTTTTTTCCGTTTCCAGCCTCACCAACCAGGAAACGAAGAAAGGACAGAGACTGAACAGAAATGTCAATGCAAGCAGATGCAAAACAAATGAGGAAAAAAGTAAATCATAATCGAAACAGAAAAACCGTTTTTCAACCACTGACCTCTGCATTGTTCGTTATCGATATGCAACAGTTTTTTTGCGATCCGTCTTCTCACGCATACTTTAAGGGTTCAACAAAGATAATTCCCAATATCCAACAACTTATAACTGTCTATCGACAACAGTCCCTCCCTGTCATCTTTACCAGATATGCGCTTCTTCGAACAGAATCACCAGGATCAATGGGTCGATGGTGGAACGATGTTCTTTACGATGACGATGACTTCTCAAACGTTATATCTCCGCTTCACCCGCGCCCTAATGAACTTCTGATACGAAAAACACAATACAGTGCTTTCTTTGAAACAGATCTCGACCAGATTCTGAAGAAACTCAAAGTTTCGAATATTCTCATAACAGGAATATTGACCCATCTCTGTTGTGAAACCACAGCACGAGACGCATTCATGAGAAATTATGATGTGTTCTTCGTAACTGACGCTACCGCATCAGACAAACAGGATTTACATACTGCAAGTTTACGAACACTTTCCGATGGTTTTGCCACCTTGGTGACTACCAATGAGGTAATCTCATGGATCAGATAAGTGAAGTAACGATCGTTGGTGCTGGTCCTGCAGGTATTGCAGCATCGATATACCTCAAAAGAGCAGAGTTGCATCCAATTCTTTTGGAGAAAAATGAGCCGGGAGGTCTTCTCAGACACGCCTATCTCGTCGAGAATTATCCTGGTTTCCCTGGCGGCATTAGCGGATGTACATTGGCAGAACAGTTTGTTGAGCAACTTCATGCGGCGGGGGTATCAATCACGAAGTCAGGAGTAAAACATGTTCGTCACCATGATGACAAATTCCATATTGAAACAGATCAAGATTGCTTCGTTTCATCTGCGATTATCATTTCGACAGGAACCATCCCAAAAAAGTTAGAAATTCCTGGTTCTGTGTCAATCGAAGGTACACGGCTCTTTTACGAACCACGATCAATACCTCTACGAGGAAATGGAGTAAAAAAAAGAATCCTTGTTATTGGCGGAGGAGACATAGCATTTGATTACACATTGACCTTGTTGAATTGGGGGCACGAGGTGACTATCATATCCCGATCGAAACCGACATGTTTACCGCTTCTTCAAGAACGAGTCATAAAAAATGGGGGCATCATTCATACCGTGTGCGTTCCTGAGGAAATCGTAGAGCATCACGAGGACATTCTCCTTAGATGTCAACGGAATAACCACGTTGAAGAGCTACCCGCTGATTTTATTCTTGTGGCATGCGGAAGAGACCCTAACACGTCGTTTCTCTCCCCAACGCTTAAAAAATGCATCGATAACAACTCAGATATTCCTAAGACATGCATTCCGGGATTGTATTTTGCTGGAGATGTTATCCGTGGACCATATCGTCAGACTGGAATTGCTGTTGGTGATGGTATCCATGCGGCAATGATGGCGGAGCGCTATCTTAGAGACATATCGGTGAAACCATGAAGATTCTTGCTGAGTACGGACGAGATGATCTTGCAAAAGTGTATGTTGCACAAATGCGAGAAAATAAGCCACCAGGAAAGAACCACCATAGATATCTTGTCGAGTTTGTTGAATCGATTCAACCCCCGCTTTCCCGAGAAAAGAAATGGGTGCTGATTGTATCATCCATGTTTGGATGCCCGATTCAATGTAAAATGTGTGATGCTGGTGGTGATTTTTCAGGTTGTCTCACTGCCGAGGAACTTCTTACTCAAATTGATTACATGGTACGTCGGAGGTTTCCAGAAGGGAAACCAGTAACCTCAAAATTCAAAATCCAATTCGCACGGATGGGTGAACCCTCGTTAAATCCCGCTGTACTTGAGGCATTGGAGGAACTGGCGAGTCGTTATGATACACCAGGATTGCATATCTCGGTTTCATCTGTCGCACCTCGTACTGCAGCTGCACGAACGTTTTTTGACGAACTTCTGAGGATAAAAAACAGATGTTACCCTCAGGGTAGATTTCAACTACAATTCTCTATCCATACAACCGATGAACAGAAACGAGATGAGTTAATCCCTGTAAAGAAATGGTCCTTCGATGAGATAGCTGCATATGGCGAACGTTTCTCTCTACCACAACAGGGAGATCGAAAAGTCACCCTCAATTTCGCACCGATAGTTGGGTATCCTATTGATGTTGATTGCCTTCGTAACTATTTCGACCCTGATAGATTCCTCATAAAACTTACACCGGTGAACCCGACCTTACGGTCACAAGAAGCATCTTTGGTCTCAGCAGTTGATCCATACGACTGCACTACATCTGAAGATCTTGTTACGTTGTTCAGAAAGAGAGGATATGAAGTTATTTTAAGCATCGGGGCACTTGAGGAAAACCAAATTGGTAGTAACTGCGGTCAGTTTATTCAGCGTGCGCTCGGTATATACCAACGGCCTGAACAAAGCTATGAACTTGAGCGATATTCTATATCGGCATTATATGACGGAAAAAAATAATTTTTTGAAACAAATTTAATAAATATATTTGATAAATGTTATAATTTTACGCGGGGAGGGAGATTTGGACTCGTATTTGTTAACACATTTGATGGTATCATATCTGTTGAACAATAATACTATCTATTGATTTTAGATGCTTCCGTCGGGAAGGGAACACGAATTTACTGGTAAATTAATTAAGATCGATAGTGCAGGGGAAGGGATTTGAACACCAAAATACCGGCATGACAATGATTGACATTTATCAATTTTTAAGAAAGATGAATGGCAAATTTACACTCAGAATCTCCAGATACAACAGATTGAAGGAGTTCAACTTTTACTGGTTGTTCAAGAACACTTTCCCATAAGTTTTGAACGAATGCTTTTGAACAATGACAATACGTTATTGAGACTGACGTTTCTTTTGGTAATTCTCTTAAGAGACTGCAATAGCATCGCATCGGTTGCGTGAATGCTTGTGGAGTGTAATACTGATACAAGATGGTTCCTTCTCGATACAGTCGTGTTCCTTTCATTGGTTTTAGTTGCTCCGTTTCTAAAAACGTGTCCAGGTCTTTGAATTTTTTTCGACGAGTTTTTGCTGATTCAATAACCCGTTTATTAATCGAAGCACAATTCCGTCCACAATTCTCCATAATTTGTCTTCGTGTGTTCTCATTAACAGTTGAATCTAATCGACGTATTGCATCTCGTACCCATAACGCGATCGTTTTTTTCGAAGATGATTTTGTCAGTTGTTCGCTTCCTTGCATAACTGTTTTACTCACGGTTTTCCCCGCGATACGTTCTATAGTCTTTTTCAACTCTTTTATCATTTGAACATCGGTTTCAGTCATAGCTATTACCTTTTGATAAATCCTTTGTCATTCTTAGAATAATATTTTTTTCCACAATTATAGCAAAATCCTCGATGAACACAAATTGTTCCTCCACATTGAGAACAAGTCCACCGTATTTTTTCATTTTTTACAAATTCGTTTACTCCAAATTTTTTAATATTCTCAAGATTTTTAATCGTACTCATATTGTATTTGGTTCGATATCTTTTATCCATTTGTTTCATTCGTTCACAAGGGAATTTTTTACATTCAAAGCAAAATTTTAAATTATTTTTATTTAACTCATTACAGTTTTTGATTTTGCATTGAGCGCGAGTAATAGGTTTATTGATAGTATTTGTTCTGCAACCCGGACATTTATTCTTTTCCCTTAGATATGCGACGCAAATACTACAATTTATTCCACATGGAGCTAGAAGTGAACTCTTCATTGATAACTTAGTGTTCATTGTTTAAACCTTATCATGTAGGAGTAAATAATTATTGTTTCCATTTTCTATATTTTTATTATCCTAAAGTAAATAATTTAATAAAAAAATGCAGGGGAAGGGATTTGAACATATGAACGTTAAAATTAGACCATAATAGGATTGAAATAATAGTTTTTTTTAGGAATGAAATCAGTGTGTTTTATTCTGTTAAATAATCATGCTATTTATTAACACTTTGAGGGAGATTTTGAGGCTGGTGTACCGGTTAAAAAATATTGGTTTTCTCCCGTAAAATAACCAAGCTCTTATAAAGATTCAATATAACGAGACGTAGCGGGAATGAATATATAATCAAATATCTGATTCTGAAAAACAAGTAACTGAATTGTTGATAAAATGGATATCCAAAAAGAGGACACAATATCTGTACTAATAACATTTTGCTTACTTTTAGTTTGGTATTTAACTCTTATATTGTTCAACTATCCGTTAATAAGTATATCAATTCTCTGGGTTGGAATGATTGTTTTATCAATATTGTATTACCTAGTCTATCGTAAGAAAAAGCGTGATATGAGAATATTTAAAATACGGTTTTTTGTATCAGCAGTACCTATCTATCCTACACTTGTGTTTTATGTGTATCTCTTGCTCAATGGAAAAGAAGTATCAGGTGGTTTTCGTTTGTTGCCCATTGGTATTATTGGTACTATGCTTCTCCTTAATGCAAGTGTTGTTTATTTTTATTCTCGAAGAATTTGATTCTGGCATATTGAAGATAAATGATTGGGATTATTATTAATTGAAAGTATATTTTTATAAAAGCGAGTATATTCCTGTCGGGATTTGAGCGTCAATGTACCAGTAAAAATTGTGTTTTTCTTCTGCTAAATAACCGTGCTAATTATTAGCGCAGGGAGGGAGATTCGAACTCGTATTTGTTAACAAATTTGTTAACATCATATCTGTTGAACAATAATAATATCTATTGATTTTCAATGCTTCCGTCGGGGATACCTGCTCATACTAAAATGCTCATGGGAGAAGGGCTTTTAACCATTAGCGATAGTACTCGCTAAGGGATTTGAGTACCACATCTTCAAAGCATCTGAAAATGTAAAAACATGGAAACGACGGCAGCATGGAGAATATTTTTTTACTTGTGAAAGGATTCTATCAACTCATACCTTTTAGCAAATATTTGTTACATAAAGTAGTATGCTCACTTCCTCTCCTTCAAGAATAATGTTAATTTATTTCAAATATTTTAATTTTTTACCTTTTTATTTCATATATAATTTATTCTTATGAGACGAGAAAGTAGTTATGGGGGTTCTTTTATATCAAGATTCCTCTATAAATAATAGAGGAGGAATAAAACCTGAAAAGGAAGGGAGGTCGGCAGAACTACTGTTTCTTCATATTGCCCCCTATCTATCGTAAATCTGTCACCCCTCTCAAAACAAACAGAAAAAAAATGAATTAGTGGAAGGAGGAAAATAAAACCATGAAAAACAAAATCGTAGGAATCTGTATTTGTATGCTACTGATAACAACGTGTGTTGTTCCAGTCATGGGAGAATTCATTGCTCTGAAAAATGATGATAGATGTTTAAAAAAAAGTAGTACTGACATCAACTCATTGCCTTCAGGTACTACCCGTCTTAAATTTATGATCGCTGGGAAAGCACTTCGGGCTCTTCGCTCATATTGGCTCCATGTCCCGCCAAGCTATGATGGATCTAAAGCAGTCCCCCTGGTCATTGTGCTCACCGGTACACAAGAATATGACTCGAGTCATCCCTTTTTGTTTTTCCTCTCATGTGCTATGGAAACCTATACAGAATTTAGTGAGAAAGCAGATGAGGAGGAGTTTATTGTAGTCTATGCCAATTCAAAATTATTGCTCTATGATCCTCTATGTACACCTATATTTGGAGTAGAACAAAATTATGATTATAATTTTGGGTGGTTGCCTTCATTGGGATGGAAATTTATCGATGATATCGGTTTTATTCATGATCTTATCGATAAAATGGAGCAGAAATATACTATCAACTCAAGCAGAATTTATGTCACTGGATTATCTGCTGGAGCATTTATGTCGTACTCAATTGGAGCGTATTTGTCTGATGAAGTTGCTGCGATTGCACCTGTTGCTGGAACGATTGGTGGAAGAGCGAATATAAGTGAACCATTCTCTTATATACCAAACCCAGAAAATCCTGTCTCTGTTATTGCATTTCATGGGACGGACGATTATAATGTTCCATATGATGAATCAAAATTTTTTGTATCGGTTAATACTTCGATATCCTTTTGGGTGGAGCATAACGGTTGTGATCCTACACCAGAAATAAATACAAGCGAAAGTGGAAACATAATTAAAAAGACTTATTCAAACGGAAGCGTGGGTACTGAAGTCGTGCTCTACACTGTTGTAGATGGCATACATGGTTGGTTTGGTTCTCCATATTATCCTTGTGAAATTTCTTGCACCGACTTGATTTGGCAGTTTTTTGAAGCTCATCCAAAACAATAAAAAATGTATCAATGGACGGAGTAAAAACATGAAAAACAAAATCGTAGGAATATTTGTCTGTATGCTGTTGATAGCTACTGCGGTTCCCGTAGTCACATCTTTAAAAAATAGTGCGATAAACACAACGGTTCCAAGCACGCCTCTGACAAGTATGGCAGGGAGCTGGAGTGAAGAGCAAAAGCTTTTCGCCTCAGACGGCGCAGCACAAGACCAATTCGGTTTTAATGTGGTTATTGATGGGGACACCGTTCTCATCGGAGCATGGCTTGATAATGACAACGGATTCGATTCCGGATCAGCGTATGTGTTCACACGCACCAACACCACCTGGACACAACAGGCAAAGCTCCTCGCCTCAGACGGCGCAGCAGGGGACTGGTTTGGTTATTCTGTTGCTCTTTCAGGTGATACCGCACTTATCGGAGCCATTGAGGATGATGACAACGGAGTCGATTCCGGATCAGCGTATGTGTACACCCGCACAGGCACTACATGGACACAACAGGCAAAGCTCCTCGCCTCAGACGGCGCAGCGGGGGACGTTTTTGGTAATAATGTTTTCCTTGATGGAGACTCCGCTATCATAGCAGCAGGTTTGGATGACGACAACGGAAACGATTCCGGATCAGCGTACGTGTTCACCAGAACCGGGATTAGCTGGACGCAACAGGCAAAGCTCCTCGCCTCAGACGGAGCAGCAGGAGATCAGTTTGGTTGTGCTGTTTCCCTCGCTGGAGATACAGCCCTTATTGGAGCACCATGGCACGATGATAACAGAGTCGATTCCGGATCAGCGTACGTGTTCACCCGAACTGGGAGCAACTGGACACAACAGGCAAAGCTCCTCGCCTCAGACGGAGCAGCAGGAGACGTCTTCGGTTATTTAGTTTTCCTTGATGCCGATACTGCCCTCATAGGAGCACCAGGGTATGATGACAACGGATATAGTTCTGGTTCGGCGTACGTGTTCACCCGAACTGGGAGCAACTGGACGCAACAGGCAAAGCTCCTCGCCTCAGACGACGCAGCAGGGGATAGTTTTGGCACTTCTGTTGCTCTTAACGGGGACACTGCACTCATCGGAGCTCCATTCGATGATGACAACGGATACAATTCTGGTTCGGCGTACGTGTTCACCCGTACGGGGAGCAACTGGACACAACAGGCAAAACTCCTCGCACCAGACGGCGCAAAAAGAGACCAGTTTGGTATATATGTTTTCCTTACTGAAGATACGGCCCTCATCGGCGCATACATGGATGATTACAACGGAGTCAATTCTGGTTCTGCTTACGTGTTCACAAAAGGCGGTATAGGAATAGACATCACCGGTGGCCTTGGGGTCAACACAGCCATCACAAACCATGAAATAACAAATATTACCGATATCACCTGGCAGATTCACGTAGAAGGAGGCATTCTCGGACGAATCAATAAAACGATGAATGGTACAATCGACATCCCAGCAGGAGGATCGAAAACCTTAGGAACCGGAATCCTCTTTGGATTCGGCGCTATCTCTATCACTGTAAAAGTAGCTGATTACGAAAGGACAGCAAAGGGAAAGCAACTCATCATCTTCTCGATAGTGAAGAAATAGGGAATCCCATACTCCTATCTTTCTTTTTTTTCATTTTATCAGAGTTTGAAAAGTTGCTATAATAATTGGATCGGCCTGATTTTTCTTCTGTTTTAACAACCGTGCTAATTATAACCGTGATAAATATTTACGCGGGGAGGGAGATTCGGACTCGTATTTGTTAACAAATATGTTAACATCATATCTGTTGAGCCGTTTTTTCTATGCTCCCTTCGGGAAGGGAACACGAATTTGCCAGTAAAAATCTTTATAAATTGATAGTAAATAACTTGAAAGAAAGGTGTCAAAATGAATTTATACAGAAAGTACGCAATAAGTGCGGGAGTATTATTTATCATTTATACGAGTGTAGAGATCCTAAGCTTCCTATTTCTGGGACCTACGACGGCTACGAATTATCTTGTTAGTGTTTCTGAAAATGCAGGCCTAGTAGGAACAGGAGCCCTTCTTTTGTTCATCGGTGGTGCTGCCGCTATTGGTATTGCAATTTCGCTGTATCCAGTGCTAAAAAAATTCAATGCAGGTCTAGCTCTTGGAGCTGTTGGTTTCAGGATTTCTGAGGGAGTGTTACATTTTGTTTCTGTGTGTGGTCTGCTATCACTAATAACATTAAGCCAGCAATTTGTAAAAGCTGGAGCTCCGGATTCATCGTATTTCCAAACCTTAGGCGTATTGATATATGAAGGACATCGTTGGGTGGGCAATGTTGCGGGGCTGCTGGCTTTTTCCATAGGTGCTCTGCTATATTACATCATATTTTATCGAACAAAACTAGTTCCTCGATGGATATCGGTCTGGGGTCTTGTTGCTGCCATATTGACCATGTCAGCATTCGTGCTAACCATTCTCGGTCTTATCGCTCCTGGATCTACGGAACGAGACGTTTTGACGGCGCTTCCAATGCTGCCGCAAGAAATGGTTCTTGCGGTATGGCTGATAGTCAAAGGATTCAATCCATCCGTAATTGCTTCCAAATCTCCTCAGGGGGAATAGTTGAACAACCATGGAAACCCAAGCCTCAGGTCGAAGCAAGCGACAGACGTCATACGAGTTCTACAAGAAACTGTTCAAACTGACTATTGGCGGGGGCGCAGCATTCTACGTAATTACCATCGTATTTTCCCTGACTCCATTCGCCGCGGAGTTCAGAGCTGCCCTTTCAATTTCTTATGTTGAATCGGCTCTTATTGAACCTTTCATTGGTGGCACGATTATCAGCTGCTGCCTCAGCTATTTCTTGCTTCGTTTCTTTGATAAGATTCCAACAAAGAATCCAATTCTAAAGTCCGTGATACTAAGCTTCGTCGCCCTAGGCATTGTCTTTATCTTGCTCGGAGTTGCCGCAAGTCGTACGAGTGATGCCTTGCACGTCTTCGTCACCGGTGCGGTGTTTAACCTAATAAGGTTTCCCTCTCTTGGATTAGTTATTGGCTATCTATACAAAAGGCTGTACGGATCAGAGAGTTTCGTATGAAGTCTTTGATAGTTGTGCATTCTTACCATCATAACAACACCCAGAAAGTAGCCCAAGCCATGGCTAAGGTGCTCGATGCAAAGGTGAAGTCTCCGCAACAAACTAATCCTGAAGAACTAAATCAGTATGACCTTGTAGGTTTTGGAGCAGGAATAGATAGCGGAAAACACTACAAAGAAATACTTGACTTCGCTGACAACCTTCCTCAGGTCACCAACAAGAAGGCATTCGTATTCTCAACCTCTGGAATGCCAATCAGCATTTCAGGTCAACAACGATTGGAAGAGTACACAAGCAAATGTCATACGACCCTTAAAGAAACTCTTCAATTGAAAGGCTACACGATTGTTGATGAGTTTGGTTGCGCGGGCTTCAACACTAACAAATTTCTCAAATATTTTGGTGGAATAAACAAAGGACGACCTAACAGCGAAGACCTCAAACATGCGGAAGAGTTTGCTTCAAAAGTTAAGGGGCAACTATTGACCCTTTAACTCCTGTTCTTGTTGGTCGTATTCGGCTCTACTTTTTACCTCTTTTTCCCAACGCAGATTTTTGTCTTATCCCGAAAATCCACCGTTTGCCGTGCTAATTATAACCGTGCTAAATATTTACGCGGGGAGGGAGATTCGAACTCCCGAGGTCTGAGA
>Ga0315274_10000488_pt1 | contig 61953 bp, 48 predicted proteins | sample YL17G02_20_MG_FD_203700 | JGI IMG/M metagenome (GOLD analysis project Ga0315274, IMG submission 203700) | Sediment microbial communities from Yellowstone Lake, YNP, Wyoming, USA - YL17G02_20 | ecosystem: Environmental > Aquatic > Freshwater > Lake > Sediment | place: USA: Wyoming | collected...
AATCGTCTAGTGCTAAACCAGGTATAATTGCCGACAGAGGCTCGCCCTTAAACTCACTCCACTGACGCTGTAGGCCTAAACTGTCGGCGCGTGATTTTGCCCCTACTAATACAGCAGTTAGCTCGCGAACAGGCAGATTCCTCTGTTCGAGATCGCCGCCCTTAATCGCGTGTTCGGGCAAAGGCGGTGCCCCGTCTTCCCAGTCAGCATGAATGGCTTCGAGCCCTTGAAGGGTGATGAACACTGAGCGGTCGATGGGAGTTCCAGTGGGTTTCAGAACACCAGTGACTGAAAAAGGTTTATCGTCATGTGAATGAAAAGAAACCTCACCTACACCGTGACTCAGAGTCAGGTGGTCACCGATCCGGTATCCCAGCTTCGCGGCTACGGCACTGCCAACAGCCACATCAAACATGGCTTTGGGTTCTGCACCGGCACCAAAACGCGGCTGCTGATTGCGACGGTAGTGATAGTGCGCATAAAAATCTGCATTTGTGCCGACCACACGAAAGCCACGGTGACTGTCCCCCAGAGAGAGCGGAATGGTCCAGGCCACATTCGGATCGGAGGATATCTTTTCGTAAGTCGCAAAGCTGATATTGTTAGTTGCATTGCCCATATGAAACACTGTGTAGAGCAACAGTGGAATACCACCACCTCGAGCTCCAACAATCAAATCCGTTTGGCTGATCGTATTGATAAAACTTGAGCGCGCACTTTGGCGCACGCGTTCTACGCCAATGAGCAATGCCACAGATAACGCCACTGACAAGATTGTAAGAATACTGGCCAGGCGCCGGTTCAGCAAGGACCGCCAAGCTAATCGCAGGGCTATCTTCATGCATCCACCTCGCCAGACCTGGAGGCTCTGTTTAGGTCCAATAAAGACAAGTTACGAGTAAATAGCGGCGCGAGACTGTGATCGTGACTCACGAACAGAATCGTCGCCTTCGCCTGATCTGCCGCCGCGAATAGAAGCTCGATAAATTCCTGACGACGATTACTGTCTAGGGCCGATGTTGGTTCATCCGCGATGATAAACTCAGGCGCACCAATTAATGCTCGCGCTGCGGCCACCCGCTGCTGCTGACCGACACTAAGTTCCGTCACAGGCCGGTCCAGTAGGTTAGCTATGTTCAATTGGCGGCATAAAGCTAACGCTGCCTCATCCGGAGTTACCGCACCTAGCCGCATTTTCCTCTCTTGGCTCAGATAACAAGGTAGAGTGATATTTTCTCGGACATTTAGATACGGGATCAGATTAAATATCTGAAAAATATAGCCAACGTGAGAACTGCGAAAACGGTCACGTTGAGCCGATCGCAGTGCGGCGAGATCCTGTCCCAGCACATGCAAAGAGCCACCTTGGGGCACTAAAATCCCGGCAAGAAGTCCCAGCAAGGTCGTTTTACCGCTGCCACTGGGCCCGTGCAAGAATACGTGTTCACTCACAGCAATCTGAATGGCGACAATATCGAGAACCTTAGGCCCATTTTTATAGGCGTAAGTGAGATCATTAATATCTACGGCGAACGGATTAGCCGTCATCATGGCATCAACCCTACCCACGTCTGTTCTTCGGCACTGGCAGTCTCGTCTATCAGTACTTTATGGGTAGTCGAGTGGGCGCGGTAAATCCATAAGAATCGGTGCCGTGAGGGCTAGCCAAGCATTCAGACGTAGGTCTCGTCTTTGCTCATGATCTCGATTTTGCCTGATGCTACCAGCGCCTGAGCCATTTCAGCAATTTGCTGCTGGGAAGCCTGCACATCTTGCAGGCGGGTCTTGGGCATCGCGGCAACATCATCCTTCAAAAGCTTTGCCGCTCGCTCTGATAGATTTTTATAAATATGGGCAGTGACTGACTCATCCGCAGCCTTGAGCGCGAGACGCAGTGCGGCCGCCGGTACCTGAGCTAGAAGGGTCTGCATACCGCGGTCGCCGATTCGCACCAGATCCGCAAAAGTAAACAACCGCCGACGCACCTGCTCAGCCAATTCAGGATCCCTCTGTTGTAGGCTTAGCAAAAGGCGCTCGCCCTCAGCCTGATTCAGTGAGTTGATCAGCTGCACCAACTTATCTAACCCACCCAAATTTTGACTTTGCCGCATGACGCCGCTCCCCTGGTCCTGCTTCAGGGTGGTGACGATGAGCTCTAAACTCTCCGCATCGACCGAGCCAAGACGGGCAAGTCGCTGAAGAATATCCACCTGTAGCGGCGGTGGGAGTAGCTGCACGGTTTTACTGGCCAGGGCTGGCGCGCAATGCGCGACGATTAAAGTGACCGTCTGCGGTACTTCCTTCTGTAGTAAAGCGGCGAGAGCTTCTGGCTCCTTGGTAGCAAGTAGCTGACTAAGCTCACTCGACAGGGCATCAGCATCGCTTCCTAAACGTTCCGCCTCTTGGTTATGCCCAGCCAAGCGCAGTAAGCGCTGCGCGGCATCAGTATCGCCGTTGATCCCTTGCGTTGGGTTCAACAAAGAATCTTGAAATTCGCTGGCGACCTCGCTCGCGACCTTAGCGTCAACGCGGCCAAGACGACTCATGGCGGCAGCGATCCGAGTGACTTCAAGCGGTCGCATCTGCCCGACAATTTCACTGGCGAGTTCTTCGCCGAGTGTGAGCAGCACTACCGCTGCTTTTTCCGCACTGGTCAGCTTTGGAGCGCCCATAGCTTACCCTCCTAGGTGGGGTTCGGTAAAATCGGGGTAAAACTTTAATTCTCTTAATTCCCAAGGTTAACGCAGGACTGTCGGCAGTAGTCTGTGCAGGCGTGTTGAGTCAGGCTCTGGTCTGACCGGCATTTAAAAATTCGCCAATTCCCTAACTTCTAGGATTCAATTGGAACTCTTTAAGTAATTAAGGGAAGTTGCCGTCCGACTGGGGCCGCCTGATAGGCTTTCCCTAAGAACCGTGTAAAGAAATCGATCAGTTCGTCCGATGGCTAGACAGGAGCGGTTTACACAAGTGACAAATCTCCGACGCACTCAAATATTCGTTACTGAACTAAATGAAATCCTACTTGACGTCTCAAAACGAAAAAACCAGCGAAACTGAATCTCAACAGCTCGCCCAGCACATGCTGCAAAACGAGGTTCTTACTGTAAATACTTTTGCTCGATCGTCATTTCCGATTTTCATAGTCTCAAGTTTAGCAATGGCAATACTTGCTCCAGCTAGCCTTAAGGTGGCTTGTACTCTACCTTTCATTGCATTTGCTCTGATTAACACATGCTGGTCGCTCTACTTTCGTAACCCAAATAGAGTAGCAACTCAGGGCCAAATGATCACATTGGGCGCGATGCACCACACAGTCGGCACTGTTGGTTTCAGTTTCATCCTAAACTTGGCCATGACTAATCCCGACCTTGCACGCGGTTATTTGATCATGGTTGGACTTCTTTACGGGGTCCTCGGTGTTTTGATTAACATAGCAAATCCTGCTAGCGCAGTAGTAAACATAATCTTCACTATCTGCCACGTTACCAGTGGCATTATCATCTGGCACTTGAGCGGTTACCCGTATCTACTTACCTGGGCATTGCTTCTCGGACTCTCCAATACACTAGGATTATCCAATTTTCTGCTTCAAGCGCGCCGCAGCCGCTCCCACGCGCTCATCGAAATTCGCTCTAAAGCCTTAGACGCCCAAAATCGGGAATTAACACAAAAGGCCATGGAGTCAGACCTTGCCCTTGCACGCCAAATGCAAAGATCATTAGCGCCGCCACCGGAAACATTGCGCTCGGGTTCGTTCTCGCTCCATTTTTATCATGTCGCTCATGGACCTTTGGGTGGGGACTGGTCGGCAACGCGCGTGCTAAATGACGGAACGATAATCATTGCTGTCGGCGACGTCACCGGCAAGGGAATACCAGCCGCCATGGTAGTGCAAGCTGTGCAAGCCCTCTGGGCACACTCGCTGAGCCAGCCTAACTTTGTACCAGAGACTTGGATAAACAGTGTAAATCAGACTTTATTGATGATGGGCAAACGCGAGGCTCACACTCTAACACTCGGGGTTTTGGTCCTTGAAAAACTTAAGATGACTTATTACTCGGCAGGCCATATCCCAGTGATGATGCGTTCCCTTGCTGTTGGAGCCTCAGACATTCGCCTCGTCCAAGGGATCGGCAACATATTGGGACTGCAAGAAAGCAGTGAGCTAACACCAGCAGTCATCCACTTCGATCCGCTGCGCGAAGAATCAATATTGATAGGTAGTGACGGGATCCTTGGGTGGGAGCTGCGGCGCCATAAGAAACTGGTTATGAATCTGTTCGACGATCTGAATACGACTGGCAAACCTAACTTTAACGCCATCCCCGTCACTGACGACCAAACCCTAGTTTGGGTCGAGTATGCCCCCCCTAAGCGAGCTGCGTAGCACCGAGCGAAGCGCCGTAAAATCCTAAAAATACTAACAACTTGTTGGCCTAGCAGAAGAAAAAATGGTCTTTCGGCAAATGAGAGCTGACCCCTCTCTCGATGACCGCTACATTACCGTCTTTAAGTTGTCACTTTAGGTTCCTAACCTTTTAGGAATTAAACGGAGATAGTTTTATGACTAAGGCCCTTCTCATGGCCGCTTTGGTTATGATGAGTTTTGTAAGAGGAGAGCTTATCGCGATGGCGAACGGTGTCAGTCCTGTCTGGTACCAAGGATCACTCGAGGCCGGCTTTGCTGAAGCCAAACGCGATACTACACCTATTTTAGTTTATTGGGGTGCCGTGTGGTGCCCTCCTTGTAACGAGCTAAAAAGCCAAGTCTTCAGTCAACCGCGCTTTGCTGAATTGATGAAGCCGATGATTGCTATCGCTCTGGACGGGGATAGCGAGCAGGCTCAAGCTTGGGGTGAAACCTTGCAGGTGCACTCCTACCCCACCGTACTGTTACTTTCATCTACCGGCAAAGAGTTGATGCGTTTACCTACTAGCGTAAGTATGTCGGAATTCGAAACAGCTTTATCGGCTGCTTTGAATGACGGCCAAAACTTTGCTGCGGCTTTAAAACGTGGTTTGGACGGCAAAGCCACTCTAGCTGACTGGCGCATGCTGGCATACTACAACTGGACTGGATCGGCTCCGGCACTAGAAACCACGTTCGACCTACTGGCGACACAAGCCAAACTTTTGGACCGCATAGCTGAAAGTCAAAGCTCTGCTCACCTAGTGGCAGAGCGTGCATTATTGGGCGCAAATTTTTTAAATAGCTGTCTCAGCGCTGCACCGGAGGAGCGCAAAAAATATTATGCAGTTGGTAGAACTCAGCTCAATTGGCTACTAGATCATTCAGCAGCCGCACAGGCAGCGCGCTCAACCTTAGCCTATAATATTGAGATCCTCGGCTGGTTATATCCAGATAACGATAAAGAGTCGCAAAAGATGGACCAACTTTGGTCCAAGGCAGCGAAGCAAATTGCCGAAAATCCTGAAACTTCGATCGATGTCAGGCTCTGGGCGCAATGCGAGCCTCTGCAACTGTTTCGCCTTAGACACAAAGGTGCACCTATCACTCCAGCATTGAAACTGCTGGTCATAGACGCTGTGGCCACTGCCGATAGATCTGCTAAATCAGGCTATGAGCGCCACTCCTTCGTCTCTGGTGCGGCGTCGCTGCTACAAGATGCTGGTGCCGTAGACGCAGCCAGAAAACTGCTTGATCGGGAACTGCTACACACCAACACGCCGTGGTATTACCAGTCTGCATATGCAAGTTTGGAAAAGTCAGCAGGCCGCGATGCGGAAGCATTAGCAAGAATTCAAAAGGCGAGAGAGTCCGTGATCGGGCGCGCCAGCAAACTGCAATGGATCACTGCAGACCTAGCTATGACGGCTAGCATTAAATCACCAGATCAACAGGAACGACTGCTCCGCCTGGTCCGGGAATATTATCAGGAGGCCATGCAGCTTCATGATAGCTTCAAAGGCCGCAACAGTAAAACTGCAGCCCGGGTCAGCGAACAACTCAAACCGTGGTTAGCGCAGCCACAGGTCCGGGAAGTAGTCGAGCAGTATGCGGCTAAGTGCAAGACAGCGGATGCTCCCGAGGGCTGCAGCGCTCACTTTGCCGCATTAGGTCTGCCAAACGGCGGCGACACAGCGAAATAAGGCTATTAATGACAAAGCTATAGGATCGTCATACCATACCTTCTTTAAAGAACCTGGGAGCTGAATGTGGATTTACTACACACTGCCATCGATCTGATTAGACATTTAGACGTTCATTTGAATGCTTTGCTAGGTTCACTCGGCGCCTGGTTCTACGTTTTTTTATTCCTAATTATTTTCGCAGAAACTGGCCTAGTGGTCATGCCATTTCTACCAGGTGATTCACTGCTATTTGCCGTTGGTGCTCTCGCTTCGATTGCAGATTCACCGCTTCAGCTACCTCTTTTGGCTATCACCTGCTTTGTCGGTGCCCTCCTAGGCGATGTCACCAACTACAGTGTAGGAAGGTTTTTTGGGCCACGACTATTTAGCAAAGAAGCCTCCCGCATATTTAACCGCCGGTATCTGACCGACACTGAGGCTTTCTATGAGAAGCACGGGGGCAAGACGATTATCATCGCCCGCTTCGCGCCAATTATCCGCACGTTTGCCCCTTTCGTGGCTGGCATAGGCCAGATGAGATTCGCACGCTTTATCTCTTTTAGTGTGGTTGGAGCGGCACTTTGGATCGTGCCATTTTTATCGGGTGGATATTGGTTCGGCAATAACCCGGTGATGAAATCAAATTTTCACTACGTGGTCGTAGGCATTATTGCATTATCCGTCACGCCCGCTTTACTGCAAGTGCTCAAGGCAAGGCGCGCTACACGCCTCACCGCAACTACGGCTCAGCGGTGAAGCTTTTGATGTCCGGAATTCGACACACCTGCTGAAGTGACAAAAGCCACAGTCGAAGCAACCAACCCCGGCACAACTAATGCCGCGCTACCTGTTGCTTCGGCAATAAACACTGCTGCAAATAGCAGACTGTTGTAACTAGCACCCGTAAAAGCTGCGATCCCCATCAGGGTGAAAAGACCGGGTTGCATGGACGGAAAGAGCGAATCACAAGCTGCACCAAGAGCGGCTCCTATCGTTGCAGATGGGATAAAAAGCCCTCCCACCCCACCGCAGCCAAAGGTAATCACAGTGGCAAGCATCTTAACCAAAAAAATGAACAAGCAGATTTGCAGCGTATAATCGCCGTGCAGTAGCCGCCGGGCTTCAGGCAGGCCAGCCTGCAGAGTAACTGGCTCACCAACGACATAGCATGATGCGTAGGCGAGCAAGCTTAAAAGCACTCCGCCAAGCAAATAAAAATAAAAACTCGGCATTCTACTTGCGCTAATTATGCGCTTGATCGCGGACAATGTACCAAGAAACAAATGCGATGAAAGACCCGCCACCAAGCCAAGTGGGACGCACACAAGCAGATCCCGCCAATTTAATGTATAGGCTACATGAATCGAGAAATACGGTGTTGCCGAACCAATTGCCGTAAACGTCAGGTAACTCATTGCCGACGCAACTAAACCATGCAGCAGAGCCTCATGAGCCATGTCATGCTTATAAGGTGACTCGACTCCCATGATGGCTCCGGTGAGCGGTGCCCGAAAAATAGCCGAGATTCCTGCCGCGGCACCCGCAAGCATGGTGATCTCAACCTTTGCTTGCATGAATCTCCACCGCCTAAGACGGTTTAGTTTAGTCTGGATAAAGCCGCCTATAATAGCTCCAACCCACTTACTTGCGCCCTCCATACCGGCACTGCCGCCAAAACCCATGGTGGCCAAAGAGGCCGTTAATTTCGCTGCAGACTGGCGATAGTTGAGACCCTCGTCTGGATGATGGTAGGCGCGCACCACCTCATCAGCCATGCTGGTCCACTTAATATGACCGATGGTCACGGCCACCCAAGTCAGGAGCATTCCAATGATGGGCATCAGGCATAGCAGGGACCGCGACAACTCACTGGAGAGATGCTCCCACAGCAAGGTGTTGACGACGTAATCGTAGCCTGCAATAGCGACCCCAACCAACATGCCAAGTGGTGCTGAAACTGTCAGTAGCTGCACACCCAGTTGCAGATGATCAGCAATATTTAGATCCGACAACCGTCCATTAAACCGAGAACGCGTTGCTGAGGATTCTTCAGGTGGCATAGTCTTTTGCTCAGTGGCGACTGGAAAGTAGACGGTCTTTCTGTATCACAGTCAGCGGGTCAACTGAATCCCCAGCGATCGTTCTGATCTCAAAATGCAGATGGGGGCCTGTCGCGCGGCCGCTATGGCCGGAAGCGCCAAGCTCTGTCAAGCGGTCTACCCTATCACCAGGTTTGACGCGAGTATGCGCCAAGTGAGCGTAAAGAGTTTTAAAATGGCGATGGCGGACAATGACAACTTTGCCATAGCCATGCTGCCATCCTGCGAACTCAACCACTCCCGGAGCTGCACATTGCACTCGGCTCCCCGTCCTAGCCCTAATATCGATGCCGTGATGAAAGCGACGCCTCCGCTTGCCATACTGCGAGCTAACCTCGCCTAAAAGAGGCCAATCCAGAGTCTGATCGTTACCACCGTGAGTAAACCCGCCGTCCCCAAAGAGTAGGCCCCGGTTACCCAGATGCCTCCCGTCAGCGTAGTCATAGATTAAATCAGGCTCGTCCGCACGGTCGTCGTCATCACTAGCGCTCTCCAGTGTCCTACCATCAAACTTACCAGTGCCGTTGCTAGTAATGCAGGCAGCAGACAGCAACGGCATCAAGGCTAGGCTAAACCTAAGCGCAAAACGTCCGTAGTGGTGCATGAGACCTCCATACATTCAAACACAAACAGCAAAAACAATTTAAATGGGCAGGGGGGGCTGCGAGGGCGTGGACTAATTAGAGCAAAAAATAAGGGCCCAAATACTGGGCCCGCGAGATCAAAACATCAGAGAGGATTGAATACGAATGGATAGTTGACACTAACTGGCTGTCCACCGCGCGGTTTGGGGAATGCCCAACGCTGCATCTTGCCCGTCACACAGCCACGCATCATTGAGTCATTCACCGTATCCTGCGCAACGCTAACTGAGGACACTCGACCAGCGGTATCGATGACAAACGTGGTCCCCATCTTACCGGATGCGCTAGGCGAGCGTTGTAGTAATTGCTCGTAACAGTGTCGAATCTGGTTCAAGTTAGCGCGGATAACGGCCATGATCTCTTGGGAAGTCAAACCACCCGACACTACTGGATCCCCAGCCGGCACGCTTACGTTCGCTCGCCCGTGACCACCAGCACCGCCAGTACCCCCGGCGCCGCCATTACCGAAGCCTGGTCCAAGCCCAGAGCCGCCGTTTCCGCCAGATCCACCTTGTCCGCCTAAAAGGCCGCCAGAACCGGAACCGAAATTGTTCACTGCTCCACCAGATCCGGCCAAACCAAGAGACTTACCGGAACCGAGTCCGCCTAAACCGTAGGTTTTCCCTGCCGAACCCATACCACCGCCAGCTCCGCCGGCTGAATCCTTGAAGTTGGTACTGATGGCACCAGCACCGGTCTTACTCATGATCTTACCGACGCCAAGACCCAACTTGGACAGGTTAACACCCGAGGCTTTGTCGTTATTAACACCTTCAACACCCATGGTACTCGCGTTGCTCTTACCTTTGATCGGTGCCCCTGCTTGATTCATCCCAGACCCAACAGCACCTCCAGACTTACCAATTGCTGTATTTGGCAAGGTTGGTCCTGCGGCTTTGAAGTTAGGAGCTTTAGCCCCAGTCGACGGCATACCAGCTGACAGCTTGTTGAGGTTCGGCTTGTCTGCTGCCGCAGCCTTAGGCTTACTCTCTGCTGGTTTGGTCTCCGTCGGCTTCGGTGGTGTCGGTTTTTGCTCGGTCAAAACTTCCGTAGGCTTTTTTATCTCAACGGGCTTCTCGACTGGTTTAGTCTGAACCGGCTTTTCCTTTTCCACAGGCTTAACCGGCTTGATCTCGGGCTTTGGCTTAGGTGGTGGTGGCTTCTTCGGCGGAGTTTTAACTTCCGCGATTTTCACCTCTGGTTTCGGCTTCTCTGGTGGCTTCTGTTTTTCCTTCTCTTGTTCCTTTTCAGGCACCTGAAGCACCTGCCAAATGTCGTCCTTATCCTTCTTCTCTGGCGGTGGTACATGCGTCCATGCCAAAGGCATCATGATTGCATAAAAAAGAAAGGCAAAGCTCATTAGTCCGATAAAGAAAGGATCTCGGACCCCTGTCTTTGGAAAATCTAGTGGTGGGGGCTTCACGAACATCAAGAAGTAACTGACGGCACCGAATTTGATGTGAGCAATGTCACGGTTACCGAGCGAAATATCGCCCGGGTTGTTGACCTTCTCAACTTTGCCGCCCTTACGCAGGCGTGCAGACATACCGTCTATCAATGTGATTTTGTAACCACTGCCACTAAACCGCGCCATCTGATGCAACTCTACGTGGGTCTTACCGGCGGCGATAAGATGAGCCTTGGTAGGGTCGCCGATCGTAACGGCTTCAAAACCTTTGAAACTTGGATGAAACAACTCTACATCGAGGACCGTATCACCCCAATAAGCCACCACTTCCAAGACATCACCACTTGGACGAGCTTTGCGCGGGGAAAACAGTAAATCCTTCTGACGCTCCCTATTCTCTACTTTAACATCGGGGATGCCCGCGACTAAGGTGCCTTCTGGGGTATCGCGGCGCCCTCGATTTTCAGACGACTTTACCGTCGCACCATGACGACCAGCTGCACCATCAGAGACAACAGCTGCTTGCGTTTGCAACTCGACCACATGCAGAGTGACGCTGCCAACGACGATTGTGTCACCGTCTTTTATCGGCGACTCAACATCGATCAGCTGATCGTTAAGTCTGACACCAGCGACCGATCCAAGATCGGTAATGATTACCTCACCAGGGCCAATCTCCTCGATCAAAGCGTGAATCGGATCCACACCTGGTGCACGCAGCACAATTTGATTGGACAGCAGCGCACCAATCTTGATGGTTTGCTGGTCCAACGGCACTTGCCGCTCAACTTGACCTGGAATGGTGAATCGCAACTCGAGAGCCATGGGAATCCTTCCCGTGCTAGATACCGGAACTTTTACGGTCAGATCAATCGAAGTCTATAATTGGCTTGTGTTTATCTTCTCTATTATCCCGCGTGAGGCAGCAAATGAAAAGACTCAAAAGCATTTAGTGATGATTATGATTATTTTTCACCACTTTCAGCGCCACCATCACCAGCCCCACCACCCTCGGGTTGTACTGCGGGTGGAGTCTTGCCCTTCTCCGTAGGAGGCCCCACAGGCGCAGCCTTAGCCTTGTCAGCAGCTGCTTTTACTGCGGCTGCCTTGTCATTTACCACTTTGTCCGCGGCTGCTTTAGCTGCCTTGCCTAGCATCTCGTCGCGCTTAGCCGTCGCCTCTTCAGCATCGATCTGGGAGATCAGCAGAAACGCTTTCTCATTCCACCCCTCAGAGGTGAGCTTAGCTCGTCCGGCTCTTGTTAAGTACTCTTTAGCTTTAGCTAAATTGTGTTTATTTTGATATTCGACTAAACCACAATTAAACAACGCAGCGGAATGCTCTGGTTGTTTTTTCAGCACTCGATCGCAATTCTCAAGAGCCCCACCCACATCGCCATCCAAACGCTGAATGGAAATCATACCGTAGGAGACGAACCAGTCATTTTCAATCTTACTCAAAAGCTGCTTCGCCATTGCTATTTCACCACCCTTGAGAGCAGCGAAACCAAGGTTAAGAAGGGATGGTTTATAGCCAGGCACAGCCTTCAAAGCTTCACGGAAATAAAGCACTGCCTCTGGGATACGGTCGTCACGCAATGCAACGACTCCCATAGCGTTGTAGGCACCAGCCTTCACGTGCGCAACTTTTGATTCTGTAAGCTCTTGGAGGAAAAACTCAGCCAATGCAAAGTTTTTTGCCTGCAATGCCCCTAATGCTATTTCAAGCTTCACTTCAGGGCCAATCGTTCTACTTGCGCCCTTTTCCATCTGCAATTCAGCCAGCTTCTTCGCACTACCTAATATTTCCCCCGGATTTTTGCGGGCTAATCGTTCCGTAGATATCACACCTTGCAGGGCTAGCTCACCTTTACCATTGCGAAAGCGGGCCAACTCGGACTCTGCCTTAGCCGGCGCAATCGTCTGAGAAGTGAGTGGGTTATTAGCAAGACTGGTAGTAAGAGTGACGCGTGTAGCCGATGCCGACTCCGCCCCTTCAGCCTCTTTGCCTGTTTCACCACTACTAGTGCGCTCATTGTCGGATTTGCTGGAATTGTCTTTCTTCTCTGCCGTAGAACAGGCAGAAAAGGCGCAAACACCCACCAAGCACAAGTAGTTTTTCCAAACTTTGTGCCCGAGTCTACTAGTCAACGATCTTCTACTGAGCGTTTGCATCAATCTCCCTTGCCTTTAACCGCTTGGGCGATGTTCTCTGGAACCTCAGCGCCAATAAAGTCTGGTCTAACGATCAGGTCATCGAAGCCGATTTTTTTGCCTTGAATACGCGTCGAACCGCTCAGAGCTTTCGCAGCCCACTCATTATAAACAAGATATTTGCTAACGGCGTCCAGCGCCTTTTTGTAGAAGGCTTGTGCTTCAGCACGCGCAGCTTTGGCATCACCCGCTAACTGTTTCACCACATCGGCATGAGGTGCACCTTTAATCTCTGGTGGATTCTCGAGATCCCTAGCTAACAACTCGCGGGCATATCCGAGCTGATAAAATGCAGCAACACCCCAGTAAGCATCTTTTGTCGCAAGGACCTGCTCGTATGCCCCCTGTACCTTTGGTAAAGAACCGACTTTTTGCTGAATCGATCCTGCCAGGGCATCGACAGTGCCACCTCTTAGTCGCATTGCTTGGAACTGCGCCATGATGCCATTGACGCGGCGAAACACTAACCCACCGACTGAGCGCAGCGCCTCGCCGGAAACACTTCCACCAGATTTTTTGAATGTTTCTAGGATTTCATTAGCTGCTTGTTGGGCCGCCGCACCCCGACTGTTCATCACCGTCGTGTACGCTTGGATACGCTCTTCAGCACTGAGCTTAAATTTACCATCCAGTACTTTCGCCAGCTGCAGAACCTTAGCTTCTTCTCCAGATGAGAAGGCCGTGCGCTGCATTCTGAATAAGATTACTTTGGCGCTATTCGGATCTACCTGCGCAAACGCTAAGCAGGAATTGACTGCACTTTCCGCGTTTAGACCCGCCTCAATTTCGCAACTGTTTGCTAGCGCAGCGGCGGCCTCTTTCTCTTTCGGGTAGCGCTTAGCAAACTCGTGGAACATCCGAGCTGCAGAAGCCAATTCAAGACGATTTTGATCCAGAATAGCCACCTTCAGAAGGGCCGGCTTAGCACCTTCTGACTTGGGAAACTTTTCTAGGACGATCATGTAGTCTTTGATAGCTTCACTGACTTTATTACATTTTTCCCAGTCTAGTGCGGCGTTATAGATGAGAGCGTCGCTATCTTTGGCGTTGGGTTTCTTCTTGAAGAGATCCTCGCCCTTCTTGGCTCTTGAACAAGCATTCTTGTCGCTTTTAACAGCATCTACAGCAAGACCGTGATCTAGGTTTTCTAGTTTCTCGCCAATCTTACCTTTTTGATAAGCAGGAATCTTGCGGAGCTCAGCAATAATAGCTGCTAACGCCTTTTCATCTTTACCGTAAAGAGGAATCAAATTCTCTATAGCCTCTTGGCCCTCTTTCTCATTGGGGTACTTCTTTGCCAACATGAGTAAGTATTTTTCGGCCATTTTTTTATCGTTACTGCGGTAAAAAACCTCAGTCAGGTAAGTGTCACAGTTTTTTACATTCTTTTTTTCATTAGGATAGGACTTCGTGTAGTACTCGCAAGCCTTGACGAAATTGCGCCCATTTTCTGAAACTGGTTTCGGTCCTTTGGAGAAATCTGGTTTAACTTTAACCAGAACTTTCAACTCAGGTTCAAAGGTCCGGTAGTAAGAATCCAGCATATATTCCGCAGATTGCTTGTGAATATTGGTGGTCTTATTAGTTTTCGAGTCGTAGATCAGGGCTTTATCGTTACCCATTAAACAGATATCGAGATAAAGCTTGCCAGCTTCTCGGTACTGTTTCGTAAAGTAATAAATATCTGCCATGTTATATTTAATTTCGGCAACTTCACGCGATTTTGGATAATTTTTCAAAAAGAGATTATAGCCACGGAGCGCCTCTACATAGCTCCGCTTGTTATCGTCTTTTTGCGCGTTTTTGTGTGTTAACTTGGCGTAGTAAATGATCTGATCTTTAATCGTCTGCTGGGTCTCGTCGAATAGTTTCTTGTCAGCTTTATGACGATCACCCCAAGGGCTAATAGGACCGAACAGACGCGGATATCGATCGAGCTCAACCCAAACATCATTCACTCTATTAAGCTCAAAGAATAACGCAATGATGCTTTTTTGAGTGTCTGGAACATCATCAGCAAAAGGAGCTACTTGCTGATACCGGCGAAGGACCTTGATAGCCTCTGCGTATTGCCCTTGATCAGAGAAGGTGTCAGAAAGGAGCAGTAGGAAGCGGCCGATATATTTATCGCCCCCATTCGCTTTGTAATAGGCAATCGCTGGCTCAATCTCGCGAAGCTCAGCAAATGCATAAACCATGTCGCGCAGAGCTTCTTCGTTAAGCGCCATGCCCATCTTACCGGACCTTTTAGCCTCCATGACAGTCTGCTTCCAATAGGCTAGAGACTGCTTGTGCTGGCCTAAATTATAGCTACACCAACCCAGCTTAAACATGGACCAAGCAAATGACTTGGACTGCTTAAAGCGCAGAGCGTTCTTATAGTTATTCATCGCATTGCTGTAGTCGCTTTTATCGAAATAGAAGTCACCCAATGCGTAATAAGCATCACCTGCTTTTTGAGAATTCGGAAAGCGGGTAATTAATTGACTGAAGATTCGCGCCGCTTCTTTATCTCTCTTGAGGACGTTGTAGGCCAAACCAATGTTGAACATGGTGACATCGGCGTTCTTGCTTTTTGGGTACTCAGCAAGGACATTTAGGGCATCTTTAGCTAGCGCCTGCCACTGACCTTTTGACTGCGATTCATCGAGTTTAGGCTCTCGTCCCTTGCGTCCGCCATTGTCCCAGGCATCCCAAGCCTTCTCGTACTGATGCATCTCCTGGTTTGTGTAATAGACCGCGCCTTCGAGGCGAAGATTGACGAGACGGTCTTTCATCTCAAGGCGGGTCGAACTTTTCTTCGGCATGCGCTCCGATTGCGCCGATAGATAATTGGTTGCTTTGGTAATTTCAGAAATTAGCCGAGTTTCGGTCGCGACCATGAATGCTTCATTGGCATTCAACTTACTGGACGCCGCTTTTTTGGCGGGCTTCTTTTTGACGGACTGTTCTTTTACATCGTTTAAATTAACTTGAGTGGTCTTTTGCGTAGTAGCTAAAACTGTGCCAGCGAGCACGACCATTAAAGGCGCGGCCGCTAGCGTTTTGAGCATTTTTTGTAGCCATATTCTACGCAAGATTCCCACCCTCACTTTTTAGTGGCCGCGACTGGCTAAGCCTTAGGGGCCACTATTTTTCAGCTTTGACTGCCTTTGCCGCCCCGTTGCCGCCGTTGCCGCCGTCGCCGCCTTTTCCACACAAGCTATCGATGTTGTAGACATAGCCGCCCAGCTCATCTTCCCAGTATTCTCCCTCGAAGGGCCAATACTCTAGATCTTGCGAGACGTTGAGCTCTTGGAGCCCACCAATGAAGTTGGCTTTTTTATCTGCAGTTCCCACTTTTAGCTGGGCCCTCAGGGCATCGACTCGACCAAGGACCATCTCTGTATTGATCCCGATAGTCTGATCTGAGAGCTCTTTCAAATAAGCGTAGTAGCCTGTTGCCTTATCAAATAACCGCTTACCGGCATCCTTAGTCGCCACCGTCTTTTTATTGCGCAAGAACGTCCCGATGTCGTCCTGGAGTCCCGTCCGCCCCCAAATTGCGCTGTAACGGCTGAGTCGTGCCAACTCGTTGTCAGCGAATCGGACCGTGGTACCCGCCTCTTTGTAAATATCGGTACGCGACAGAGCGTCTAGTATCGACCAGGCCCTTTTGTAGTCATTGAGCGATCCAGTTTTATAGTCATAAACTAACTTGAAGAAGCCCTTGGATTCTGATTTATTTTTCTCGATCATCTTCGAAAGATCGTCAAACACACCTTTGTAACGAGTCTTAAATCGAGAGAGCGATAACTTTACTTGTTTATAGCGGCACAGTCTGAGGAAGGTAATCGACTGCAGAATATAGCTCTCTGGGAAGAAGCGATTCTCGAAGAATGGGGAGTGCAGGGTATGAATCGTTCCTAACGTATTGTTGTGCTTTTGCATCATAAAGAAGGCCCAAGCAGCCTCGAAAAGAGCCTCAAGCCAGTTATCTGAATCGCGAGGAATCTGAGCATAATACTCAATCGCAGAGCGATATCTCTTAACTTCGTAATTGACACGCGCCATGTTCAGATTGGCTTGCTCCCGAATCCACAAGCCCTCCTCGCCCTTGTCCGCACTAGCTCTGACTTTTTCGAAATAAGAAATTGCTTTGCTATGTGCGCCACGAAGGTTTGAGATCACTCCCATGTGAAATTGGGCTTTGATCAAGTAGGGTCCGGACGGGACCCGTTGAAAATAGGCGAAAGCTTCTTCAAATTTGCGCTGATTAAATGATTCGATACCAAGATAGTAGAAATAAAATCCCGCCGCCTGCTGAGGTACCATCGCTGGATCGATACGAGTCTTGAAAAGCTGAACCACGTGCGATTGGCCCAGGTTAATCGTCGAGTTGATTTTACCCAGCTCCTCTAGAGCCTTAGTGAAATAAATATTACTAGCGATCGGACCACGTCTTACGATGACAGAGTAGTATTTGGATGCTGAATAGTAAAAACCAAGTCTCTCCAAGCTTTGAGCTAGCCCCCATTCGGAACGCTCCTTCTCACCCGGGGCCTTGGGATAACCAAAGGCCTGAAAATACGCATTAGCCGCTGAAACGTAATCGCGCCGTGCATAAAAAGCGGTCGCAGCACGGTAATCAGCGAATGCCGGACCGGCCGCCATCGACAAGGACAGCCCCAAACAGATTATAAATTTAAGTACTTGTCGCACTCTGGCGCTCTCCACTTCCGGAGCTAAATCATGCCGGCGCTAAAAAAACGTCGACATTCCAAATTGCAGGGTCACGTTCTGTTGGGAATTAGTGCCCTTTGGCACCGTGGGATCACAAGATCCATCAGCTAAATTATATATAAACAGGTAATCTCGAACATCCCAACGGATCGCAGTATCTTCCGACAAGAAGTACTTTTGCCCAAAGCCGAGTCCGACACCCGGATACCCTTTGGTGGTTGGAGCCGGCTTGGTTGTATTAGGAGATACGCACTGAGCGTAGTCATAGGAAATACCTGTCATGCCGGCTTCAACGCTTAGAAATGAGTCAAAATAGACCACATCTCCGCCTGGTAGCTGCGTTTTTCCGTAAATCGGTGTCCAAAGCAGGCCACCAGCCGCGATATAAGCGGTGCGTAGTATCTGAGTACTAATTTGGAAGTCCCGCTTGAGTAGCGTTTTATCCTGTTTATCTATAGACGCACCGTAGGCTCCATTAATTTCCAAAGCCCACGACTCGCTAAAGTGATAATCCAGCAGGCCGGAGGCTAGATAGGTATAAATAAACGACTGGTTCATGATAAAAATACCCTGCGCACCTAGCTCAAATCGATTTGATTTGGTCATAAAGCGAGGGCGAATCACTCGTATTTCGTAACCGTCAAAGCGGTCGTCGGCTGCACTTGCCATCGTCGCGGCCACTACGGTGCTAAAAGCACAGGCCAGGCACATGGACTGTACCATGGCTCTTACGCGACTAGTTTTTGACTGCACGTTGATCAAACAAGAATCTCCGACTCTGCAAACCCGTTACTCACCCTGCCTAGCTACCATCAATTTGAACGTGATGTACTCAGCTTGTTGAGCTGCTAGCATGATGCGCTTCATCAGTTTAAAGTTGTGCCCCTGATCCATTTCCATGGTGAGCGTAGACAGCCGAGCCTTATCGATTTCAGACATTTTACCTGCTAGCGTTCGCTTAGTCGCCTCAGCCATCTTCTGGAGTTCCTGAAAGACAGGGAAGATAGCGCCCTGACTGCGGCTGGCTTCGTCCACGTCACCACCCACGATAGCAGCAATTTTCTTATCATTGATGATAATTTCAGTTCTCGTGACTTTGATCGTCGGAATCTCATCCAGCGTTGATAGCGTGATAGACTCTGGCAGTTCAACGCCGTTATTGACGTCGTAACTCACTGGATCGGTCGAATAGCTCATCAGCAAAAATGTGATCAAGATGCTGAAGATATCAAGCATCGGCATCAGATTTAAACTGAGTGTCTCGCCGGAATCTGTGGAAACTCCCGCCATGCTACCTCTCCATCAAGTCGCCGCCTAGGCCGACCTGCGTCTATCTTAGGATTACACTGGCCATCACAACTTTGGGGAACAAGAACTCTGCAGCGAGCTTTTTTTGAAGCTCACTGGCGCCTGCCGGAACTACAACTGGATCTGCCGGTGCCCGTACCTTAATTGTATCGAGGACCATGGAGATATCTTTCCAGATCACGTCATCTTCAGTAAAAAGCTGGACCTTATCTGCCTCGGGGTTGGCGCGACGCAGATCGACAAGAAACTTATGCATGTTCGGCATATCGGCCTTATCAACCTTAAACTCGCGCTTCTGCTCATTAATCGGCGGCTTACTATAGGCAGCAATCACTTCGACTTTCGTTTTCTCCATATCGACTTTGATATCGAGGACACGTTCGTCTGCTTTTTTATCCGGAGGGGCCGAAGTCAGAAATGGGATTTGAACTTCCAAAATTCCGACTGAGAGGAATACAGCTGACATCAGCAGGAAGGTATTCAAAAGGGAAAAGACGTCGATGAACGGCATGATGTTCAATTCGATATCGCGGTATTTAATCTTCTTTGTTTTCTTCTTTTTTGACATACATGCCCCCTCCGTCTGACTGACATCCCACCGTAAACAATCAGGGCTTAATCGGCGCTAGCGCTAGATGACGAGGAACTACCGCCACCTTTAATTTTCATCTTCCGGGTGTACAGTAGGTCAATAAGGCGAGCGGAATTCCGGTTAATGTCGTCGACAATCGCTGACTGTTTCAGAACTAGGATACCGTAAGCCAACAGACAGACCAGCGCCGTGCCAAGACCAAACGACGTCGCAGTCAATGCCTCGGAGATACCAGCAGCAAGAGCAGTTTGCTTAGCCGAACCGGTCAGCTTTGCCGCAGCACCGAAAGACTTCATCAGACCAAACAAAGTTCCGAGCAGTCCGAGCAGAGTCGCCACGTTGGCCGTCGTACCAAGGAATGGTAATACCTGCGTCAGTTTCGGCATCGCCGTCAGCGTCGCAGTATTTAGTGCGTTTTCGATTTCTTCCGTTGAATCATTGGCGCGCTTGAGCCCCTCGGACATGACATAGGGCAACAGCTTCGGCCGCGCCTTCTTACATAATCTGATCGCATTCTCGATGGAGTTGTTCATCACCATTTTCTGCACTGCCGCCATGAAACCCGAGCTGTTAGCTAGGTCGTACTGCAACCAGTAGCGATACGATCGCTCGATGATCAGGCCGATTGACAGGACGGCTACGAAACTAATGGAGGACATGATTTCATGGCCACCTTGCTCAAACTTTTCAGCAATAAAATCCAACATCGCTTCGCCTCCCAAGTCCCTTAGGAAATTCCCGGATCGCACCCTAAAAACCTTGCGCTGCCTCAGTTTTTGCTGTTCCAGCTGGTCTATCCAACCCGCCGTCCACCGCCACTGCGTTAGTGCAGAGGTTAATATTTTGGTTTTATTAAATTTTAGGGAGCTATCCCGGTAGCTGTCAACCCACAGCTCAAGTTTTTTGGGGTAGTAGCTTTCAGATGTGGGTTGGCTTACAATCAGGAGGTTTAGAAATACTGATTTCAGCTTTTTATGTCGATTTATTGAAGTTCTGCGTTGGGCCAGAAAGAGCAGCAAACAGATTTAATTTATTGAGTATTAATTTGATTATTGGCAAAAAAGCGAACGCAGCTCGGTAGTATGATGGGAACAAGTTCATGGTTATGAACGTCGTCTGCCTCGATGTCGCCGGTCGCAAACCCCTACCCGACGTCAGCGTCTTGCGAGTCGCCGCGTCCGGTGCGGAAATTACCTGTGTGAGCGAACCCAAAGCTGCAGCCGCCATACTACAGTCGCCGAATATCTTTGACGTGTTAGTCGTGAACACTCCGAACAAAGAAATACTTAGCTTGGGCCGGGCGCTACACCCTAACATACGGACTGTGTTGGTCACCGACGACACGATGGAGCAGTATAGCCAAGCCCTTGCAGGTGAAGAAGGTGAGTTAGTCGACCACCTAGTCGCCAATCGCGCACCATCGGAGTGGACCATCCACGAATTACGCGTGACGCTGCAGAAGTTGCTCCGCAGGGACCATTTTGGCATAGGCAAATATCTGGCCACGTCAACGCACATTAAAGAATTGCCTGTTCGCGGTTCCGCCGACCGCGAACCCTATAACTCGAGCGTCATGTACTGCGCTGAAGAGCACCGGCTCGGACAATTCATCTCCAAGGCTGTATTCGGCATCACCGAAGAGTTACTCATGAATGCCATCTATGATGCTCCGATTGCTGGTGGACGCCTGCATTATGGCGAGCGCCCGCGCACCGCTTCCGTGCAGTTGGACCCCAGCGAATATGCGTCCCTAGCTTTTGGTTGCGATGGAGCCACCTTTGCGATCGGTGTCACGGATCCCTTTGGCGCCCTCAAGCGCGAGAAGCTCTATCAGTACATAAAGAAGGTTTTACGACGTAACGATAGCGCGAACCTCATTGACACGAAAAAAAGCGGTGCGGGCTTAGGGCTGTTTAAAATCCTCTACAGCAGCCACGCCTTGGTCTGCAATATCGAGCCCGGCAAGCGCACCGAGATGATTGCCCTGATCGACCTCCAGCAGCCCTTACGAGATTTCTCGAAAATGCCGCGCTCTGTACACTATTTCGAGGTGAAAGCGGCTGGTTAACCGAACTCTGGTCGGACCGGGCTCATGAACGTAGTTGCCCAAGTCTGTCTATATGCTACCTTGCGAAAGCTACAAGCATTGCAAGGGAGTTGACTGCATGAAGAAGATCAAAGTGGCCAAGCCGGTTGTGGAACTCGACGGCGATGAGATGACACGTATTATTTGGCGGATGATCAAGGACAAACTGATCCTTCCCCATCTCGATATCGACCTCAAGTATTTCGACCTGAGCATGGAAAACCGCGACCTCACCGACGACCAAGTCACCGTGGATGCAGCTAAAGCCATCCAGCAGTACGATGTGGGCATCAAGTGTGCAACGATCACCCCTGATGAAGCTCGAGTGAAAGAATTCAAGCTTAAAAAGATGTGGAAGAGCCCTAACGGCACGATCCGCAACATCCTTGGCGGCACCGTGTTCCGCGCTCCGATTATCTGTCATAACGTTCCCCGTTTGGTAAAGAACTGGACCAAGCCGATCGTCATTGGTCGCCATGCATACGGTGATCAGTACCGCGCAACCGACGTCAAGATTCCTGGCGCCGGCAAACTGACCATGATGTTTGAACCCAAAGGCGGCGGTGCCCCGACCACTTGGGAAATCAACGAATTTACCGGGCCGGGCATTGGCATGGGCATGTTCAATACCGACGAATCCATCGAGGGATTTGCCCGCTCAGTGTTTGAGTACGGTATTTTGGTGAAATATCCAGTTTATCTCTCGACCAAAAACACCATCCTCAAGACCTACGACGGCCGCTTCAAGGACATTTTCCAGGCGCTCTTCGACAAAGAATACGCAGGTCGTTACAAAGAGCTTGGCTTAACCTACGAACACCGTCTGATCGACGACATGGTAGCGCAAGTCCTAAAGTGGGACGGTGGCATCGTCTGGGCCTGCAAAAACTACGATGGGGACGTACAATCCGACACCGTCGCTCAAGGCTTCGGTTCACTCGGCATGATGACCTCCGTACTCATGTGTCCAAATGGCCGCACTATCGAGACTGAGGCTGCACACGGCACGGTAACACGCCACTACCGCGATCATCAGGCCGGCAAAGCGACCAGCACCAATCCGGTAGCTAGTATTTTTGCTTGGACACAGGGGCTGGTCCACCGCGGCAAGTTGGACAACACGCCTGAGCTGATCCACTTTGCCCAAACTCTCGAAAAAGTATGTGTGCAAACGATCGAAGGCGGCAAGATGACGAAAGACCTCGCGGTCTCCATCCACGGCAACAAAGTGCCAGCTGATTCGTACCTGAATACCGGTGACTTTCTCGATGCTCTAGCAAGCAATTTAGAGGCAGCGCTTAAGCATTAAGCCCGCGCTACCCCCGGTCTCTCGATCTGACTCAATGCAACTCTACGGAGGTTGGCACGTCTCGTGTCAGCCTCCGGGTGCTTTGGGGCTAAGAAACTTGCTTTGTACCCACTGCCCCTTAGCGATCTTTACCCATTTACCTTTTTTGGATACGACCCGTACTTCTTCGCCTGCCTGTAGCTGGCGTACAACGCTCGCTTTCACGCTGGGTTTGCTGCGGACATTTAGCGTGCTTGCTTTGACGTAGCGAGTGGCTTTGCCCTTGCTGACCTTGCCGTGTTTACCACCTTTGGCCTTGTGCTTGTGCTTGTGGCCACGTTGGCCGGACCCTGACGACTGGTCCATCGGCATTTCATTGGCCTGAGGACCTTCGCCCAACCCAGCCTCTTGAAACGGCGCTGGTGCGGCCGAATCCATAGCCACTGCTTCACCGTCTAGGGGCGCTTCAGGCACAGGTTCAGAATCGGCTAGAGGTTGCTCACCCTGTTCACTGGTAGCTGCAATTGGCTCTCGAGGAGTTGCGTTTTCTTTAGCGTCATTCGGTGCGACAGCAGCCGCTTCGGCAGATGCTCCTGACTCAGTCGCTGCTGAGTCGCCAGATACTGACCCGGTGACGGCAGCTACCGGTTCTTGAGGCGACTTTTGATCGCTATCACTACAAGCGGCCAGCAGACTAAAGGTAGCTGTAAACCATAAGCTCAAGAAACCCTGACGCTGCCTTGCCGTCATGACTGCGACCTCCGCTGATCGGTTTAGAAAAGTGTACGTAGATGATGCCTAATACTACCGCTGAGGCACCGCCTTGTCGATGAGTTCTTGCAACGATTTTATACCCTTAAAGCCAATCACCTGACCCACCTTAGACTTATCTTTAAAGACAAAAAAAGCCGGCAAGACCTCGGTATCGGTGATCTCTAGGATTTCCGGGTGGTCATCCGTTGATATCTGCCCAAAGCGGGTTTGATGGGTATCGGCGGCCACGATGCGCTCAATGGCGGGGATGGACAGTTTACAGGCACCGCAGCCCTTCTTCCAAAGTTTGAGAAAGACGGCGGCTCCACTCTCGATCTGCTCTTGGAGTTGCTCAGGGGTCCAGTTTTCCAATGCTTTCAGCTCCTTGTAAATCTTCCTTGCGCCCTAACCTTAGCGCAGTAGAATGCGCTCGCGTCGCCTCCAACCATACCGCCAACGGGCCTACGTGAATAGCCCCGACATCGCAAGGTCTTACGATGCTAAAAATGATAACGATTTGGCTCTCCCTCTGTCTGTCCGCCACCGCTTTTGCCAACGATCAGCTGGTCATTCTGTCTCCGCATCGGAAATCGATGCAGGAAGAATTCATCCCTAGGTTCAAAGACTTCTATAAAAAGACCTTCGGCACTGCCGTAGATGTCGAGTGGCTCGATAACGGCGGCACTGCCGACGCGGTCCGCTTGCTGCGCACCCGCTTCGCTAAGAACCCACAAAGTGCCAATGTCGACCTCATTTGGGGCGGAGGAACCAGCGCCTATTTGGACCTCAGCCGTGATCAGTTGCTCGCCAAAATACCCGTGCCAGTTGGTCTAAGCACCACCATTGCCGGCGTGCCGATGTATGACCAGACCCAAACCTGGTACGCCACCGCCATGTCGTCCTTCGGCATCTTCACCAACCGCAAAGTTTTGAGTCTCGAGGGCCTAACGCCGCCCAAGCACTGGGAGGACTTAGCAGGCCCCAAATTCCGCGGTCAAATCACGTTGGCAGACCCACGCCACTCCGGCACCGCCCTCACTATGGCCATGATCCTGCTGCAAGCACACGGTTGGGACAAAGGCTGGTCCGTGCTGACTCGCATCGCGGCCAATACGCGCGCCTTCACTCAGTCAAGCTCAGATCCGATTAAAGCGGTCGTTGCCGGCGATGCTGCGGCTTCAATGGCAATCGATTTTTACGCCCAGCCGAAAGTCGATGAACTCGGCGCCGACAAGCTGGACTTTCTACTGCCTGATTCCGAGACCGTGCTAGATCCAGATCCAGTCGCTGTCGCAAAAGGCGCGCCTCATGCCGTCGTTGCTGCACGTTTTGTTAATTACTTACTGAGCCTTGATGCTCAAAAGATCCTGATTTTGCCGAAAGGAGCTGCAGATGGTCCCCGTCTAGCAACTCTGGGACGCATGGCCGTGACTACAGCAGCTTACGAAGCCACCGAAGGTCGACGCGTCAACGCCTTCAATCCCTTTAAGCAAAAGAAATTTGTCGCCCTCGACTTGAACAAAACAGTAAAGCTCGAGCACATCCTCGGCGACCTTCTCGGCGCAACCCAGATTGACCTGCAAAGAGAGCTCGCGGCAGCTTGGATGGCCGTCATCAAGCGCGGACTCAAACCTGAAGAGGTCGCGGACCTGACGAAAGCACCCGTCAGTGAGAAAGAGTTGCTGGCGCTATCGGCAAAATGGGACGACAATCTCGTTCGCAACCAAACTATCAACGCCTGGGCTAATGCGGCCAAGGCAACCTACAAACGCATCGCTGGGCAGTAACGGAAGTCCTGAACGGAAGTCGCGCATGGAAGTCGTATTCGATAACATCGTAAAGAAGTACGGCGATGTCACTGCCGTTGGCGGTGTCACATTGCGGATAGCGGACGGTGCCTTGCACTTTCTGCTGGGACCGTCTGGCTGTGGCAAAACTACCGTGCTGCGTATGCTGGCTGGCCTCGAGACACCAACGGGTGGCCGCATCCTATTCAATGGCCGCGACGTCACCAACTTGCCAGCCGCTGCGCGCGGCATAGGCATGGTATTTCAGAACTACGCACTGTGGCCGCACATGACTGTGCGTAAGAACATCGAATACGGTCTTTCCGTACAGAAGATGCCAACGGCCGACTTGCGCAAGCGCGCGCAAGAGGCACTAGATATCACTCAGCTCAGTCAGTACGGCGAGCGTTTACCTGGACAACTTTCTGGAGGCCAGCAACAGCGGGTCGCGTTAGCTCGCGCGCTCGCAGTGCGGCCATCGGTACTTTTGCTAGATGAACCACTCAGCAATTTGGATGCGCAACTGCGCCTTGAAATGCGCGACAACTTAAGCCGCATCCATAAACAGCTTGGAATCACCACTGTCTACGTGACGCATGATCAAAAAGAGGCCCTGTCGATGGGGACGTCGGTCAGCGTGCTAAGGGCTGGACGCTTGATTCAATCTGATCCACCGCGCCAACTCTATCACTCACCTAAGACACCATTCGTAGCGCGCTTTGTCGGCGAGACGAATCTAGTCGAGGGCGAGTGCGTCAGTACTGAGTCGGGTAAGCACACCATGCAAACAGCCTTCGGTTTACTCACCGCCAGCCGCACCATGACGGTCCTGAGAACGGGGCAAAAATATATGGTGTCCATTCGCCCCGAGGCAGTGAAATTGCAGCTAAGCGGCGCGTCCCCGAGCCCGGCAAATCCACTAAATTTAAAGCTAGAGCATTTAACTTACCTAGGTGAGTCCGAGCAGTTTCAACTCCTCTCCGCCGATGGAAGCGAGCTCCGCGCCAGCATTTTTAATCCGCCCGATCATAAATTAGCTACTGGCGACACGATCACCGGCTGGGTGGCTCCAGAAGATGTCTTAGTACTACCGGTAGAGACCGATCACTCAGCGAGTACCTGAGCATGAGTCAGGCCACTGGCACACGGCGCCACTTTGCAATCACAGAGAGCTTACTAGGCTATTGCACTATGCTGGCTTTGGCGGCTGTATTGGTGACGTTTCTGATTTTGCCCGTCGGGGTGATTTTGGTGAAAGCCTTCCGCGGACCGTCGGGCTTCACTCTTGATTACTTCAAACTGCTGTTTGCCAACGAACTCCACATGGAGGCGACGCTCAACAGCCTTGCACTCGGACTAGTGACGGTCATCGCCACGACCATCGTGGCACTGCCTTTAGCCCTGGCCAACACCAAGCTAGACTTTCCCGGCAAAAGCCTTTTGACTGGGTTGCTCCTGATGCCCATGGTAATGCCGCCTTTTGTCGGCGCGATTGGCATCCAGCGCTTTTTTGCCCGACGTGGCGTCGTGAATTTACTGCTGATGAAGCTAGGCGTGACCGAGACACCGATTGAATGGCTCGAAGGCAGCAGAATTTTCTGGGCAGTTGCGGTCTTGGAAGCGCTGCACTTGTATCCGATCCTCTATCTAAACCTAACGAGCGCTCTCGCTAATATCGATCCCAGTCTAGATGACGTCGCCGATACGTTCGGTGTCAGCAGGTGGAAGCGCCTCAAGGACATCACCTGGCCACTAGCTAGGCCGGGCTACTTCGCCGGTGCGATCATTGTGTTCATCTGGGCTTTTACCGATCTAGGCACGCCGCTACTAGTAGGCTATCAGCAAGCTTTACCAGTACGCATCTTCAACATGATCAGCGATGTGAATGAAAACCCCGTGGGCTTCGCCCTCGTTGTTTTGGTGATCGTCCTCACTCTCGTTATTTTCTTCGTATCGAAGGCAACGCTGGCCGGGAAAAAGTACGAGATGCTAGCCCGCGGCCATGTCACCAACCGGGTGCAGAAATTGTCAGCGTGGGGCGCCATTCCCTGCTACCTGATGCTAGGCACCGTCATATGCGCAGCGGTAGTACCGCACCTAAGCGTGCTGCTCACCAGCTTCAGCGACAATTGGTTCATGACGATTTTGCCGGAGCACTACACGCTCGAACACTATCAACAAGTGTTGTCGACTGAGCTTCCCGCCATAGGAATCAAAAACAGTCTGCTGTTCTCCGGTATCTCTACCGTGGTCGATTTGGTGCTCGGCGTGCTCATCGCATATGTCATCGTGCGCAAGGTCGTGCCTTTCACGCAGCTACTCGAAGCCATCACCATGATGCCGCTTGCCCTGCCAGGGATCGTCCTCGCATTTGGTTATGTGGTGACCTTCACCGGAACAAAAATTGACCCTTTTATGAATCCTATGCCGCTGCTCATTATCGCTTACGCGATTCGCCGCCTACCCTACATGGTGCGCGCTGCGATCGCAGGTCTTATGCAAACCAGCCGCAGTCTAGAAGAAGCATCGATGGTATTCGGCGCTAGCCGCTTCACCACACTACGCCGCATCACCATGCCACTGATTGCTGCTAATCTAGTGGCTGGGTGTCTGCTCTGCTTTGCCTACGCGATGCTAGATGTAAGCGACAGCTTAATCCTTGCCATGAAGGACCGCTTCTATCCCCTCACCAAGGCCATTTACTCGCTGTTTCTTGAGCAAGGCCGCGGTGAGCTAACCGCTTCAGCATTAGGCGTGATCGGCATGATCATCCTCGCGGGATGCTTACTTGGTGCTTCGCGCGTGTTGGGGCAAAAGATGGGCGAGCTGTTCCGCAGCTGATGGGGTCAGGCACTTCGGGTAACCCACTGAAACTCTCAGACCGCACCTCTAAGGGAGGTGCAAAGCGGCAGTCATACACGCCACCTATTCTCGTTTTCGGTCGTGAAAAATTGTTGTTTCGTCACCTACGAAATTCCTCCATTGCGGCCGTCCTTCCCAGAACTTCTTAGTTATCTATGAACTATCACCCCGGTGACGTGCTTCGTATTGAGTCATAGGAAAATCTTACCGAAAGTGGTGAAGCAACTCGGCAATGCACCCAGGTAACTTACTAGTATTCATAATTTTCAGCATATTTTTTTAAAGTTTTTATAAAAACAGCCGATAAGAAAACAAATTACAGTGTAATGGCCGTTCTATGGGATTTATTCCCCTCTAGGTCGGTTACCTTAGAGGAGTAATGATTATGAAACTAAGCAAATTTCGCGCTTTCGAGACTGTTTACACCAAATCAGCCGTAGTCCTCCTTAGCATGGTAGTTGGGTGCTCTGGACCGAATTCGTCCAGCTTGAACGCTGACTCCAACTCACTGTTGTCGTTAGATGACGGCTCAATTGAAAATTTCCTGAGCGATCCAGGTATCGACAATGCTAAGCTGGCCGCCCTGGACAAACGACCATTTGCCGATGTCTTTTCATTCAAAGGCGTAAAGATACCTCGCGGTGCGAGCGTGGTAGTGGCCGGAAAACGTGTCAGTAATGTTGATGTGCTGTTCCAGCATTTACAGGGAGAGGTCCAAGCCTTGTCGAAAAAATATAGGACTTACGGGGATTTTCGACGGTCCTTGGCTTCCTCACGGCAGGTCGATGATCTGAAGTCTCAGAGTGCCACAGCGAAGTCGATCATCGACAAGATAGGAAACGACTCTGTCAGCCTTGTTGGTGACAACCCGGCGTACGGCACACCGACATCGTTGCAGCTATTCGATGCCTCGAAGACGATTAATTCAATGGTCGAAGGCGCGAAAAGTTGTGCTTCCAGTTTAGGCGAGACCGCAGCAGCTGCCGGGGCCACCGTGAATAGGTCCTTGAAGGCCTACGCTGGATGGGCAAGCAAAAGAGCTGTGATCGCACAGGCAGGAGAGGCCGCCGTGGCTACCGCAGCTGAGGGTGTCGCAGCAAGTACCGCTACAGCCGCCGCAAGTGGCGTGGCATCGGCGGAAGCTTTCGCTGCGATCGCCAATCCGGTTGGTCTCGCCATCACAGCCGCGGTGATCGGTGGTGGCGCAGTTTACTACATGGTGAAAAACTGCAAGAGCGGCGAGACTCATGAAACCGACAGCCAAGAATCCGCGGACATGATCGCCAGAGATCAAGTTCAGCGCGACTGCACAGCCGAGGGCGACTGTCACACCAAACGTGAGACTGCTGTAGATGGTGGCGGAGGATCGGTGAAACCGGTGAACTGACTTTGTTAAAGTCATACCGACAATTCTACGCTCTCGTTCCCGGATAGCGAATCCTTAGTCACATGGATTTTGAACCAATGGTCTGAGATATAGCCTATTGTCTTGAGCGGGTGATAGGTGTCCGATAGTAAAAAACTAACTAGGATTAGGGCAGCTGTCGTCAGCCCCTCGGCAGCCGCTGCAACGTGATCGTAGCTGATGTAAAAGTCTCGAGGTGAACATTCGAGTCGGTGGACCGTCGGCAATCGAAGCTTGCATCGATCATCGTGCCACGGACTGGACACCTAATTTTTTCGCACCGCTCGTATTGAGTCGTAGCAAAAATTTAATTCGACTCAACTAATTCGCACCGCACGCAAGCTATCGAAAGCACTTATTTTTTTGGAATTTGTTAAAGAAATCCTAAATATCTGCCGATAGAGGGCCCATAGGAAAAAACTAGGCCTTACAGGAGCGCATCTCGATGCTTAAAACCATCATCCGTCGTACACAGATTGCACTTATAGGAATTGCGATCAGTGGCTGCAACAATCCCAACGCTAGCAATCCACTAGGTGATGTGGATCTTACAGGCGCTGCTGCGGACCTAAATAGCCTACTAGAGCAGGCTCAGAAATCACCTGCTTTTATAGCCAACGTCGCTAAGGTCGGCAGCTCTAAAGTGAGTGGCTTCGCCTCTTCGTTTACCAAAGGTCTGTCGGATGACAGTTTTTCTTTCAACGGAAAAACTTTCGGCAAACTTAAATCATCGCTAAATACGAACGCCAAAACGCTAACTGCTTTTGAATCTATAGGTAAACCATTCAAATCGATGAACGACCTGTTCGCTGCGCATGGTTTAAAAGGATCGATAAAAGTTGATGAGATGAAGGCATATGTGAAGGTCGCAAGCGCAGCGCTCACCGCACTATCACAACCAAAGGCTTCAGTGCCTCGCCTTGACACAGCAACTATGGCCCGCGCACTACGCGTCTCGGTCGCGCTATCCATTGTCGCAGCAAGGAAAAGTAGCGCTGGCCTGAACCTAGACGACAAACCAACATGGGGATATGCGAGTGCCTGCAGCACCTACAACCAGAGTGCTGCTAACAATAAAAACTGGATGTGCTATCAAAAAGAAATTGGCGGATCGATTGGCTATATCAGTGCTGGCAACAAAAAGCAGTGGGAGGACGCTTTCGATCCTAGTAAAAAATATAAGGTTTGCGATGCAGCATCAGCGCCCAAAGGCAGCGGTGCCTGGGGCTGGGTAGCGGACCCGAGTGCCCCGGGTGGCGGCGAATCTTGCCACGTAGATATACCAGTTACTGATTCTAGTCTTCAGCCAATTTGCGCTAAATATAAGGACATAGACTCAGGAGACTGCAAGTCTAGCGCGAACCAAAAGACTGAGAAGTCAAATACTCCTGAAAACTCGGATGGGGACTCTGATCAGGAGTAAGAAACAGTACTGATTAGGTTCAAGTTTAAACGTGAAAATAAAACGCAAAATCAGGGTCTCTTAAAAATCTGATTTATAATCGTTCCTAAACCACCCGGAGCCGGTGCAGCCTGACTAAGCTGCACTTCGGCTTTTACTGGGGCGGCATTGCCAAATTTCAGGTAGGTATTCATTTCTAGGGGGCTACTTGTGCCGTAGGGAGCCATGCTCATCCCCATTAGATCGATATGCACAATGATCGCATTTGCTTGCGCCGCAAAGCTAACCGGCTGATCGGTTTCATAGTGGTAGTAATTAGGGCCTGAATTACCGAATAGATCGTTACCTTGCAGATTATTCAAGGTCCCTCTAACGGTATGACTTGAGTCTCCGGCATCAGTAATCACGTACGTCAGGTTAGCTTGTGCCCCAACGTATGACGCCAAGTCAAAACTAACTGCACTGGCTGTAAACGGTATTTGCTTACCATCACAGTCAGTAACCGTCATTTTGTATTCGACAAAGTTACCAGCGACTCCGTTTTGCACGGTGTTAGTCAGCAGCGTGACCTGAGTCGCGGCATTATTCTCGCACTTTGGTAGCGCCGGAGCATTAGACTGCGTTTCTTTAGACTTAGGCGATGCCACTTTCTGGACGGGAGCAGATGATGCATCAGCACTGCGGTCAGTCTGCTTAGCACTCTCACTGGTAAAACCAGTCGAGCCGCAGGAAATCACGAGTGCCAATGGGCACAGAGACAAGGGCAGCTGAAGTGTACGCCGAAGTTTGGACATATTTATCGTTCCTCCACAGTGCCGCAGCTTAGATAAGCCCCGGACACTAGGAGGATCGGAGGGATTTGGTTTAACTTTAATTAAATAAAATAATAATCACAAAAACACAGTCTTATACTAAATCCGCGGCACTACCAAACCAGGCTACACACAGAGTGACTTAGCATTTCAAGATCAGCTTACCGGTGTTTGAACCGTCGAAGAGCTTGTTAACAGCACGCGGCGCGTTCTCAAGACCGTCAACGATATCTTCCGCATATTTAATGCGGCCCTGTTTCACCCATTGGTACATCTCGCCGATAGACTCCGGCCAGCGGGCAGCGTAATCGCTGACGATGAAGCCTTGCACCTTGAGGCGCTTCATCAAGATGAGCGAATAATTTTTCGGTCCAGGAATCGGCTTACCGTCATTGTAACCAGAAATCATGCCGCACAGAGACACGCGCGCATACATGTTTAGGTTAGACCAAACTGCTTCCGTTGTAGCACCGCCGACGTTATCAAAATAAATATCGACACCTTTAGGACAGAGCTCCGCGAGAGCTTTCTTAACGTCTTGGGTCTTGTAATTAATGGCTCCGTGAAACCCGAGTTCTTTGGTGAGCCATGCGCACTTAGCGTCTGTGCCGGCGATGCCAATGACGCGCAAGCCTTTGATCAAGCCAATTTGCCCCACGATGGAACCAACCGCACCTGCAGCGCCAGACACCACCAAAGTTTCGCCTACTTTCGGCGCTGTGACATCAAGTAGGCCGAAATAAGCGGTCATTCCGGTCAAACCAAGCACGCTAAGAAAAGCCGTCGGCGGGATGTCCATCTCTTTCGGTAGCGGTCTTAAGGCGGCAGCTGGATGTAGCGAGTAGTCTTGCCATCCAAGTAGACCCATGACGAGATCGCCAGCTCTAAGCAAGGGCGATTTACTTTCGGTAACCACGCCAACACCACCGGCACGCACCACCTCGCCGAGAGCAATAGGCGGCATGTATTGTTCCATGTCACTCATCCAAATGCGGTGGGTAGGATCAAGCGACAGATATTGGTTACGCACTAAGACCTCGCCGTCTTTTAGCGTCGGCAAAGGCTCGGTAACTAATTTAAATAAATCGTCGGTAATCTGCGCTTGCGGTCTTTTATCCAGGATGAATTTACGGTTGTTCATAGCGAGTCCCTCTCAACTGGACGGTGCCTGAATGGGTCACTGGTCCCTATGGTGACCCACCTTAACATAGCCTCGTCCCGCCCGCTGCCGCAGGCTGAGGTAAGCACCCCAACCTTATCAACAAATACAACCACCTGATATTATTAGATATTACAACTTTTTTTGAGGTTTTATTCGACATATTGCTTAAGTAAACCAAACCGGCGCCGATGAACATTGTGGGCGATCAAAGGTTTGGCCGCGCCGCATCTAGCGACTGGCACGGGACTTAGTCAATGACTGTAAAGCAACAGACGACTGGACTGATACTCACCGGTGGTGGCGCCCGCGGCGCCTATCAAGCCGGCGTGCTCCAGGGCGTGGCAGAAATTGCTAAGAGCAGGCAGACAGCTTTGCCGTTCGGGATCGTGTCTGGCGCAAGTGCCGGCGCCATCAATGCCAGCTTTGTTGCCGCTACGGCCGATTCTTTCATTCGCTCTGCTAAGCAGCTCTCCGAATTTTGGTCAACTCTACGTTCGGAGGCGATCTTCCGCACTGACATCCGCTCCCTCAGCCGGATTGGCGTAAACTGGGCAACCGACCTCACCCTGGGTAACGTCCGCAAACGCAAGCAGGCCGTCTCACTCCTCGATACCGCACCGCTCATGCGACTTCTGGCTCACAATATTCCGTTCAACCGCGTTCCCAAGCATTTAAATAGCGGACTAATTTCTGCTTTTGAAGTGTCTACACTGGATTACAAAACATCCGAAAACGTCTCTTTTATCATGAGTAAGAAGCCACTCGACGCATGGATACACTCAAGACGCCGCTCTGCTTTTACACCGATCAAGGTGGAGCATGTGATGGCCTCCGCTGCAATCCCACTGATTTTTCCGCCTGTAGAGATCGAGCAGCGCTACTATGGTGACGGCTGTGTGCGCAACCCGGCTCCGTTTAGTCCAGCAATCAGATTAGGTGCGAGAAAACTATTGATCGTTGGGGTACGCCACGGCCGCGATCCAAATCAGCCCCGCCCAGAACTTGAGGCCACGGAAAAGCCAACGGTCGCCCGCATCCTTGGTGTGATCATCAACGCCCTCATGATGGACACTGTCGAGTACGACATCGATCGTTTAATGCGGATGAACAAATTAGTGGCCTCGGTACCTGCTGAGTTCCAGGATCATTTACCACTTAAAGAAATCGACTACCTAGCCATTCAGCCTTCTGCAGATTTAGCAGAGCTGGCAAGCCAGCACTTTAAGCGTTTGCCTGGAATGATTCAGTACCTGATCGGTGGTCTCGGTTCGCAGTCTGAAGCATCTGAACTGGCAAGTTATCTGTTATTTGAGCCTGCATTTTGCGCCTACCTCGTCGAACTCGGTCGCCTGGATGCGCATGCGCGCCGCGATGAAATTGAAGCCTTCCTCTTTGCGGATGCTCGCTGACCATAAAGCAGGTAGCAATGAGGATCACTCACTACTTATTATTTAGCTACGTGCTCGTTGTGTGCACCGGTTTGGCACCAGGTAATAACGACCAAAACCAAGTAAAACCGGCAGATGCAACCAAGGATCTACGGGCGGCATTGACTGGCAGCTGGTCAAGCGACTGCATAAAACCGTACTCGCCTGAGCAAAACCCAGTCAGCTCGACCCAGTTCAAGTGGGTCTATTCGGATGGTCAGGCAATTTTTGTCTACACATACTTCTCCGACCCGAGCTGCACCCAGACCTGGAACGAACTCAAGTTCCATTATGTCTATAAAATCGGCAGCCCAAGCCGCTCGGTACCAGGGACCGTGGATATCGACTTTAAATCGATGAAGACGACGGCAAGATACACCACAGATTTTGGCGTGGCAGGTAGCAACCAACTAAATATGTCCTCGCCCAACACGGAATGTCGTAAGGCCAGTTATAAAACAAATGTCGAAACTGACATTACTGCATGCGCGGCGAAGGCACCTGGTGAGGCCACCTTCAATATTTTTGCGATCGACGCCAAATGGCTCTGGATGGGCGCGTGCAGTGAAGATCAGGTACATTGTGGCAAATCATCCGCCGCAAGGCCTAAATCGGTAACGGGGCCATTTGTCAGAAATTGACCGTCCCACTCGGGTAAGTCACTATCACAACTAGCGCACGGAGCCTGCAGACCATCACCCCCGACTTATTTTTGGTTGATTCGGGGACTTAGCTAGCGTAGGTAGCCCAGAGCCACCAGTACGGCAGCTGAGGATCGAACGATGCACCATGATGAAGCGCGAGCATGGCTACGCGATGTCTACCAAGGCGACCGAGTACGCCAGCTCTCCGTACGCTCTGTAGTCAGCGGTATGCTGATTGGGGCAATTATGTCGGTGTCGAATCTATACGTTGGTTTAAAGACCGGCTGGGGCCTCGGCGTCACTATCACAGCTTGTATCATTGCGTTCGGCGTCTTCCGCGCATTGGAAGCTGTGATCCCGGCGTACAAACGCAACCCATTCTCCATTCTCGAAAATAATACGATGTCTAGCGCTGCCAGTGCGGCCGGCTATATGGCCTCAGCAGGCTTGACCTCGGCATTTCCAGCACTTTACCTAACCACTGGTCGGATCTTAACTTGGTGGGAGATGATCGGCTGGCTATCGACGATTTCCGTACTCGGCGTCTTTATGGCCGTGCCACTCAAGCGCCAATTGATCAATATCGATAAATTACCGTTCCCATCAGGCATAGCCACCGCTGAAACCCTGCGCTCGATGCACTCTGCTGGCAAAGAATCCATCGGCAAGGCACGCTCGCTGATGTGGAGTGCTGGACTTGGCGCACTAGTTGCTTTTTGGCGTGATGGCCTGGGTCATTTAGGCGCTTGGTTAGCCATTAAACTCGATCGCCCGGACCTCAAAAGCACTCTTGAAGGTGCGGCAATACCAGATTCTGTGCCTCTATACCCTGGCGCTGGGGGTCTTTTAGAGCGCTATACGATAGGCTTCGAGGGCTCGCTGATCATGATCGCAGCCGGTGCGATTATGGGCATTCGTGTGGGGACATCGCTACTTTTGGGCGCGCTAATCTACTACGGAATTATTGGCCCACAACTGGTCAACAACGGCATTGTCGAGCCCGGATATAAAGGGATCGTTTCGTGGACCATGTGGCCTGCGACATCGCTCATGGTCACATCGAGCATGGTATCGCTCGGCCTGCGTTGGCGGACTATTGTGCGAGCCATGTCAGGGCTCAAAGCCGCCTTCAGCAAAGACAAAGCTCCTGTAGATCCGCTGGCCCATATCGAAGTACCAACTTCTTGGTTCGTTTGGGGCACGCTAATTTCAGGCGGAATGGCCGTTTATCTGGGCCATGCCTGGTTCGGGGTTACCTGGTGGATGGGTATCCTGGCGGTTATAATGACTTTCTTCCTCGCCATGGTCGCCGCACGGGCAACCGGCGAGACGGATGTCACCCCAGTTGGGGCGATGGGTAAAATCACTCAGCTGTCTTACGGGATGATCGCTCCGTCGAATATGACGACTAACCTGATGACCGCCTCCATTACCGCAGGAGCATCATCGCATGCAGCCGACCTGCTCACAGATCTGAAGGCAGGATACTTACTGGGTGCAAATCCGCGGCAGCAAACGATTGCTCAGCTGTTCGGTGTCATGGCCGGGAGTTTACTGGCGGTCCCGGTTTACACCTTGGTAGTGCGGCCAGAGCAACTCGGCACCGCCGCGCTGCCGGCACCCTCAGCAAAAGTGTGGGCTGGCGTGGCCAAAATGCTAGCTAATGGCTTGGATTCGTTGCCCGCCGGAGCCTTGGCTGCCATGGTGGCTGGTGCCGTATTGGGCGCTGTTTTAGCCGTCGCAGAGGAATACCTGCCACAACGCTACAAACGCTGGCTGCCGTCAGCCACAGGACTTGGCATCGCGGGTGTAATACCCGCCTTTAACGCCCTTTCGATGTTTATTGGCAGCCTGCTCGCCTGGCGTTTAGTCAAAACAAAACCCGAAGTGGCTGACCGTTATCTGGTCACTGTTTCTTCGGGTCTGATTGCTGGTGAATCGCTGATGGGTGTCGGGATTATCTTGGCATCCCAGGGCGGCGGTATGCTGCATGAACTAATGAAAGCATTCGGTGGCGGCTGATCACAGCGCCACCCATTTGGTTCACTAAGTTCAACCGGCTCGCCCCTGGCACTGCAAGTTCTTGCTGTCCCAACGCGCACCGCGCGGGCAAGAGCAACTCTGACGAGTGGTGTTCCATGTGCCGCGGTTAAACTCACTTTCGCACACGTTGCGACTTGGCAATGCATGTGGATCCATGCAGCTTTGGTTCAGCCACATCTGACCATTTTGGCAATGGCAACGTTTGTGACTTGAGTCCCAGGTGCCACTATTAAAGCCACTTTCGCAAATTACCGCTGAGCTTAATCGCGACTGCAATGCACAAAGTCCATCTAGCCAAATGCGGCCACTAGGACACTGACAACGGTTCTTCGCGAGATCCCATTTGCCATTGTTCAAGCTATTATTCTCACACGCCTTTTTCAAACTCGCCACTTCCGCCGGCGAGAGAGCCGAGGCTTTTTCCGTCAGCTTTTGCTCTGGGATCACAGCTTTAGCTTCCGGCATTAAAGTTGCCGGTGCCATGTCCTTGATGTCATTCTGTGGCGCTTTGGCCGCTTCTTGAGCAGCTAGCTCCATCTCTTGTGGCTTAGCCGCGGCCGCAACTTCAGCCTCACAGCGACTACCGCTCCATTTTTGACCACCACTGCACTCGCATTCATTGGTCGTGCTATTCAGCGTAGCACCTGCGGCCGTGCAAAGACTGCCTCTGTCTGCGGCTTCGTTGTCCCGTGAAGCCGGCTCATTGTGACAGGCAAAAATAAACAACATTAAGTTTACCATAAACAGGCGCTGCACGTGGCGCATCGAGCAGACTCCTAACAGTGATGGAGGGAGAGAAAGAGAGAGATAGCTTAATTATACAGTAATTTATTGATGGCGTCCCAAGGCAGGAGCACGCACTGAGCCCTGGTCGGATATCTGCGCAAATCATAAAGAGCGACTAAATCAGCGCTAATATTAGGCGGCAAGGCCGGTCCAGGAGTCGGGAAGGTGGTTTGCAGCAACCGCACCAAGGCTGCAGCAGGTTCCATGGCTAGACCTGATAACGTGGACACCATGACCGATGCACTAGCCTTGCACAGCAGACAGGCTTGGCAATGAAAACCAAGTTCTAAAAGCCCCTCCGCCGTCCAACGCCGCATAACTGTGACCTCATCACCGCAAACTGGATTGGCCAGCGTCACGCTTTCGGCCCGCTCCAAGCTCTGACAGTAGCCCCGTGGCGACCTTGCATGTTGCAGAATGATGTCCTGATAAGGCTGCTGAGTCACTTCGTGCGGACGCGCTGTCATTAAATCATCCGCGCCGACAACCGCGCATAAGCATTAACCAGAACTTTAAAATCCTGGTCATCACCTCCCTGCCGGTCAGGGTGCAGCTTTTTAGCCATATCGATGTAACGCTGACGCAATAGGCCGGCAGGCGGAAGTTCACTAAAGCCCATGAACTGCATTGCCGAAATATCCGCCGGAGACAGAGCGGGAGCCGCGCTTGCGGCACTGCTGCGCCGCCGCCGGAACTCATCCCGAAGATCCTGAGCGCCCTGAGAGCTACGCGACCTCTTGGGCTCCTGCGCAGCCATTTTTCGTTGCTCCACCCACAACTTCAAACTGCACTCGCGTAACTGCTGATAACAGTTGTTCAGTCGATCGCGTGCCACCAAGATTTCTGTGCGCACGTTCATCAGAAAAGAGGCTAGAGCCCGACTATTCAATGCCGCAGGGATGCCGTCAGGAAGTACATCCAGGCGCAGCCCAGCGAACGGTCCTTGCAGACAGCACATCTCTTCTAACCTTGCGTTGTGACTAAGCAGGGTACGCCAGAGACAGCCAGAGGTTTCCATAAACGGCAGATTAGGAGACTGCCTAGATCGCCATGCCGCAGTCAATCCTTGCTCAACCTGGGCGACATTGCTTGGCTCGTAAGCGGCGAATACCGGCTCACCGAGGAGTGTCGCCTGAAACGGACCGGTCGTCGTTGATGATGGAGCCCTAAACCAGGCCACTGGTCGCTCGGGCGACAGCATAGGTAATCTAAAACGCAGAGTATTTTCTAGAGCGCGAATCTTTTGCCCCAGATCGGTCACCGTATCGACCGCCGATGTTTCCAAAGTAAGGTTTTGTTTGAGCATGGCGATAAAAGAGCGGCGAGTGTCCAGCTCACTCAACACAGCATCCAGACAAGGTCCAACCGGGCCATCATGCGCAATAGCAGTCAGGAACCAGTCCCTTGCGCCAAGTTCAGTGTCATTAGTCTGTTCGTTTGGTTTTGCCATGCTATATCTTCGGCGCTACTTAACTTGAGTGTGAGGAGCACCTTGGTTACGTTCCATGGTCTCAGACAGGCGATTCAGTTCTTCCGCGACTTCCGCGAAGGCATCACCCTTGCGGAGATAGGTGCGCGCATTATACCGCCCTTCAGCAAGCGAACGGATATGCCTACGAAACGCAATAGTCGGCCCCACTAACCTGTGCGTAAATAGTACCGATATGGCCACGGTTCCGCCGATATAAATGAGACATGACAGGTATACCCAAAGCTGGGTTCCGCGCCAGTAATCCATGAACAAATCGCGTACTTCGTCTTCAGCATCGGTCAGTAAAACTACCGAATTCACCAAGCCAGCAAAATTGTAATAAACAATCAATGCCAGAGAACCGGCAAAAAGCAGTGAAATGATGATCGAATAGAGACCAATTTTTATTTGCAGGAGAGGCTGCAGCATAAAATTGTGCAAACGCCGTTTGGCTTTACCGCTACCTAGCGGCGCCTGCGTTTGTGGCGCCTGAGTTTGCGGCGCTCCCTGTCCCGGACCTACTGTCTGATTCGTCACCGCGCTACCCTCCCTTGGGTATGTTTGCTGCGAGTCGCTATTACTTATTATAACTACTTCACATCGTAAGTATAAACCAGCTCCCCAATCATGTTCTCGTTTACAGGAAATTGCATTCTCGACAATTCCAGAAAGACACATTCAACTAGCTTAGGATCATTCGCCGTGCCGCCAGTGTTTTTCAGCTTGATCATCGTGCCAGTCTGTTTCGACAACAGGAATGTGAAGCTTAAGGTACCACGCAAATCGTCATTAAAATCAAGTCGATCGGTATAACACCGGCGTAGGTTAACATCGTTAGTATTCAGCACCCCTGAGATAGCTTTGCTATTATAATTATGGCGAAAAAGATCGAGCTTATAAAACATCGCAATCTGCCGGTTAAAAGTAATGGACCGGCGGAGCTCATGGGTGCTCGAATAATCGGTGTCCGCGCCCGTCAGCACCCGCGAACCACCAAAGGCCTCCTGAACCAGACCGTTAAAACCATCCAAGACCGCTGCAATGGAGCTATCTTTCTTCGTCTTGCCATTTTCTCGAAATACGTTCGGAACCATGCTGAAGACTACTTTAAGACTGTCCCTCCCTTCGGGAGCAATAGTCCAGCGCCCCAGGTTGGATAGGCACTGCCGTTTGACGACAAAGTCGCGATACATCGCGCTGCCAGACCAGGTCCTTTTGATACCCGACCCATCCACGACCACTATACTTTCCACTTGATACTTGCCTCTACCGGTTGCCCAGATCTGTCCAGCCACCGAGCTAGGGTCACGACTTGGATCGGCACTTACAACGAAGGTCTTCTGCCCCAAGATATCTCGCACCGTCACCAGGACGTCCGTTACCATCCGGTTTTTGCCACGAAAATTTTTCATGTCCAGGGAGAAGAAAAACCCGCCCTGCTTCTTGTCAAAATATTCTCCGTGCCACTCCTTAAGCGAACTGGGCAACTGCGTCTGCGCGTGCCCACCGGGCACGGCTAAAACAGCGATAAAACCAGCTATAATCCAGGACCGAAGTGACACTCGGGTAGGTTTCCGTAGCAGGAGGTGGCTATAGGGTCTCTTAAGTATACCAAAATCTACGCGGTTTTAGGGTGCATGGCGTTAGATTACATCTTGCAGACGGGATTGCGTTTTACCCAACCTAGGCTAAAATGCGCCGTAGCCGTGCGGACTAGCGTCCGCTTCGCTATACTCGGAATCGTCGTTTAAAGCTTAATTAACTCATGAGGAACGATATGGCCAACGGACTCTTTCACGCTCCACCGCCGGTTAATGAGCCCGTCTATAATTACGCCCCTGGCAGCCCCGAGCGCGCCGCTTTGAAGGCCGAACTGAAGCATCAGAGCAGCACTCCCGTGGATATCCCGCTGGTCATTGGTGGGCGTGAAGTCCGCGGCAAAAGTACTGCTGAGGTGACGATGCCGCACCAGCACCGTCACGCCATAGCTACCTACCACAATGCCAATACTACTGAGGTGGAGACGGCGATCACCACAGCTGTTTCAGCCCAGCGGGACTGGTCACGGCTGCCTTGGGAAGATCGCGCGGCCGTCTTTTTGAAAGCTGCGGAGCTGCTTTGCGGCAAGTACCGGCAAGTCATGAACGCGGCGACTATGCTTGGCCAGAGCAAAACCTGCTACCAGGCTGAAATCGATGCAGCCTGCGAATTAGCTGACTTCTGGCGGTTCAACGTTCACTTCATGACCGAACTCTACCGCGATCAACCCATCTCATCGCCAGGCGTCTGGAACCGAATCGTAGGGCGTGGCCTTGAAGGCTTCGTCTTCGCCGTGACCCCGTTTAACTTTTCCTCCATCGCACTAAATCTTGCCACCGCTCCAGCACTCATGGGCTGTGGCGTGGTTTGGAAGCCAGCCGCCACCGGCCTTGCCGCTTCCTGGGTCGGGATGCAGATCCTACGCGAGGCTGGGTTGCCAGACGGCGTCGTCAATATGCTCAGCGGTGACGCAGCTGCAATCAGCGCCCAAGTCCTCGCCAATCCGCATTTGGCTGGTATCCACTTTACTGGCTCCACCGGGGTGTTCAACAGCATGTGGCAGACTGTAGGCCAAAACATCAATAAATACAGAGCCTATCCTCGACTCGTGGGGGAAACGGGCGGCAAAGACTTCGTTTTCGCGCACCCCTCCGCAGACGCGAGCAGCCTGGTGACCGCTTTAGTGCGCGGAGCTTTTGAATACCAAGGCCAAAAGTGTAGCGCCGCCTCGCGCGCCTACATCCCAAAGAGCCTTTGGCCACGGGTGCAAGAGGCCTTGGTCAGTCAGGTATCGAGCCTAAGCGTTGGGGATCCAGCAGATTTCCGTAACTTCATGGGGGCAGTCATCGATAAGCGGGCTTTCTCTCGCCTGCGCGGCGCCATTGAGGAGAGCAAGAAGGCTCCCGGAGTCAAAGTACTAGTGGGCGGCGAGACCGATGACAGCGTCGGCTACTTCATAAAACCGACCGTTCTAGTCACCGAAGACCCTAAATACCGCACCATGAGCGAGGAGCTGTTCGGGCCTGTGCTCACCATTTACGTCTACGATGATGCCAAGCTCGACGAAACTTTGGTCTTGGCTGACCAGACTTCGCCCTACGCTCTTACTGGCGCTATTTTTGCCCAAGATCGGCTAGCGATCCAAAAGCTGACGGCAGCCTTAGAACAGACTGCCGGCAACTTCTATATCAATGACAAACCAACCGGTGCCGTGGTTGGCCAGCAGCCTTTCGGCGGCGCTAGGGCCTCGGGCACCAATGACAAAGCTGGCAGCAAGCTCAATTTGACCCGCTGGATGAGCCAACGGACGATTAAAGAGACGTTCGTGCCACCAACCAACTATGCCTATGCACACATGACAGAACCGTGAAGATTGACAACACGGTTCGGCCGTGTTTGATTCGACTCTTAATTAGGCCACAGGTGGCTAATCACCAAGGAGACAACGCATGTCCGTTCTTGTAGGGAAAAGCGCCCCCGATTTCAAAGCAGAAGCCGTAGTAAACGGTGACTTTAAAACCATCAGCCTCTCTGACTACCGCGGCAAGTACGTCTTGCTATTTTTCTACCCTCTAGACTTTACCTTCGTCTGCCCAACTGAACTGCACGCCTTCCAAGACAAGTTGGACCAGTTCAAGAAGTTAAACACTGAAGTCTTAGCCGTCTCGATCGACAGCAAATTCTCGCACTTGGCGTGGCTGAACACCAAGCGTGATGATGGCGGCATCGAAGGCGTGAAGTACCCCATCATTTCCGACTTGAACAAAACCATCGCTCGCGATTACGACGTGCTGATTCCGAATGATGGCGTTGCTCTGCGCGGAGCATTCCTCATCGACAAAACCGGCAAAGTGCGTCAGCAAACCATCAACGACCTGCCGCTCGGCCGTAATATCGACGAGTTCCTGCGTCTAGTCGAAGCACTTCAGTACCACGAAGAGCACGGCGAAGTTTGCCCAGCCAACTGGAAGAAGGGCGAAAAAACGATGAAGACCACGCAAGCAGGACTGAAAGCTTACTTTAAGAAGTGAGCCTCGCGCCCTCGCGCCCTGTCCGCAAAAACGTCGGACAGGGCGAGGGTGTCTTATATCTCTTACCACCGCCTGCCAGACCTACCCGGACTGTGACACATTCATCATGTGACAGACTAAAGCAGCAACTCTGGAGACCGGCTCTTGGTCACTTCGGAAGTATTAAATAAAAAATATCGACGCGCCTACGTTGAAATCAGCAACATCTGTAATCTCAAATGCAGCTTTTGTCCTGAAGTAGAGCGTGCTCAGCAAGTCATGGATGCAGCGACTTTTAAGCGCATTGCTGCTGATATTGCGCCGCTCGTGGACGAAGTTTGCCTTCACTTGATGGGCGAGCCGCTCGGCCACCCGGAACTTGCAGACATTATCACTGCCTGCACCGATCACAAGCTACCAGTAAACTTAACGACTAACGGCATGCTGATCACCGGCCATCGGCGAGACCTGTTACTCTCGCCGATTGTTCGTCAGGTCAATATTTCCGTCCACAGTTTCGAAGCTAATTTCCCAACGCGGGACATCGAACCATACCTGCAACGAGTCCTGAGCTTTGCCGGCTTAGCTGCGGAATTACGCCCTGAACTCTACATTAATCTGCGCCTGTGGGATCAAAAGCAGGGTGAGAACATAGCCGAAAGCAACGCTCTCATCAGGTCTACGTTAGAGCGCGAGTTTGGCGTCGATTTGTCCGTCGGAGCTATCGACGTGCGCCGCCGGAAACAAGTCCGTCTAGCCGGTCGTTTGTCAGCGCATTTTGACTCGCGATTTATCTGGCCCGCGATGAATTTGCCGCTTCGTTCCAAGCAAGGATTTTGTCACGGCCTTGGCAGTCATTTCGGTGTCCATGCGGACGGGCGCGTGGTTCCTTGTTGCCTGGATAAAGAAGCCGTCATAAATCTTGGGAACGCACTCAAGACTCCAATACCCGAGATACTTAAGAGCCCACGCGCCGTAAATCTACGGGAAGGATTTGATCGCGGCGAACTGGTTGAAGACCTCTGTCAGCGCTGCCCATTCATCTCCCGTTTTGATCGACAAGCGCGGCGACTTCGGGCTGAATCAAGCGCCAGCGGTGGGCGCCCCAAAGTCTAGAAATCCTAAAAACTGCAGGAGACCGCTAATCTATGACACAGGTAAAACAGATGTTAGTGTCGGCTTTGCTCGCCCTAGCGGGAGCCACCACTGTGCAGTCATCATCAGTATTGGCCGATACAGCAGAAAAGCCACCCAGCTTTGCCATCCACGGTAACCAATTCGAACTCGATGGCAAACCATTCCTAATTCGTGCGGGTGAGATGCATTATGCGCGAGTGCCGAAGGAGCATTGGCGACATCGCATGAAAATGCTACGTGCGCTCGGTCTCAACACCCTAACCACATATGTGTTCTGGAACCTGCACGAGCCTCAGCCTGAGACCTATAATTTTAGTGGCCAGTTAGATATCGCGGAGTACATAAGGACCGCGCAAGAAGAGGGATTATTTGTCATCCTGCGGCCAGGCCCGTTCGTCTGCGCCGAGTGGGAGTTCGGCGGACTACCTGCCTGGCTACTCAAAGATCCGACACTAATGGTACGCAGTGGCGACCCGCGATTTATTGCAGCCTCAGGAAGGTACTTGAGTAAGGTTGGCGAGCAACTCAAAGATCTAATGATCAGCAAAGGCGGCCCAATTATCTTAACTCAGGTGGAAAACGAATACGGCTCCTTCGGCGCTGACCGCGACTATTTGAATGCTATCCGCGCTGCGCTTACTAACTCTGGCATCGACGGCATTCTCTTTACTTCCGACAACGTGCTTGGACAGCACAATATTTTGACGCTACTAGAGAGAGGCTCCTTTCCGGACTTGCCGTTGGCAATAAATTTCGGTCAGAACGAATCCGCTGCGAGTGCTTTTGGCGTTCTAGATAGTTTTCGTCCCGAAGGCGTTCGGCTGAACTCCGAATTTTGGTTCGGCTGGTTTGACCATGTTGGCGGCAAACATTCGAACAAAGACATGCAAATGGGTCTAGATAGTCTGAAATGGATGTTGGATCGCAAGATCAACATCAGCATCTATATGGCGCACGGCGGCACCAACTTTGGCTTTATGAACGGAGCCACTTCTGAGCATGGTTTCTACCGCCCTGATACCACGAGCTATGATTATGATGCTCCGATCAGCGAGGCCGGACTTCCTACGGCAAAATTTCATGCGATTCGGGCTATCCTTCAACAAGAGCAGCCGGGGATGACGCTACCAGCTATTCCTTCTACGCCCAAAATGCTTAAGCTCGCACCGTTCGCCTTTACAGAAAGCGCCTCACTTGACCAACTGCTTGGACAGCCGATCATCTCCAAGTCACCGAAGACCATGGAGGAGGTTGACCAAGCCTATGGTTTCATTCTCTATCGTCATCACGTGAAGAAGCCTTATGACGGCATGCTAGCACTTCGGGATGTGCATGATTATGCATGGCTGCGTCAAGGCTCCAAGCTACTTGGCACCCTCGATCGTCGTTACAATCAAAGTACTTTAGATATCCATCTTGAGGCGGGAAAGCCGCTCGACATCTTAGTAGAAAATCATGGGCGCCTAAACTTCACTCCAGAGTTAGCCTATGATCGTAAGGGCATCACCAAGCAAGTTGTGAGCGACACTGGTGAGCTGACTGACTGGGAAATATACCCACTACCACTCAACAACCTTTCCGCCCTTCACTTCACGAAGGCGAAAAAGCTAGGCCTTCTGACGGGTCCAACATTTTTTCGCGGCTCCTTCAAATTGGCTGAGGTGGGCGACACATTTATTGATACTCGCGGCTGGGGCAAGGGTGTGGTGTTTGTGAACGGACACAATCTTGGGCGCTACTGGCGCATCGGACCGCAGAAAGCACTTTATTGTCCTGGCTCATGGCTTCAAAAGGGCAACAACGAGATCATAGTTTTTGAACTCGAAAATGCTTCGATGGGGTCAGGCACTGGCGCTAACCTCCCAACATGATTCCACATCAGAAACGGATCACACACAGCGCGCGCTTTTAGGAGCTTAGCGTTGGTGCCCCAACCCCACTCACCCCACTCACCGTCGGCTCATCCGGCGCATCAGCTTGGCCCGTTACCCGAATACAGACTAAAAGCGCATGAAACCGACCCAGAACGAACCATCCCACCACATAACCCGTCACATAGCCCGCCGCATAACCCACCGACATATAAAGATAAATGCCGAACCTCCAGCACCACCTTGACCGCCACACCGGTCTGAGGTTATGACTTATAAGGATATACTACATTTAGTTTAGACAATGCTGTGCTCCCCCCACCGTAATAACGTGAGTTCTAATCAGTCGCTTGGCTCAACGCCCTGTGGGATTTTCTTATGCAATTAAATCTACTTTTTAAGGCACTTCTTCTATCTCAGCAGCTTTATGCGAGCGAGGCGATTACCTCAATTCCGCAACTAAGCGTTGAGCTACAAGAGGCGAATTATTTCTCGAATGACCCCGCCACCTTCGTGACGGTATGCCGCGGCTCAACCTGCCAATCAGCAGCTGAGGGGTACACGAGCATAGGTCGTCAAGCGCCCGTGACCCCGGACAGCTTAGTCACGGTTGGTAGTAACTCAAAATATATCACCGCTATTATGACCCTAAAACTTGTCGATCAAGGGCTACTTAAGCTGACTGACAAGTTAACGGACTTCTTTCCAGAATATGGCCAATGGGGTGAGGTCACCGTGCGTGATCTTCTCAACCATTCCTCGGGTATTCCTGAGTACGTCTTCAGTAAAGAAGGTATCGACCGTATCTTGCGTAGCGCCTTCAACTGGCATTCACGCAAGTGGAAGCCACGCGAATTAATCAACGCAGTAGCAAAGCTACCCTCCATTTATCCAGTTGGTACTAAAGTTGAATACAACAATACCAATTACGTGCTCCTCGGAATGATTGCGGAGAAGGTCACCAATCAACCTTTAGATCGGTTACTAAAAACTCAGCTATTTGAACCACTAGGTATGAATTCCACCTATCTATCTCTGCCAGAAGACCAAAGGAAATTCCGCGTCTCGGGCTACATGGTGGCAAATTTGCCGTTTCCTGGGTGGTTCATTAATACGTTTTCGCGCAAGATCAAAAAAATCGGATCGTACCTTGATACTACCAATATTTTCGACAGCTCCTTCGTTTGGGCTGCCGGTGGCATCATTTCAAACACATCCGACCTTACGCGACTGACCTACGCACTCTTTCATGGCGAGATCCTAAAACCGGAAACGCTCGCTGAAATGAAAACAACTCGACTGGGCTCCGTTCTGGGAATGCCGCTGCAGTATGGACTCGGCTTGATGAAGACACCGTCGCTTATCGGCGATGGCTTCGGTCATGGCGGGTTGGTACCTGGATACCAGACGATCACAAATTTCTTTCCCGAAAAAGATCTGACTTTAACCATGTCATGTAATATGGGTCCGTCGCAGCTTTATGCGGTGTATAACGATTTTCTCTCTCGGCTACAAAAACCCGAGGAAGACAAACCTTTCGTAGAGTCAGAGGCAGTCAAGAGCGACAACCTAAGGAGCAACGGGATTCATTTGCGCCTGAAGGGATACGTGGCTGAAGATACCACCAATAAGGTCATTTTCCGGGACGCCTTTGGTTACGCCGAAGTTAAAGAAAACGGCAGGAGCTCACTACCTTTCTCCACTTTCGAGGCAATCGCAAAAGAAGCCAATGGACGCTCTGAGCTCGAATTACGCATCAAGGGCAGTCTCACCTTCCTCGACTTGCAGGCACAGGCAACAGTGAGCCTGCCATTCCTCACTGTCATCATTGACCAAAGCGAACTTCATGGCGCCACCGAGGCTTTAATAGAGTCAAGTGATGCCCGACGCATATTTGCCTTTAAAGGCTTGGCACAGGTGGCTCCTGGAGGCAAAGAAGATCTTTGTGTCACAGAAATTATTGATCTTGCTGAGACGACGGCTCTCCAGATCGCAGGCACAAGTGACCGTGGTTTCCACTCTCAAGATAGCATCAAGCTTGCTGGCAACATCCCCCTTCGCAAGGTGGCAAAAGACGAGAAAGTGCCGGAGCTAGAGCAGCGCAACCTAAAGGTTTGCTCTAGCGCTTCACATTAGTCAGTTACGTCACCAGTAGTGTGCCGAGCCTCAAGAAGCAGCTATAGCTGTCCGTGGGGTAGCTCTTTGCTGAAGTGTGGTTCGGCAGTTCTGTAGGCGAAGAATGCAGCTGCCGACCCCAGGACGAAAAACAGATCCAAAGTGATACTGGTTTGGCAGTCGTTTTCGAAAATTGCCGCAACTAGGGTTTGGCCAAAAGAATTTAATTCTGCCGCGGAAGACGTCACAAATATACGTCCAATCTGAAGCAAAAGATAAAGTAGCGCGAATATTGCGACACTTCCGAGCCACTGCGGCAGTTGTGTTTTTTTAATCCCAAGTCTTTTTGGTTCCGGCATTAGTGCAATGAGCAGAATGATGTGAAGAAAAATAAGGTTTACTATGTAAGCCAACGACGAGGTGGACAGTAGGGGACTTAAAACGATTGATGCCATGGCTAGGATGATACTGAACCCTAAAACGGGACCAATCGTGTGCAGTGGAGAGGGTCCGACATCGCTCATATTGGTGGATAATGTAGAGTCGATCCCACTTTTAGAGATTTGCTCTCGACACACCCAATCTGCCAAAAAAAGAGCAAAAGCCACGCTTATCGCACCCAGAAACCCCAGCAAGGCAAATCGCCATGCTGGGCGACCACCTGCGCTCTTTAAAATACTGACGAAGGCACAGGTGGCAATTAGGAGTTGTGACGACCAGAACCAATGTTGTGGTGTCTTGCTCACCAATCGATAGGCTTGGATAAATAAATCTGATTCGGATATCCAAAGTTGCCAACTGCCACTTGCAACAGTTGAGAAAGTCCAATCAAAGAATCGAATAATGTAATACCAGGTGCTCAGCCCTGCAATCAGAGCAATGAGCATGAACACCGTCGCGAATATAATTCCTCTTCTTGCTCTGCCGTCACCTTTCTTCAGACTCTTGAAAAGCTTCAGATAGGAGGAGAAAGTACGTTTGCCGACAGCGAAAAATGCGTACGCCAGCACGCTGAAGTATATGGCGACCGAGGCAGCACCAATCAGGATTTTTACGGTCACCGAGAACCCATATTTTATCGTTCATGTTTGAGAGACATCAAGCAGCGCATTTCCAGAAGCTCTTTAGCGAGTTAATAGCTCCAGCGAGACGCGAGTGAGCAGCGTCGTCAAGCGCGCCATATAGTCAAAGTTGACTCCACTGACTTTATCACAATTCTTATGATAGCAAGGGTTTGCATCCCCCCCGAAGAAATTCTCCGAAAGCACTACAGCTGGCTTACCCGCTCGCCAAAAACTTGCATGATCGCTACGGCTGGTGCATGCAGACACCGGCTTCAGCTTTAGTTCAGGGTCGCGCGCTGCTACATTTTTAAAGACTCGCGATAGCTGCTCGGATGAGTTCTCATTACAGTCCATGACGTGAAATGAGCCATCGCCGCGCGCATTATAGCCAGTCATTTCCATATTAATCACACCAACTACCCGATTAATCTCACCACTATCGGCCAAGGATTGTGCATAAGCTTCCGAACCGACTAGGCCCAACTCTTCCTCATCGAATGCAACTATTCTCAGATTGTATTTCAAGGACGCATCTTTCAACGCCCTAGCCATAGCTAGGGCCGAGATCGTCCCAGAGCCGTTATCATCTGCACCGGCATTTCCTACTGAATCAAGATGAGACGACACGATTAGCACGCGACTAGTATCACTACCGGCCTTTTCGGCAACAAAATTTGCATTGGTGCCGAAACTTCGACCTTGATACGGCACCTCTGCAACGGTAAAGCCCAACGCCTCATATTGCTGACGCAGCCAAGCGCGCGCGTGGGCCTTATTCTCATCCAGTCGCCGCTCGCTGATCCTAAGCTCCTTACCATTTAGACTCACAGGAAGGTCGCCCGACAGTTGACGCAACTCCGTAACCAAAACATCCGGCTTAATCACAAGGCTACTAGCCAATTCGGGTGAACCAGCAAATTCCTGCTCCGTTGCGGTAAATTCCATTAGACTTTTGTCAACAGCTGGCGAGGTGCGTTCCCGGGCTGCCAACTCCTCACCATAAAGCGTGGGCACACCAGCAACCATATGCAAATCATCATCATATGATGCCGAAATCACCGCAAAATTACCGAACCGATCGAGCTCGCCAGGCAAAACCGCGGGGCTACCGGAATGGAGTTCGACCATGACTAGACGCTCATCCGTTGCCGGGAAGAGACGCGAACTCTTTAGTGCTCCCTGCACAGGCTGAGAGGTAGCAACAAATTGGAGCTGATTATCGGCTAACCTATTATAAAACCGCGCCACACTGCCTTTAGTGACTAAAGAGAAATAGGCGCCACGAGGCTCATCATGCCCCCGCAGTCGGTAGTCTGCATCAGTGCAAGCCGTGCCAGCGAGGAGAATTCCAAGCAAACACACCCTAGCATTATGCAGCATAGCGTTAGCTCCCAAATCAGTTGATCGATAATCAGACCAATCATACCGCATACAAGTGCCTAAGCTACAATTTTAATATTACGCTATATCGCGAATGATTTGATCGGCTGCGAGGTTATTACGCGGAGCTCCATACCGCTCACGCAGCAGATCATAGAGGAATTGACGCTGTCCTTTGTTACCACCATAAATCTTCAGACCATGCTCGAAGCCAGATCGAATCACCTTTCCCCACCGAACCTCTACGGTAACTCCGTCCATTAATTTTGCTTGGAGTTTCCTGTTTAATTCGGCATCAGACGTGACGATTTTCACAGAAATAAGAGATTTCTGGCCAAACAGCCTGGGACCCGTCACTCGAAACCCAAACATCGAAAGATCCACGACCACAAAGGTACCGTATGAGCTAACTAAATTAATCGCGCTTGGATCCTCGACATCTACCGACTTATCAAAGGCGCGAACACCCAATTGATCCAAATGAAAGGTCTCGGCCACTTTAAGCAAGTGCGGACGCTCGTAAAAGGGGTCACACTCACACGCCTGGACTAGATTGGCATGATGTTTTACCGCGATCGCAATATCAGAAAAAAGTGCTGGACTAACCCCAGCCTTTACCAACTGGTCACGGCACAATTTACTTACTATCATTTTGAACGGACTACAGGCTGTTTGCAGACGGCGAGCAAAATTAACTCCTGAACCGACCATCGTGAAATCAACAAGGGTCTGACCCCCGAGATTACCAACGCTAACTTCTGCTGAGTGAATCCCAATTCGAACAGGCATAATCATCACATCCCGCCCTGCGGCAGCGGCTGAATTAGCCTGTGAGACGGTAAGTTCCTGGATCTTAGACGCAGCTAAGAACGCATTCATTGTATTCTTTTCAGGTTCATCAGCATCTTCGCTAGCAAAGAAGCACAAAAGTCCGTCGCCCAGCGAGCGATCAACTGCTCCACCGTGCGCCTCAACCACAGAACCTATCTGACTAATACGACGAGAAAGCTCATTAAAAACCTTACGCGACGGCAACGGCGCCGAGATTTGGGAGAAAGAAACGATATCCACAAACATAATACAAACTTCAGACACCTCACCAAAGTCGTCTACAGACGATCCGGCAGTAACGGCGGGATCACCGTCTCCGACGCTCCTCTTTTTAGTCAGAGATGCAATGATTTTTTGCCGCTTTTTTTCCAACAACCGTAACCGGATCGCCAATGACGAGGAAAAAACAGCACTTACTATAAGCGCACCAATTTGAAACATATAATTACGAACAAAAGTTGCCTCGATCCAACCAAACCAGGCGGCATATGTCACAAACCAAGATGAGGAAAAACCAAGAATCAACATAAAAAACTGCAGTGCCTGCGGATGACGCAGATACCTACGCAACACCAACTGCTTCCAAACTAATATGCATGAAGTAATAAAAATTATTACCAAGGTATGCAACTGAGCGTTAACAAATGGGGCAAGTAATGCCAGTGCCAATACCCCGCCTAATGAGAATCTATCCTGAATCTTCAGAATTCGCAGATGATTACTCATCCGAAAAAACGACTTTTGAAATAAAATTACAGCCGCAATTGTAAGGAGAAAAGCCTCCTGTCCAAATAGTAAAAAATGCCGATAATGATGCCCAATCGGCGGGTACAGAAGACCCAATGAGCCAGATAAAAGCAATGCGACGGCAAGTAAAGATGCGAGAAAAATGCTGTAATATAAAAATATCTTACGTCGAACAAATACAAACAAAAACAGATTAAATAAAACCATCCCCAGCGCAGTACCTAGCATCAGACCCAAACACAACTCACGTGTCCTCGAGTACTTGATAAATTCGCTATTAGTCCTTATCTTCAGTGTCGCGGGTGACTGCCCAGCAGTCACCGTCTTCACGTAAACATATCGCTCAACTTCTGGCGAAGCCTTAAAGGCAAATGCACTCGTGGTTCCTAAAGAACGACGCTTAGTATCGACTCGATCAAATCCGGCCGCCACTTCATCGATCACCCGACCTCGCTCCACCAGGTAAAAATCGACTGATTTATGTAAAATGAATTCCACGTCGGCAACAAAATCTGGATCCTGTGCTTGGGTGGAGACCGGAACCGTAACCCTTAACCAGCTATAGACATCATCGGGCCCCGGATAGCGCAGTTTATTACCGTTTTGCTGACGCCAGAGTTGGGGTGAAAGCTGCAGAACATCTCCAATTTCATCCGCACGAACCATAGACTCGTACTCTGTAACTGGCCATTGCAACCCTTTATCAGCAGTTGTGGCTGCAAATAAAAAGGCGAGAATCATGGGCAACAAAACAGGAAATGCCGTAGATACTATAAGAAGTGACTTTTTATTCCTCACTAGAATCACATTCGTCCCCATTGCCACGCCTTAGATTTAGGCTGCATCTACATCGTCTGGAAAATCATTTGGTATATCATTCTTGAGAGGCTGCAGACTCACCTCAACACCCCGCGCTGCTTCAACCAGAATCCCCATCAAGAAATGCCACTGAGACTCAGTGCCCCCGAGCAGCCTCATTCCGTGCAAAAACTCACGGCCATTCTTACGGCTCCATCTAACCTCGACAGTCAGGTCGCGCATTAATTTTTCACTGAGTTTTGAGTCTAGTTCTGGATTTTGCGTATCGATGCAGACTTCAATCACTGATTTTTGTGCCAAAAATACCGAACTCACTACTTGAAAACCACGTGATGAAAAATCAATCATTCGAAACGAAGCACCACTAGAGACGAGATAAATATCGGGCACACCTGCCACCCGGAACCTATCTTCGCGCGAACTTTCTCCTAACTGCTTTCTGTACATCTTCACAGACAAATTCATTCGAGTCGGGTCGTAAGCAAATGGATTCACCTCGTAAGCTTGAACTAAATCCGCTTTATTTTTTAAAGCAAATAATATGGATTGAAACTGATCGCGATCGATCCCGTCTGATATCAATTGCTGCCGACATGACTCACTAAGCATGATTTTAAAGGGTGCACATGCTGACTCTAACTGGCTAGTGAAGTTGACGCCGCTACCAACCATCGTGAAGTCAACAGCTTGATCGCTACCTAGGTTGCCTATGGTCACGGTATCCGTGTGAATTCCAATCCGCACTGGCAACGGGAAATTCTCTTGCTTACCGTGGCCATCGTCAGCGACTTCGCTCGACAAATCAACAGTGTCTTGTTGTATTTTAACTGCAGCATTGAATGCGTCTAACGCATGCTTACTCGACTGAACTGCTGCGCCGTAACCAAAGAAGCACAGAAGACCATCGCCCAGTGACCGATCTACAGAGCCGCCAAATTGATGGATAGTTTTGGTGATTTCATCAAGTCGTTTAGATAGTTTACTCATCACCTCATCAGGCTGCAAAGTAGCAGCTAACTGCCCGAAAGACACAATATCAATAAACATGATTGTGACCTTAATTTCGCTAGCTCGATATTGACCGCGGTATGTCTCTCGCAATACAGCGTTAAGTCGACTTTTCGGCCCACGACTCTTCAACGTGTTAACTACGAGCTCGTTTCCTTTATGAACATCTCTGACCCGCGCTGCTATCGCCATCGTCAAGAATAGTCCAGCCCAAATCAGTCCCACCACATACATTCGATCGACCACAGCCGAACCAGAGAAAAGTCCGAGCCACGAAGCAAAACTTATTAATCCGGCAGCGCAGACCCCTCTTATCGCAAAGCCAAAGTAGCGTGCTGAACTGAATTCAAAATGTATAGAGTTAGAGTTGTTATATCTGGTCAAAGATATGACAAGAAAAAGAGCAGATCCGCTGATAAGTAATGGAATCGGCAAAATAGGCGCGGCAAAAAGAAGAATAATCGGACTGAATCTTGCGAATTTTGAGAAACTACTCTTTTTTGGAGTACTCCTTCGAATACTCATGAAAGATTCCGCAAAAAGAGCGGGCGCCATGATCGCCACCAGGATTAATTGGGCTTCAACACGGACTAATTGATCGAATCTGATATCAAATCCTGACCACAGTGCACTTGCGACTCCGTTGCCAAAGAAAGCAAATGCGATCAATACAGCCTGAAACATTGCGTAATAAACATAATTTTTTCGTCTCAGAACGGAGTAAAGAACGACGTTATAGGTCAATACACCGATCGATACTCCAAGCAGCAACCCAATAAAGATATTTCTGAGGCTCTCAAATCTATTGTGGGTGACCTCCTCGCGAAGTGCGATTGGAGCAACCATGAACACTTGTGATGCAATCCTTACGTATAAATCCTGTTGAAATCGGGTATTTCTGCTGAAGCGGAAACCAAAATAGAGACCACGATCACGGTTTTTTTCGTCGCCCCCATCCACACCACTGATCATCGAATCAACGATTCGATTGTCTTCCACTAAGTAAAAGTCAACATGCTTAAGCACATAAAAACCGACATCCGCAACGAAACTCTGGCGACCGCCACCGCTATTATTTGCTGGTATTTTGATGCGGAACCAAGCTTCTTGCTCCGCTAAAGAAATCGGTGCGAAAGCATGTTGCTTCAGCTTAGACCATTGCTTATCTGGCAATCGACGGACTTCGTCTATGTTACGATGCTCAGTCGCTAAGCCAATTGTTTCGACAGAATAATAAGAACCTGTCTGCTCCCGCGAATCCGAAAGCAAAGCAGCCGCGGCGACAAATAAAAACACGGGCAGCCAAACGACCGCCTTCGAAAATATTTTTTTTATAGTTGTGTCAGTCACTGCAACCCGCCGAAATGAGCCAGAAGCTCCCGATTGTCGTTCGGCTAGTTCCGCAGAATTTATGAATAAAGACTAACGCCCAGTACTTGGCACTTAGTTAATTTTGAACGAAAACACTGATGAATCTTATAATATAATAAAAACGGGGAGCCTTAGAAAGAAGCCCGAACCAATCGTTTCAAAATACCAAGTCCGTGGCCTTTAATTGAACCACTGTTCTTTTGGCAGTGCCCAGAAATACAAGTTATCGATGCACTCGTTCTGCCAAAGTTTGTTTAGACTTGCGCCTAAATCCGGCCATACAGCTCGTACTGTCCGATCTAATGCATATAGATGCCCTTGTTTCTCTCCTCGACAGAAACTTCTTAAGTCACGAGCAATAGTGAAAGGACTGGAGTCGCTGAAATAATGACCATTAAATATCTGCTTATCTACTTCCGCGAGCGATCCTGTAACCTGTTGCACAGCGAAAAAATCGAGATTATTGGCGACGATTTGCCGCCGCAAACCAAACAGAAACACTAGAGCAAAAATGATACCAAAAAGCATTTTACGACTATCCATCCAGCTGTACCTAGCCACTGAACGAAATGATTCTAAAGCGGGAATGACCGTTATAGTTAGGGCTGGCACTAGGTAGCGTGGCCCCAAACACCATTCGCCGTGATTATTTTTCCAGCCACCAGCAACAACGATAATCGCCAAGAGATTCAACCAAATCAGTGCGCTCTCCCTTGAATACCTCCGCCTATGCGCACGAAGGCCAAGGAAGCTAAAAATGATCATGGGGACAAAAAATAATATGCTCGCATTTCTTCCCCACAAGTAATCAGGGATAGAGTCCTTAAAGTGTTCCAAAGCATACCAGTCACTGCGTGACCGGGGAAAAGCTGGACCAACCCCGACATCAAATAGACTACCAAATTTGTAATAATTCACAGCAAGCTGACTCAAGCCACAAAGTCCGAGCAAAGCACAGCCGACCAACGCTAAATTCCGTGCATTTTTCGACCCAAGACGCCCGACAAAGAGGCAAATTAGCGACAAGATAAAGAATAAAGAAAAATATACCTTCGCGTGAACTAGAGCGAAGAGAAGCAAACTAAATGCGACCATGGTCCGCCAAGACTGCCACGGATGAGTGCTTTCATCAGCATAGCTGAGAGTGTCATTCAATTTACGGAATGCCACCAGCGACCAGACCAGCAGCGTCATTTGGATAATTTCTGATGCCTGCGCCCGCAAGTAGTAAAAAAGCACAGTACTAGTCAGAAACCCAAAAACACAAAAAATCGACCATAAGGGCGAGAAAGCATTGTCAGCCAACAATAAAAGTCCCGTAGCCAAGGTGATTGCGAGGGCTACATTGAAGGTATTAAGTGCCAGCACTAGCGGTTTGGGTTGTGCATCCGGCCCCACGACCGATAATGGAATCGCGAATGCCAATGAGTTCGTCAGACCCCACCTTGAGAAATATTTTTGGCGACTGTCATTTTGCCAAAAATACTGATCTGGCTCGCTAGCCGGTGGCAACAAGTTTTCAGGTAGCTGATCCTTAGCGTCGTAAGGGATACCAATCTCTTGATGCTGAAGTAGAAATCTTGTTTCGTATCTTATAGCTACCGGATCGCCAGCCAATAAAAAGTAGGGCTGAGTGATCAATAATGCCAAAGCGAACAGGGCCAGAGACAGGTATCCGAGTGGTGAAATCGACCGCATTGAGATCACTCTCCTAGAGGAAAAGAGGCCTCAAATCTCTAGCGACCGCACTCAATATCATGCTTGATTTCAGAATCTTTCTTCACCTGGAAACTTGTCGAAAGGATTTTCTTAAACGGCTGCTTAGGATCGAAGTCATCGTCCATCACAACGGTTAGCTGCTTAAATTCTGCACTATATTTGTCATTACCGGTTAGCGAGAACGTCGGTCTCTCCGAATGCGCTGCGTCCTTGCGGATAAACAATGCTGCCATAGCGTTAGTCGATCCGGCAGTCTTGATTTCTTTTTTGTCCTCTGCTTTGTTGAAATCCATCAGATTTACTTGCTCAGTCATCCCCGAGCCAATAATCAGAAAGTCTCCGTCACCGATTCCCTTGGTGTAGCTGAATGAATAGCTAAATGTCTCAATCCCGGTGCTGCTCCGTATCTGATTTGAATCTCGTTTAGTGTAGACAAAACCACATCCTGGCTCTGATTTTCGCAGAGCATAAATAGAATGGCCTTTCACAACCGTGACTTTATCTGAGCTCCAGGTATCACAGCCAACTACGCAGCCAACTAGGTTGGAGGTCGCATACTCACCGCCACAGGTTTCTTCGCATGCAGCTCGCGATGTAGCCAAATTAGACGCCGATCCCCCTCCACCGCTGGTTGGAGCGGAAGCCCGACATCCAAGTGACAGGAGAACTAGACTAAGCATAGCTCTGCTCTTCATATTGCCCTCAATCATTTGTAGGAGATGAGTTTAAGGCAAATGATAACATGCACTTTGCAGAAAATCGAACTATGAGCAAAAAGCGACCCAGGCCAATTACGGTTGCTTGAGCGGTGCCTCAGCCCCGTTTAACTCATCTATCGGCCAGAATCGCCCTTCGAACTTACCGTTATAAATCCACCAAAGAGTGGCATTCATACGATTTGCTTCATCCTCAGTGAGGGGGCCGACTTTTACCGAATCGTGCCGTTGCTTTAGCACTTCGGCATATTTTCCTGCCTGCCCATCTCGCCACAGGCGTTCCTCGATATTCCCATCCTCCCGAGCCATCGCAAATGGCATAGCACGGGCGATCTGATGCACTTGCCAGCTATCTTGGGTTTCCGGCACTACGACGACACCGCTAATATCGAAAATAGGGGTTAAACGAGGCGGCAACCTTGCTGCCTTTAGCTTTGACAACAGCACCTGATGCGTTGAAGCTTCACGCCGAGCCGTAGTACTAAATAATTGTTTAATCGACTGGCGCCAATTCTTATCTGTTCCTCGCCGGTCCGCCAACTCACCACGGAAGAATGCATTCAGCGTTGGCTCCATGCTCCGCGGCAACCGCACTCCGTGACGACCGTGCTTGACCCCACAGGACTCGGCTAAGTAATCGAGTAACTCACTTGCTACCCGACGATCGCGCACCGGACCATAGGCTTGCGTCGTGCCAGGCATGATTGGCCCAATACCAACCACGACTTCATGACCGTCAGCTGCCACAAAAATAGTTTGAATGGTCCGCTGGTGCCAAAGCGATGGGTGAAATCCTACGGACTGCCCCTCTAGAGCCTGGCACTCCTCAAGCAAAGCAGCATAGCCATTAGCACTGCGACTTACTTGCAAATCGGATGCTTTGAGCACTAGGCGCAGCAGCGGGCGTGGCAATTGATCGAACACGCGCAAACGGCCAACTTCGCGATGTAGGTGCAGTGCACTGCTTAAAAACATCAGCTTATTCTGCTGATCATACAGCGAAAACACACCCGGACCGGGAGGAACCGCCGCTAAAGTCGCTGCCTCCAGACTCCAGCCTAGACGCATGCTGGACTCTAAGTCGCCCTGTAATCGGATGGCAGCATCGATGCGATCGACACCACGATCCCGCAGACGCTTAAGCAGCACCTTAAATAGATCCAAAGTGACGTAAGCATCAGCTTCTGCCCTGTGCAGCTCACCGGTGCTCAGTTCGAAGAATTTTGCTAGACCACGAAGCGACTTATCCGGTGACTCCGGAGCAAGTTTTTCTACTAGTAAATGCGTACAGAGATAAAAGTTCTCCATTTCAATGCCGGTAGTGGTCTTGGCAAAATGGCGGAGAAACTTCATGTCGCCTATCGTATTGTGGCTAACCAACACGTCGCGACCGACAAACTCAAGCAAACCAGGCATCACGGCATCAATGCGAGGTGCGCCACGCACCATTTGGTTATTAATCCCGGTCATCCGACGCACAATAGGGGGAATCGGGATACCTGGGTTCACCATACTGTAGAAGGTGTCCATCACCTCGCCCGCTTTATAACGGACCGCAAAAATTTCGGTGATGCCATTACGCTCTGGATTACCGCCCGTAGTCTCGATATCGAAGACCACATAGCTGCCGGTCGATAGCGGCAACTGGAGCAGAGCCTGGGCCTCTTCACTCACCTTAGGAATACTGAGAAGCTCCCGTCTTTTACCACTACTGCGTCGACCACGGGACTGAGAGCGACCATTATTATTTGACGTATTCATCCGACTCCATGTCCCGACTTTTCGCGACAGTAAACTTGACGACCTACATTCCAGGTCGCAACGACATCGCTGGGCAGATGCCAGCCTGCATATGGGGTCCAGCCGCATTTACTGACTACATCAGTCGACTGGACGGTATGTTCCTCATCACTCAGCAGCACTAAATCGGCGTCATAACCCGATGCCAAACGCCCTTTATGCCGCCAGCCAAGCAGCGCCGCGGGGGCCTCTGTGGCCATGCGCACTGCTTGCGCCAGGGGCAGACCGGTGCGTCGACTTACCGCTATCAGGAGCTGATAAAATAACTCAACACCGGGAACACCGGAGGGCGAATGCGCCACATCCGAGTATTTTTCTGACAACAAATGTGGGGCGTGATCCGTCGCAAAAATATCGACAGCACCCTGTCCCACTAAACGGTTCAGTGCTTCCACCTCCGCCAAGGATCGCAGAGGCGGATTCATCTTAACCAACGGTCCAAGACGTTCATAATCGGCCGTTGAGAACAGTAGGTGATGAGGTGCCACTTCGCAGGTCACCTGTACACCACGCGCCCGAGCCTCTGCCACTAACTCGACCTCTAGGGCCGTGCTCACGTGAGCAATGTGAATCGGGCGTTTATATACGGTACGCGCCCACTCCAAGATTGTCCGGGTAGAGAGATGTGCCGCTTCGCTACTGCGGATCGCTGAGTGCACCGCGAAGGCTGCATTATCTTTTTCGTGCAGGCGGCGAGCGTATTGTTGATGATTATAGTCGATCATACATTGATCTTCGGAGTGAAAAACAACGACTTTGCCGCCGTGTTCCGGGAGCACCCGAGCCAAGGTCTCCAGATCATCGTAAAGTAGTTCGCCAGTGGTCCGCCCATAAAAGACCTTCAGGCCACATAAGGGCAGCTCTGGGTCAACCAGAAGACCGGAAATTTGATGGATATTGCCAAGTCCGACCCCGAGAAAGAAGGAGAACTCGATGCCGGACGCGCGCGCGCGCTCGGCCTTCACTAAAACCGACTCACGGGTCATTGTCGGTGGATTCGTATTGGGCATGTCGGCAACGGCGATAACCCCGCCGTGCCAAGCTGCGCGGGCTAAGGTTTGCCAGTCTTCTTTGTGGGTTAGACCAGGATCGCGACTGTGCACATGAACATCGATAGCAGCCGGCACCAAAGTATAACCGCCCGCATCTACTAGAGTATTCGGTGCGAGTGCGGCAAAATCGCCCACCGACGTCATGGGCACTGACTCGGGATTTACCGGGGGAGGTGCCGCTGAAGTTTGCACGGCATCTACACGGCCGCCCTGCAGGCTTAGTTCCAGCCACTGCCCGTCTATTTGTTTTGCATTGATAATTCTGACCATGACATCCTGTCCGTACTTATAGCGGCCACCATAACCTTAGTAAACCCGCACAGGCAAGACAGTAAACCCGCAAGGGTCCGCTCTTAGGCGCATGTCTGGAACTGCATCCGCTCCAAGTTGCCTCAGAAAGCCTTGGCCTTGCTGAATCCTTGCAGTTGAGGTACCCACCTTATTCATTCCAGGCTTGCTTGCCAACCTGGTGATATAAGATCTGATAGCCGATACGCAGCAAAAGGGTGCGCCCTAAGCTCAGCCTGTTGGGTTTTATCAAGATAAGTTCTATCATACGAAGCCACATCAAGAGGGGATCGATCATGGGTGCTCAAGAAGCTCTGCAACAAATCAAAAACGACATCGAGTCCAACCCAATTTGCGTCTTCATAAAAGGCACGCCGGAATCGCCACAATGCGGTTTTTCGGCGCAAGTCGTTCAGATCCTCAACTCCTACGGCGTCAAATACCACGCGGTCAACGTTCTAGCTGACTGGGATATCCGCGAGGGCATCAAGCAATACACCAACTGGCCGACGGTCCCACAAATCTATGTGAACGGCAAATTCATCGGTGGCTGTGACATCACCGCGGAAATGCATCGTAAAGGCCAATTAGCGGAAGTACTGCACGCAACCGCAAAGTAAATTTAGATCATCTCAGGAGTCCGGCATGGCGATCGACCCAAAGCACTACACTAAAGTTGTCCATGCCGGAGCAAACCCCGAGCCCCTAACCGGGGCCATCATGCCGCCAATCTTTATGACGTCAACGTACGTCCAGCAAGAGCCAGGCGTGCATAAAGGCTATGACTACTCACGCGCTGACAATCCGACCAGGGCAGCTTATGAGACGGCACTTGCTGAAATTGAGAGTGCGCGTCACGGCTTGGCATTCTCTTCCGGCCTAGCTGCAGAGCAAGCGATCGTCCAACTCTTATCGCCAGGCGCCAGGGTCATTGTTTCGGACGATGTCTACGGTGGCACGGGTCGACTGTTCCGCCGCT
>Ga0315274_10000489_pt1 | contig 61921 bp, 51 predicted proteins | sample YL17G02_20_MG_FD_203700 | JGI IMG/M metagenome (GOLD analysis project Ga0315274, IMG submission 203700) | Sediment microbial communities from Yellowstone Lake, YNP, Wyoming, USA - YL17G02_20 | ecosystem: Environmental > Aquatic > Freshwater > Lake > Sediment | place: USA: Wyoming | collected...
CCAGGAAACCTTAGGCTTTCGGCGAACAGGATTCTCACCTGTTTTATCGTTACTCATACCGGCATAATCACTTGCTGCCGCTCCACCGCTCGTTACCGTACGGCTTCGATGCTGGCAGCAACGCTCTCCTACCATTCGCACCTGCTATGAGAATCTACAATCAAACAGACACCTTACGTTATTTGTGAAAACAAGAGGCGTCAACGTTCGACGGTAAAGTCTCAAAGCAGGTGCGAATCCGCAGCTTCGGTGTTTTGCTTATTCCCGTTCATTATCGGCGCCAAACTGCTCGACCAGTAAGCTATTACGCACTTTTTAAATGGTGGCTGCTTCTAAGCCAACATCCTGGCTGTCACGGCAATTCAACTTCCTTATGAACTCAGCAAAACTCCGGGACCTTAGCTGGCGGTCTGGGTTGTTTCCCTTTTGACCATGAAGGTTATCCCCCACAGTCTGACTCCTGAGATAATCTTTACGGTATTCGGAGTTTGGTTGGGGCTGGTAAGCTGGTGGCTCCCTATCCCCATTCAGTAGCTCTACCCCCGTAAAGTAGTAGCTCAAGGCTAGCCCAAAAGCTATTTCGAAGAGAACGAGATATCCCCAAGTTTGATTAGACTTTTACTCCTCCCCACAGCTCATCCCATAACTTTTCAACGTTAATGAGTTCGGTCCTCCTCCGCCTTTTACGGCGGATTCAACCTGGCCATGGGTAGATCACTTGGATTCGCGTCTACCGCCTGCGACTTAATCGCCCTGTTAAGACTCGCTTTCGCTACGGCTTCACAGCTTAACTGTTTAACCTTGCCACAAACGGTAACTCGCCGGCTCATTATGCAAAAGGCACGCGGTCACCCATTACCAGTCCGAAGACTGGTCATAGGGCTTCCACAGCTTGTAGGTGTATGGTTTCAGGTACTTTTAACTCCCCTAATAGGGGTACTTTTCATCGTTCAGTCGCCTTACTTTTCACTATCGGTCGTCGAGTAGTACTTAGCCTTGGAGGGTGGTCCCCCCAGCTTCACACAGAGTTCCACGAGCTCCGTGCTACTCTGGAACACCGGCAGTATCGCAGGGCTCTCGCTTTTGCATACAGGACTATCACCTTCTATGGTCGGACTTTCCAGACCGTTCTGCTTACGATGCCTTTGTAACTGCTTACCGGTGCCCGCAACCCCAGAGAGCAAGCCCTCTGGTTTGGGCTCATCCGCTTTCGCTCGCCGCTACTAACGGAGTCTCGGTTGATTTCTTTTCCTACAGGTACTGAGATGTTTCAGTTCCCTGCGTTAGCTTCATACGGCCTATGCATTCAGCCGCAGATGACAGAAGACGGTTGCCCGCTTCTGACGGGTTGCCCCATTCGGAGATCCCGGGATTAACGGTTGCTTGACACCTGCCCCGGGCTTATCGCAGCCAGCCACGTCCTTCTTCGCCTCTCGACACCTAGACATCCCCCATACACCCTTAGTAACTTGACCATATCAATCTTTGATTGTATTGGTCTGTGTTCCCTAAGTTATCGCTCATATTGTAAAGTTTTTCGTCGGAAAATACGAAAAACTTCCACGCATCTGCATATTAACTTGTCAAAGAACTTGTTAGTTCATAGTTCGTTGTTCATAGTTTATCGATGAACTACGAACTAATAACTACGAACTTACAATGGAGACGATCGGGGTCGAACCGACAACCTCCGGCTTGCAAAGCCGGCGCTCTCCCAGTTGAGCTACGTCCCCCGGGCCGAAATCGTCACTCGTGTCTCGTGACTCGTTACTCGTAAAAAAGTGGGCCCGGGTAGACTCGGACTACCGACCTCACGCTTATCAGGCGTGCGCTCTAACCAACTGAGCTACGAGCCCAATGTTATTGATTATTGATGAATGATTATTGATTATTTACCTTATGCGACGCCTATTAACAAGTTTGACCCTGAGCACGCCGGACAAATCATCGATTATCGATTATCAATTATCAATCCATTGAGGTCGGATAGTTTACATATTCAGTTAATAAAGAGCAACAAAAAAGGCCGCTTGAAACTGTCAGCGGCCTGGTGCAGACATTAACATTTGTCTACTAACAGTTCAAAGCAAGAAAACACTAGTTATTAAGATTTTCTTTAAAATCCTAATTAACCCTTTCTGACCAGAGCTACGGCAAGGCCTACGCCTTGACGAGTAGGCGGTTAAACGCCCTGATTTCACCCAACACTCATATGTGATTCTATTACGGTATCGACACCCAGTCAAGATTTTTTTAGTATTTTTTTAAATTTTTGTCCTTTATCTTTCTTATTACTGCCAATTTTGAGATATTGTTCAAAAACCAAGCTAAAAATCAGATTTTAAGGATTTTTTTCTGGATAGCCAGAGCAAATTTAGCATAATCGGCGTCCCAAATTAGAGGAGAAGGGCCTTTACACCAGCAACCTGCAAGGGGGCTATAAAGGAAGATATTGCCTCTTTAACTGACGGTAGCGGCTTTTATGAAATCTATTTTTGAGTACTTTTAATCTGAGAGGTCTTGGACAAAGCTGCAAGTCGCGACTGGCAACTTGCCTACAACCGGACTTGATAGCTGGTATGAAGGATAAGATTTAATGAAACAGACACTTGTTTCATATTTGGTTATCGCTTCAATTTTCGCTTCAGCTTCTGGTGCCGAGTTTCAGGTCAATACCCACCCAGCCTATGACCAGACTTACGCTGACATCGCAATGGATGCAAACGGTAATTTTGTGGTAGTCTGGAGCAGTTACCTTCAGGACAGCAGTTCAAACGGCATTTTTGGGCAACGTTTTAAAACAGATGATAGCCCAATTGGCGGCGAATTCCAAGTTAATACCACAATCTCCGGTAACCAAACAGAACCGTCAGTCGCAATGGATGCTGCGGGTAACTTTGTAGTCGTCTGGCAAGGCCCCCAAGCCATTGGGGACGCTAATGAGGATATTTTCGCCCAGCGTTTCGAACCAAACGGCCAACCTGTTGGCGGTGAATTTCATGTCAACAACAACCCCAACGGCAAACAGCTTCACCCAAAAGTAGCTATGAGCAAAACCGGCGCATTCGTTATCGTCTGGGAAAATAACGCCTATTGGCCCCAATTTGATTATTTCGGAATCCTATTCCAGCTTTACGACTCCAATGGAACGCCTATCAACGCCAACACCGCCAATTTGCTCTCTCAATGCCACTATCCAGATGTGGCAATGGATGGCAACGGCAATTTCACAATTGTCTGGATGCAGGATGACTCCCAGCACAACTATAATCGTATAATGGCCCGGCAATATAACGCCAACGGAAACCCCAAAGCCGATCCCTTTGAGGTAAGCACAGACAAATTTTACGCGATTTCACATCCATCTATCGCAATGGACGGTACTGGACATTTTATAGTTGCATGGGATGGAAACCCAGGTCCTGCCACTCAGGATAATATCCTCGCTCGCCGATACAAATTTGACGGCACACCACTGAGTGGTGAATTTATCGTCAATACAACCCTTACCGGAACGCAACAAAGCCCTAAAGTGGCGATGAACAACCAACGCCGGTTTATAATCGTATGGGACAGTGAAATCGACCCTAACAGTAATGTAAGAGACATATTTGGGCAGCGATATGACGAGTGGTACAGGCCCATCGGCGACGAGTTCAGGGCTAATACCTATGTCGTCTATGACCAGAAATACCCTGATGTCGCGCTAAAAGAAAACGGTGAATTTGTCTCTGTCTGGCAAAGCTACGGCCAGGACGGCTCAGGCTACGGCATTTTCGACCAGATAGGACCAATGGTCGGCTCAGCAGACTTTACCGGCGATGGGTTTGTGAATTTTCGCGACTATTGTGTTCTGGCCCAAGATTGGCTCAAAGAAGGGAACCCACTCAGGGCGGATTTGATTGATGATAATAGAATCGATGGGCAGGATTTGGCTCACTTTTGTGAAAAGTGGCTTACGCCCTGCTATGAGTGTGATGAGGTTGATATTTATAACGACGACAAAATAGATTTCAAAGACTATTGCTTATTGGCGGCCAACTGGAAAAAGTGCGGGCCAAATCTTAACGGCGACTTTACCGGCAACGGTACAGTTGATTTGGCTGACTTAAAAGCCCTTACACTTCACTGGGCAAAAGCCTGCGAACAATAAATGGTTCGACTTTGCTCACCATCTGGTTCGACTCCGCTCACCATCCTGAGTGGAATCGAAGGACCGAGCGGAGTCGAGGGGCCGGTTTAGGTGGATTGTTTGAACTGTTCCGCCACAGCATCGTAAATAAGCTTTTTTGCGTTTTCCAGAGGCCCGGGCAGATGGGCGCCCGCGGCCATTTTATGCCCACCGCCTTCGAATTTCGCGGCGATTTTGCAGACATCGATGGGGAGATTAGCCACAGATTTCACGGATTTCACTCCTGCCCGACGGACAAGCCTTTGGGTAGGCGGGGATTTTATTGAGTTGGTGCCGAAGCTCCGCAGCGAAACTTTCACCTGTCCGTCAGCCAGTTCCACAAACAAAGCCGCCGCCTCAACGCCGCTTATTCGCCGGCACTGGTCGATTAAATTTTCCGTATCGCTGTATTTGGCACCGGCCTTTTTGAAATCTTCCTGTGATAAATGCTGCATTGCGAAGCGCCCGCCAAGATGCAGTTCGAGCGTATTGAGCATCGCTACCATCAGCCTGAATTGCTGCGGTGAAGTGTTTTGATACAACTCGCGATACATCTTCGAAGGATTTACACCGGCATCAATCAGCTCGGCACAGACTTTGAGAGTTCTGCTGTCGGTATTATCGAACTGAAACCAGCCGGTATCGGTGGAAACTGCCACGAAAAGCGCCTCCGCTATCTTTTTTGTAATCGGCCAGCCGGCGTATTTCAACAAATCAAAGACAATCAGCGCCGTAGCCGCAGCACTGTTGTCAATCAGCCTGACATCGCCGAGGTTGTCCCTGCCCGACGGACAAGCCCGTCCGACGGAAGCCTCTGGAGGGCGGACCGTTAGGTAGGCGGGGCTGGTTACGTGATGGTCGATTACGAGGGACGAGGGACGAGGGACGAGGGACGAGAGAAGAGGGATGAGTTCAGGCAATTGGTTATAACTACTGGTATCGACAATAATGATTAAATCGGGATCTAATTTAGCCACAGATTTCACTGATTTTATTGAGTTGGTGGCGAATAAAAACTCGTACTGTGCCGGCAATTCCGAGAGTAGTAATATTTTTGGATTTTTACCGAGGGTGGTTAACGTTTCGGAAATCGCCGCAATGCACCCGCACCCATCGCCATCCGGCCTTGTATGCGTCGTAATCAAAACCTTATTTGATTTACCAATCAACTCAACTGCTTTTTGAAAATCTGCATCGTTTATCATTGCTGTATTATAGCCACTGATTTCACTGATTTCACTGATTTATTTTTTATTTCCTGTGTTAATCTGTGTTCATCTGTGGCTAAATTCTTCTTTCGTAACTCAACGCCCGATGACGGTTACCATAGCTTCTGACACCTTCTTCCTGCGGAACTTACGCGGCACAACTCTGAGATTATCACTTTCTATGACCTCACCGCCTTTGAGAGGCTGGCCAATCTGTTGCACGCACCATTCAGCAACAGTTGGAACCCTGCCATCAATAAACTTACTCGACCAGTCGAGTCCTGCGGTGGAAGCAACAATGCCTATTGAAACACCGCCTCCTACAATCCAGCAGGATGAGCCATAAGGATGAATATGCGTGGGCAAACGGTCAAACTCATCTTCAATCTCACCCACGAGTTCCTCGATAATATCCTCCAGTGTTACCATCCCCAAAATAGTTCCTTCGCCGGATGTAACAACTACTATATGATTTTTTTCCCGTATCATCGCTTCAAGCAATTGAGATAGAGGTGTATCTTCGTTGACTTTTTTTATAGGTCTTGATATACCCCTGACGGTAGGGTCGGCTGGATTTACTCTCAGCGCCGCCACAATATCCTTGAAATTGACGTAACCCTCAATACTTTGGGGGTCATTTTCCATCATACAGACAGGAAATCTCGTGTGCATATCGAGATGTGCTCTGATAAGCGCATCTGGGAGGCTGCTTCCTACATAAATCATCGATATATCCTGGGCTGGCATTAGGATGTCTCGTACCAGATGAGTCGATAGATGTGCGGCGGCTAAAACTATCTTTTCTTCCCTCTCGCCCATAAGTTTTGAGGTCCTCGCAAGTGAAACAGCGGCCCTTAATTCGTGCAGCCACTGTCCTCGGCTGCTCGGCTCTATACCGCCCCACAGGGTCAGCAGACCAACCACTTTTTTTACTGTAATTTCTATCACCGAAACAACGGGGTGAATGGCCTGTGAGAGGACCTTCATAATTGGCGAAAGCCTTAGCACTATCCATTCCTTATTGTTTAAGGCAATCATTTTCGGGACAAGCTCCCCGAAAACTATAATGACAAACGTCAGCGGTATCATCAGCAGTACTATTGCCAGTATTCTGGAAACAGTTACGGAGATGTTTAAGTTGTGCTGAAGGTAAGGAACAAAAGTTTCCTGCACACCGGCTCCGCCGGTCGCAGCGGCAGCAACACCTACCATTGTGATACCGAGTTGGATGGTAGCCAGACTTGCCTCCATTTTGTCCTTCATAAAGGCAGCTTCGGCAGCGCCTTTTTTCTTTTCGTTGGACAAAATTGCAAGCCTGGCACGGGATATAGAGGCAAGCCCCATCTCGTAGGCTGCAAAAATAGCATTGAAAACCAACATTATTATAATGACAATTAACTCATAACCGAACATCGCATATCCCCTATTGCCTAAAGGTTCATAATCGTCAAGATGGCTTACGCCACCACGTTACGTAAAATTTGCTGTGCATGCTGGCAGTCCCTGTCAATTTGCTCGGCCAACTCTTTTCCCGTCTCAAATTTCTGCTGGCTGCGGATTCGTTCGATAAAATCCATTGCCATATATCGGCCGGTAAACTGCTCAGCATTATCTATCAGCAGGTGCGCTTCTATAAGTAAGGATTGACCTGCCCCATAGGTAGTTGCCCGTCCGATACTGAAAACAGCGGGGATTCTTTCTTTTGCGATGCAAACCTTTTCGATGCTTTCCGCAACCTCGACGGTGCCGGCGTAAACGCCTTCAGCAGGGATAATCTGCCCCGGTTTTTCTAAATTCAGTGTCGGAAAGCCCAATTGTTTTCCTTTGCCTCGGCCGGGCACAATATTGCCGATAAGTCGATATGGTCTGCTTAACAAAATAGCTGCGTCTGCTACTTTACCTTTTGTTACCATATCACGAATCACCGTGCTTGAGACCTCAACTGTTTGGCCGCCTGCCAGCTTAGCCTTTTTAGGCCCGACTATAATCACCTCGATGCCCTTTGCTCCTGCGAGCTTTCGCAGTGTATGCACGGAACCTGCCCGCTTATGGCCGAAGTTGAAATCCTCACCCTCAACAATATCGCTCGGCCGAATTCCTTTCACAATGAACCGTTCTACAAAATCTGCCGCCCGAAGACTCAGAAGCTCCGGCTCACTTTTTGCCACAAACAGTGTCCCTATGCCGAACTTGGCAAGAAGACGCTCTTTCAACACCGGCGGCATAAGGGCGCCTGGTGCCTTTTTTGGATTCAGGACACTGAGCGGATGTGGCTGAAACGTCATTACAACCAATTCTGTCTGTCTTTGCACTGCGATGCGTTTGGCGGCAGATAGAATCGCCTGATGCCCGATATGCACGCCATCGAAATTACCGATGGTCAGCACTGCCCCTGCTCTGATTTTCTCAAGGTCCGATTCTGTTCTTATAATCCGCATTTAACCTATACCTGTCTTGTCTAGCCTGCAATAATCGAGTCTCTGCCGCTGCTGGCGGCAAAGTGAAGCATCAATTTACCCGTTTGTGCCTGATTCTGCAACGGCTTTCTAAGCCAATGGGCAGCTATTTGCGTTTTCCACTTGAAAATAAAAAAAATAGAAAATTTATTTGCAACTTAGTTGCATTTAGGAATAATATCCAGCAGCAAAAATTTTGCAGGCAGACATTGAGAATTTGAGGTACCGCGAAGGTGTTAATATCGGGCAGATTGAAACAGGTTCTTATCGAGCTAAAAGCCCACTCACCATTTACTATGTTTGGCGCGTTTACGGGAATAATGCTGATGCTTCTGTTCAGGAACATCGGCCATCAGGCAAGTTACCGGCTGTTCTACATATTCCACCCGGCACACGTTGTATTAAGCGCGATGGTAACTGCATCGCTATTCCGGTTGCACGAGAAGACGAAAAGTTTTCTCATCGTGCTGATTGTGGGATATGTCGGGTCGATAGGCACTGCCACTTTGAGTGATTCGATACTTCCTTTTTTAGGGGAGGACATACTGGGGGTAGTTGTGCCGACGGAGGCGGCTGTTCACTCTCACGGTCACGAAGCGGGGACAAATCAGGAGCACGAGAAGGAGCTGCATATCGGATTCATTGAGGAATGGTATATAGTGAATCCTGCTGCGTTTTTAGGGATATTGATTGCGTATTTTTTGCCGAAGTCAAAAATGCCGCACGCTTTTCACATCCTGATAAGCACGTGGGCATCAGCGGCGCACATTATGATGAACACCAATCAGCCGATGACGGCGGTGCTGGTGACGGGTATATTCATCGTTCTTTTTATAGCCGTCTGGCTGCCGTGCTGTTTCAGCGACATAGTATTTCCGATGCTGCTTGTCAAATCAGATGGTGAACAATGCGTGTTCTGCGGCGGCGGGCATCACAATCACAGGCGTTAATATTGGGAAGAAAAAAGATGAGGTTACAGACAAAAAAAAGCATCGATAATCTGTTAGGTTCGGTGAAATTAAGGCGAACGGATCCAAGAAGAACGATTCTTGAGGTTTTGCTGAGCGCGAAAAAGCCACAAACGGTCGATGAGATTATGACAGCAATGAGCAAGGGGTGTGCGAACAAAGTAACGGTATATCGGACATTAGAGAGTATGGTCAGAACAGGGTTGGTGCATAGGGCGCTTGTTCATAAAAGAGCGGAGCATTTCGAGCTCGCTGACCGATGTACCGATGCACAATGCCATCCACATTTTACCTGTGTAAGCTGTGGTGCAACAAACTGTGTGGTCGGAGTATCTATCCCGCTCGTTAAACGCTTGGAAGAGGGTTTCATTATCCATCGTCAGCAGGTACATCTTGAAGGTCTTTGCCCACAGTGTGCTTGAAATTCCAAAAGCATTTCTAAAACTGATGTGCCCTGCTCTGCTAACGCACAGAACAGAAAAAAATAACATAGGAAATCAATCACCGAGCTTGACTTATATGCTTTGGGTGGATACAGTCGCAATGTCGGAGCCGGGCTGAAGGAAACTTTAGAGTTATTGGCAGTAACCGGCTCTTGAGGTCAAAAGATGTTAAGACGAATGTATATATCCAACAATGGCAAGCTGCAGGAAGATGACAAGGCAGAGCCGCTGGTTTACATCTATACCGCCCCAACCGACGAAGAGAAAAGGCAGCTTATCGAGCAGTATAAAATTGACGAGCATACGCTGAATTCCTCACTGGACCCCGACGAGCTGTCACGCCTTGAGTTCGAGCCGGAGCACATCGCGATGATTTTCAAGCGACCCAGACATTATGCCGCCGAAGATAACTTCCTGTTCAAGGTAGCTTCTACCGGCGTTTTTATGTTCAAAGACAGACTGATAATTGTAACCGGGGATGAGGCACCGCTGTTTGAGGGAAGGCTTTTTATGAAGGTCCAGTCCATCCAGGATATTGTGCTCAAACTTATTAACCGTTCGATATTTCACTTCCTCGAACACCTAAAGGCAATAAACGCGCTTGCCGGCTCTATTGAGCAGTTGATAAGTACTTCAATGGAGAACAAATATCTGCTCAATCTTTTTACGCTTGAAAAAAGCTTGGTCTATTATCTTAACACTACGAACTCAAATGGTGTTCTTATAGAAAGGCTCAAGAATAGTGCCAGCAAGATAGGTTTCAGTTCGGAAAACATCGAGATTCTTGATGACCTTGCTATTGAGAACAACCAGTGCCGTGAGCAGGCCAACATATATTCGCAGGTGCTTGCAAGCCTGATGGACGCAAGGGCCACCATTGTAGCCAACAACTTGAACATCCGTATTAAGATGCTGACGATTTTGACGATTGTAATTATGCTGCCGACTCTGGTTGTAAGTATCTTTTCGATGAACGTCGAGCTGCCACTTGTTCATAATGACCCTCTGTCTTTCTGGATTATCAGTGGTCTGGCGGCGTTATCGGTTAGCGCTTTAGTATTTTTCTGGTGGAGGAAACGCTGGTAAACGAGGGACGAGGGACAAGGGACGATTTAACGTGAACCTGTATCCGTTAAAATTTGAGCCGATTTACAAAAAGCGAATATGGGGCGGACAGAAACTGAAAGAGATATTCGGCAAGGATATACCTGCAGGTGAAAAAATCGGCGAAAGCTGGGAATTAGCCGATTTGCCGGACGATAAATCCGTAATCGCAAACGGCGAACTGACCGGCCAAACTCTTAACTCCGCAATCAAAAAATATCCAAAAGAAATAACAGGTGATAAAAATTTCTCAGGACATTTTCCGCTGTTGATTAAATTCATCGACGCCGAGGATATCTTGAGCGTGCAGGTTCATCCCGATTCACAAACCTGCCGGCAAATGGGCAAAGGAAAACCCAAAACTGAGTGCTGGTATATCATATCCGCTGTGCCAGGCGCCGTGATTTATAAAGGGCTGAAAGAAGGCGTAACAAAAGAGAAATTTTCCAAAGCGATAAAAAAGGGTAGCGTTGCTGAACTGTTGGCAAGGGTGCCCGTTGAGGCCGGCCAGTGCCATTTCCTCCCGGCCGGCACTGCCCACAGCATCGGAGCAGGTCTCTTAATAGCTGAGATTCAAACCCCGTCAGATACGACATATCGCGTTTTTGACTGGAACAGAGTTGACGAGACGGGCAAAGCCAGACCATTGCACATCGAGGAAGCGTTGGAAAGCATTAACTTTGACGCTTACGGTGATAATCTTCCAGTAACAACGGTAGGTCGATTGGCTGATTGCGAATACTTCAAAATAGACAAAGGGCACCAGGCCAAAGGCTGCGAGATGCTTCTTTCGCCTGGCAGGATGAAAACGCTGATTATTTTAGCCGGCTCCGGAGCGATTCTGGGAGCCGATGGGACTTTCGTTGAATTCAAGGCGGGCGATTGCTTACTTGTACCTGCTGCTTATGAAGGGGCAATGCGATTCGCCGACGATACACAATACTTGACAGTAATCTCACGAGAAAGAAATGAATAGTTTCAAAAACGGCAATAACGGCCTTCGGTTTTCTAAGGTAAGTTTGGGAATTGTATGCCCGATGGCCAATGAACGGTCGACTGCTGTAGAATTCGTAAACGCGGTGTTGGAACAGTGCAGGGGTTTCAAATCTGTAATGTTTTTTGTCGTTTTTGATAATTCCTGTAAGGATGGCACCATTGATTTACTCAAAGAGTTGCAAAATAAATTACCTGAGCTTAAAGTAATTTGGGCTCCTGAAAATAGATGTGTTGTGGACGCGTATGTCAGAGGATATCGGGAAGCCTTGAATGCTAATTGCGATTGGATATTGGAGATTGATGCGAGCTTTAGCCATCAGCCTTCACAAATCCCGCAGTTTTTTGATAAAATGGCCGAAGGCTATGACTGTGTTTTCGGCAGCCGTTTCTGTAAAGGCGGAAAATTTACAGAGGCTCCGTTGAGCCGTTATTTTATAAGTTATGCAGGGAGCATCTTGACTAATCTTTTGCTTGGCACAAAACTCAAAGATATGACCAGTGGCTTCGAGATGTTCACCAACGCTGCCTTGCAAAAAATTTTGGACGAAGGTATTCGGTCGCGCGGACACTTTTTCCAGACGGAAATAAAAACATATTGTAGGAATATGCGTATAATCGAGGTGCCGATACATTATCGTGCACCCAGCCAAAACGTGAATGTTGCGATTATTATTGATGCTTTTAGCAACTTATTTCGCTTATTTAGAAAGCGTCTCGCTGGTAATTTGTAGTTCTTGACAGGAAAACGCTCAGTTTTATGAAAGACAAAGTTTATATCATTGTGACTTCTATCGCAGGGCCAAACAACATTCTTCAGCAATTGGCCCAGGGCTGTAGTGAAAGAGAATATCATTTCATCGTTATAGGTGACCAGGCCAGTCCCGCCGAATTTCACATCGACGGTTGTGATTTTTACAGTTTAAAAAAACAAAAACAGACAAAACTGAAGTTCGCTCAATTGTGTCCGACAAAACACTATGCTCGAAAAAACATCGGCTATCTTCTCGCGATTCGCGATGGTGCATTAACTATTATTGAAACCGATGATGATAACATTCCTTATCAGCAGTTTTGGGATAGACGGCAGCGAATTCAAAAAGTTCCGGTTCTCCAGAACAGTGGTTGGGTGAACGTTTATCGTTATTTTACTGACCAGAATATTTGGCCACGCGGCTTTCCCCTGGAACGGCTTCAGGAGCAGCCATCTCCATACGAGTCACTTAACCTGATGGTCTCTGATTGTCCCATTCAGCAAGGCTTGACCGATGATAATCCTGATGTTGACGCAGTATATCGTCTCGTCTTGCCGCTTCCACAAACCTTTAGAAAAGAGCGTCGAATTGCACTAACTAATGGTTCATGGTGTCCCTTTAATAGTCAAAACACCACGTGGTGGCCAGACGCATTTGAACTGCTTTATTTGCCATCATATTGCTCTTTTCGAATGACGGATATCTGGCGTAGTTTTATTGCCCAGAGAATTGCCTGGCTCAATGACTGGGCAATTTTATTCCACGAACCCACTATGCGGCAGGAACGCAACGTACATAATCTTTTGCGTGATTTCAACGACGAAATACCTGGGTATCTGAACAACAGTGAAATCTGCAAAGCTTTAGAGTCTTTGCCGCTGGAATTCGGGGTTGAGAAAATCGGCGACAACCTTAAAGTTTGTTACGAGAAATTAGTTAGTATGTCCCTAATTGGTCAGGAAGAATTACAGTTGCTTGATGCCTGGCTTGAGGATATTAAGCAACTCCGCTAATCTGTGCATAATCGGGACCGCAGGAACATATGCAAACAACGAAGAACGAAAATAACTTTTTCATTTCAAGAAATCTTACTGTTAATTACGTTGTGGTTCTTTTAGCTGCGGCTGTGCTTTATATAGCGACCTGTGCACCGGGGCCGCTGTGGCAGGATAGCGGTATGTATCAGTACCGAATCTGGCATAACGATATCGAGGGTAAGCTCGGCCTGGCTCTTTCACATCCACTTTATCATATTATTGGCATCGGGGTAAAATACATCCCGCTCGGTGAATTCGCTTACAGGGTAAATTTGATTTCAGCCGTTGCCGCAGCATTTACCATTGCAAATCTTTTTTTGCTCTTGCGCCTTTGGCTCGGTAAAAATCTGCCAGCTGTGCTGGCGGCAATTACACTTGCCCTCTCCTGGACAATTTGGCAGTTTGCATCAATTGCCGAAGTCTACACCTTGTATTCGGCATTGTTGTTTGCAGAATTGATAATGCTGTTGCAATATATTAAGACCAGGCGAGTTGGGTTTTTATATTTATTGGCGTTGTTCAATGGCTTAGCAATTGCTGACCATATGTGGGGCATTATCCCTTTTACTTGCTACGTTGTGTTTGTGGTAGTTTTATTAGTCCAAAAACAAATCAGACTAAGGAACCTCGCAGTTTTCGTCAGCTTATGGGTTATAGGTGCGGCACCATACGAATATCTAATCATAAAGAATATCGTTCAAACTGGCGATTTTACAGGTACTGTGGCTTCAGCACTTTTTGGGAATAGTTGGCGCGGAGCTGTTTTAAACACTCGTCTTTCAATTAAGCTTGCCGGAGAGAATCTGATATTTATGGCATACAATTTTCCCACACCCAACTGTCTTTTCTTCTTTGTAGGTCTCTACGGCTTGAAGAAAGTATCACCAAGTCGCAGTTTCAGAAATATCCTTTTGGCATTGTTAATTCTTTTTTTTGTATTCGCTTTTAGATATACAGTGTCGGATAGATACGCATTTTTCATGCCCTTTTATTGTTTGGTTTCCGTCCTGATTGGTGTTGGTTTTGATTCGCTTGTTACCCAGCCCAATCGCAAAATCTTGTGTCGAATAGTTTTTATTCTTGCTTTGCTGCCAATCCCGACTTATGTCATTGCTCCTGTTATAGCGCAAAAAATGCAGTTCAATCTCTCTACAACGAGAAAGATTCCCTACCGTAATGAGTATATATGGTTCCTGCGGCCGTGGCAAACCGGTTATAACGGCCCGGAACAATTCGCCAGGAAAGCCTTATCTGGTGTTGAAAAAGAGGCAATAATAATTGCTGATGGTACTACTGTTTATCCGCTTTGGTACGTCCAGGAAGTTAAAGGAACAGCTCCAGGCGTAAAAATTGTTTCGCAGCACGGAAGCTACGAAAGTCCTATTACGTTCCCAACAGCAGATACTATCGGTAAGATGGTCGTAGAGCGGACGGTTTATGTTGTATCGCCTGTGGTAGGTTACTGCCCAGGCTTTTTGTTGGAGCGATACAAATTTGAACGAAAAGGGGTTCTCTGGAAGGTAGTTGATTGACAGGAGACCCCCACAGAATTTGTCAATCTTTTTTGCGTACAGCCCCTCTTAGACCTTCCATCTTCAGGTAGCCTTTCTTCCATACAATAATGGCTGAGACCACAAAAACAAAAACATACACAGCCGCAGCATATCTTGTTCTTATTTGGCTCATCACTAAGCCGATTACCGCATAAATACTGGCGATCACATAACAAATTGCGACGGTCTTTTTCAAAGGTATCCCCCTGTCTATCATCTGGTCGTAAATATGACCGCGGTCAGAAACAAACAAAGGTCTGTGATTAAGCAATCTCCTTACCAGTGCAACAGCGGTATCGAGAATGGGCAAGCCGAAGACAACGATTGAAGCCATCCACCATCGCGGAATCTGCTCCGCAAATAAAAGCATCAGTGCAGCTGCCATAAAGCCTAAGAGCATACTGCCGGCATCGCCCATAAATATCTTGGCTGGATACCTGTTGAAAGGCAAAAATCCACAGACGCATCCTACAAGCCCAAGACAAATTGTAATCCGCACAGGGTCACCGGCTTCACTGTACCCCCAGGTCGCCAGATGTATTGACAGAAGCAGCATAGCGACGGTAATAATTGCCGTTACTCCCGCACAAAGTCCATCAAGTCCGTCAAGCAGGTTTAGTGAATTTGTCGCACCAAGCACGAAAAATATTACAATAAAAATACTTAAAATCATTTCGAGGTTGTGGGACATTGGTAAATTTAATGGGTCAGTAATGCGATATAAATTTGGTGTGATACCCGCCAGCAGCAGAATAACAGCCGCAGCAGCCTGGCCAAGGATTTTTTGCTTCGGCTTCATATCAAATATATCGTCGGCGAGCCCAATAAAACATGCTATCGCCCCACCGCCCAGTATTCCCAGAAGCCATTTTAGCACTGGGCTGAAAAATTCTTCGTCTCTCAAATAGCCGATGCCTGCCAACACGCCAACCGTCAAGCCGATGAGCATACCGACACCACCGAGATATGCTATAGGCCCTTTGTGTGTCTTCACCAGGTCATCAGGCCTGTCAACGATTCCAAATTTTATAGCTATCTTCTTACACAGCCACGTAGCTGTCAGTGAACCAACGAAGGAAACCGCCAATATGGGCCAAAAGTGAAAAACCCATGTAACTGGCCGAACCGGTCCGATTATTTTATCAAATATCATTTCTCAACTTTTCTCGTTAAGGGTTTTCCAACCAGACTTCGCCGTCGTAGCGAAGCATAATTAAATTGTCTTTGAAGCTGTTGAAACGGATATTTGTTTTTTCCCCAAGGGATTCCTGCAAAATCCATTTTGGGAAATTCGCCCCTGCTTTGATTGACAAAGGCACGCCGCCGCCAAATCGCGGGTTTATCTCGACGAACTTTATTTTCCCATCACCGGTTAGAAACAATTGCAAAGTTATAACGCCAGGCCCTGCCCCAAGCGCCTCAACTAATCTTGCAGCCTCGCTCATAATGCGAGGGTGCTTTACCACTTGTCCCTTGCTCACCTCACCGGCTCTTACCTCAATGCGCTTTCTCGGTATGACACAGCGGACTTTCATACCGAAGTCAACGTATACATCGCAGGTATGTTCGGTGCCTTTGATAAGCTCCTGAACGATGCAGTTTGGAACTCTCTTTGCAAAGAATAGCAGCTCTTCGCGATTATTTGCGATAGCAGTTCCTCTGCTGGCGTAGCCGTCCCACGGTTTAAGAAAACAAGGCCAGTTGAGTTTCTTTTTTGAGAGCGCAGCGCGAGGGCTCATAGTAAGAGGAGTATCAAAGCCATTCTTGAGTAGAAAACGAAAGGTTTTTCTCTTGTCTTGGCAGATATCGACTACATCCGGTGTTGAGACAAGCACACAACAGCCCGCTGCGGCAAATTTCGGCTTGTTCTGCGCCAGAAGTTTCAAGTCTAAATCAACGGTTGGGATGAGCAATTTTACATTGTTAGTCCTGACAATACTCAGCAGTTGTTTGATATAGTTGGCGTGTGTTATTGGCCTAACCAGAAAACCTTTATCGCACAATTGGAGGGCAGAGCTTAACTCCGTAGCATCTGTGCCGAGCAACGAAAGGTCTATTTTCAGTTGTCTCCCTGCCCTGCGAAAACTATTGAGCAGGGAGACCCTTCTGCCGATGCAGGTAAATAAAATACTCAAATTATCAATAGTGGTTCGCGATTTAGCCATGATTTCTGCCTAATGCATATTTGTTATGATATAATAAACCGTAGAAGTCTGCTAAGGACTTAATAATTTAATTTCAATAATAAACAGCCTATCCCTCGTCGTCAATCTAAAATAGTCGATGTCAGATGGCCAATTCTTTTGACTTTTTGCTCATATACCTCTAAACTAATTGCTACAATTTGATTAATCGACCGGAGTTAAGTATTGGTTTAGTTATTATGGGCAAACGGAATGATTTTAGCCGACTACAATGACCCGTGTATTCCTAAAACCCGTAAGCAGCATCATGATGATTTAAAAATGGCCAGCAAAAAATCGTCGGCAAATTTAGGAGCATAAAGTTGTTGAAGGTAGGCGAAAATCCACCGATTGTTTGGCCTGAGGAAAAATCACTCCGTGATTTTACTGGTCTGTGGTGGGTTGCTCATACCAAAAGCAGAAATGAAAAAGCCTTGGCCAAGGACTTGATTCAAAAAGATATCAGCTATTTTCTTCCTATGAATTGGAAGGTTCGGCGCCAAAGAGGCAGAACAATACGCTCGCTTTTGCCCCTCTTTAGCGGGTATCTGTTTTTTTGTGGTAAGGAGAGCCAGCGTATCGAAGTGTTGCGAACCAATCGTGTTGCAAATCTACTCGCAGTCAAAGACCAACAAAAATTACTTGACGAACTATTACAAATTGAACAAGCTCTTCGAACGGGTGCTACTCTGACAGCGCATAGGTACATTAAAGCGGGCCAATACTGCCGGGTTATAGGAGGGCCGTTAGCTGATTTGCATGGCATTGTCGTAAAAACGAGAAATACTGCACGTTTGCTTTTACAGATAGATATGCTTGGCCAGGCGACAAGTGTCGAGATAGATACTGATATGATAGAGGTTATTGATGAACAGACTCCGTGATTTTTTCGATACTCTGCTCTTGCGATGACGAAACTTACATACTGAATAATAGGAGTTGATAAAATGAAAATTTGTGTGGTTGGGGTTGGTTATGTCGGACTGGTTACGGCTGGGTGTTTGGCGGAGGCCGGCAACAACGTTATATGTGTGGATGTAGATGGTGACAAAATTACAGCCCTGAAAAATGGAGTAATGCCCATTTACGAGCCGGGCCTGGCTGAATTGGTCGGACACAACAAGAAGCTCGGCCGACTGCACTTTACAACCGACCTCAAAGAGGGGATAGACAATTCGCTTATTATCTTTCTTACGGTTGGCACGCCATCGGCGCCGGATGGCTCAGCTGATATATCGGCCATCCTTTTAGTTGCCGGTGAAATTGGCGAAAATCTCAACGACTATCGAATCATTGCAACAAAAAGTACTGTGCCGATAGGTACATGCAAGAAGATAACGAATATTATAAAATCCAAAACGGAAACGCCGTTTGATTATGTCAGTAATCCGGAGTTTTTGAAAGAAGGTGCCGCCGTTGAGGATTTTATGCGCCCTGACAGGATAATTATAGGGACAACCAATCCTGCTGTTAGGGAAATAATGAAGCAGTTGTATAGTCCGTTTATGCGCAGGAGCAACCGGATATTATTTATGAACCCTATCTCTGCTGAAATGACAAAATACGCAGCCAATACTATGCTGGCAACGAGAATTTCGTTTATGAATGAAATCTCGGCGCTGTGCGAGAAGGTTGGTGCGGACATCGAACAGGTCAGGCAGGGCATCGGCAGCGACTCGAGGATTGGACGCTCCTTTCTGTTTCCAGGTGTCGGCTTTGGCGGCGCCTGCTTCCCAAAAGATATTCGGGCCTTGATTCATACCGGCTCCGAACACGGAGTTGAAATGACAATAGCTAAATCAGTCCAGCAGGTAAATATAAATCAGCAGGAAAGATTTGCAAAGCGCATCACCGATTTCTTTGCAGGCCGAGAAAACAGAACCGTATTGGCTGTTTGGGGACTTGCTTTCAAGGCAAGAACCGATGATGTCAGAGAATCGCCGGCACTTTACTGTATAAGGAAGTTTCTCGATTGTCAGATGAAGGTAAGAGCTTATGACCCCCAGGCAGCCTCGGCTGCGCTGGCAGCTTTGAATGGTAAAATCGAAACGTTCCAGAATGGATATGATGCACTTGATAACGCTGATGCCTTGGTTATTTTCACCGATTGGCAGGAATTCAGAAACCCAGACTTTGAAGTTATTAAAACAAAGCTGAAAAAACCTGTTATCTTCGACGGCAGAAACCTCTACGACCACGATGTAGTTAAAAAAGCGGGAATTGAATATTACAGTATCGGAAGAAAATAAAGGGGAAACGTTATGAACCTCGTAATAAAAATTATCGGCATAGTTTTCGTTTTTATTACAATCCTGTATTTTTTAAAACCCGACATTATGAAACGCTTAATGGAATTCTTCAAACAAGGCAGGCGTATGTATTTTGCAGCACTGATAAGGTTGGTGCTGGCGATTGTTTTTTTACTTGCTGCACACGAGTGTAACCAGTTCTGGGTAATATTTGCCTTTGGGATTCTCTTCACGATATCAGGACTGTTGATATTCATACTCGGCCTCGAAAAGGTCAAATCCTATATTAGCTGGTGGCAAAAGCAACCGGTTATGCTTCTTCGAGTTATGGCTGTAGTCGGTTTGGCCATCGGAGCAATCATTATTTATTCAGCATAAGCCCAGGTTATATGAAAGTATTGATAACGGGAGCAGCTGGTTTTATCGGCTCACACCTGAGTGAGCGACTTCTTGATGACGGCTTGATGGTAGTCGGGCTTGATAATTTCGATGATTTTTACAACCCTCAAATCAAACGACAGAATATCAAAGGTTGCCTTAAGAATAAAAATTTCCAGCTTGTTGAAGCCGATATTCGCGATAGCGCAGCTATGGATAAAACCGTTGGTGGCGGTATTGAAATAATCGTACATCTGGCCGCCAGAGCAGGCGTCAGACCTTCGATTGAAAAACCTCTGCTTTACGCAGATGTCAATATAAATGGAACGATGGTCTTACTTGAAGCAGCCAAAAAACATAAAGTCAACAAGTTCATCTTCGGCTCAAGCTCGAGCGTATATGGCAACAATAAAAAAGTCCCCTTTTCTGAAGATGACAACGTTGATTTCCCAATCTCACCTTATGCCGCCACCAAAAAGGCCGGCGAGCTTATCTGCCATACATATCATCACCTTTACGGCATTTCCATAACTCCATTGCGTTTCTTCACCGTCTATGGCCCACGCCAAAGACCCGACTTGGCTATCCACAAATTTGCTCAGCTCATCGAACAGGGTAAACCAATACCGGTTTACGGTGATGGCTCTATGATGCGCGACTTCACTTATATTGACGACATCATCGATGGCACCGTCGCAGCTATGAATAAATGCACCGGCTTCAGTATCTACAATCTCGGCGAATCACGCCCCATATCGGTCAACGATTTAATCGCCGAAATCGAAAAGGCCCTCGGCAAAAAAGCAGTCAAAAAATATCTGCCCCCTCAGCCAGGTGACGTCGAACGCACGTTTGCCGATGTAACCAAAGCCATAAACGAACTTGGCTATAAACCAAATACAACCATTCAGGCAGGCCTGGCAAAATTTGTCGAATGGCTAAGGCAAAAATCCAAACTGCCGCACCCGTAAGGCCAAATTTACCTTGAAAAACCCCTGAAATTCTGTTATAATAATGTTTTTAAATCCTATTTTGAGAGGGTGATGTGTCAAAATACAGATACGTTTTGACAATAAGGGTTTTTTGTTTAGCTATTCTCTGCCACGATTTGGCTATACAAAAGGCCTATGCCCTGGCGGAATCCACAGCGCAAGGCGGCTCAAATGCCCAGGCGGTTCACGCCCTTGGCGAAACCGGCGAAAATGTCAATGTCGGCTTGATTGCCGCACGGAACGTTCTTACTACCCACGAGGCATTTTACGATAAAGATATAAACGGCAGCCCCATAGGTTCAACACACGCCTTCAACTATGATTTTACAAATGACGGTAATGCGCCCGCCGGCCACGATACCTGGATGGCGGGAATTGTAGCCAGCCGCGGAGGAATTTCGCACCCTTACGATATAGGCGTCGCCCCAGGTGCTGATATCCATTGTGCACGAGTAGCAAGTAATTCTGATAGTGTTTACTTTTCTTGGCTTAATAATGCCCTGAACGAATTAGTAACCAGACAAAATTGTAGAGTCATCGTTACAGGATTTTCTTTAGGTACAGCTATTGACCCTGATGGCCAGAGCGATTGGACGTTGCTATACGATTATTACGCGTATCATTATAATGTTATCTTTGCCAACGCCGCCGGTAACGAAATTACTCAAATAGCTGTATTTGGAGATGCCTACAACGGCATAACAACCGGAGGTCTAAGACTAAACGACCCGAACAATGAATACTTATATGCCAGAGTTGGTAGCTCAAGCGGCTCAGGCCCTACTTCTGATGGCAGAAGAAAACCTGATGTTGTTGCACCTTCTCAGAACCAGACAATGCCTAATGCCGCCGCCAATAACAGCTGGTACACGTGGACATTAAGCGGCGGTCATACAAGTCTTTCAATGCCGCACACGGCAGGCCTGGCAGCCCTTCTATTAGGCTTGGCTGATGACACACCTGACCCGAACGATAGCCAAGACGAAGTCATAAGAGCGGTAATTGTAAATTCAACGTTCCCTAATATTGATGATAAATCAGGCAGTTCGACTAATCCAGCTGACCCTAATAACGTCTGGGATCCGAACCGTGGCTACGGAAGAATTGATGCATTAAGAGCGTATGAATTACTCGATTCAAATCAGGTTTCCACTGATGTCAATATCACAGAGGAAAAAGGCTGGGCTTTCAATACCATCGCTGCCTCTCAACAGCACACATACACAATTCAGGCCTCAAAGCGCCACCGCCTCATAGCCACGCTAACCTGGGACCGCAGGGTGGAATGGACTGACACACTTCATCCATATTTGGCTGACCTCGATTTGAGAATTTACGAACCAAATGATGCAAACCCCGTCTTTAGCAAACAGGCCGGTGGTTTCGACCCCAACGATAACCTTATAAAATGTGATATTCTGCTTACCGATTCCGGCCAATACACTCTCAGAGTTGTGAATAACTCAACCGGCGAAACCGCTCACTATGGTTTTGCTTATGAGTTGCTGCCCCCGCTGCCGGCCGATTTCAACCTCGACTATATTGTTGACTATAACGACCTTCGCCGGATTGCTGAAAACTGGCTGCACGCAGGCCCCGGTTTTGATGCGGACTTATTTAAGGACAACTTCATTGATTTCAGGGATTTTGCTCTCTTCGCCGAAAACTGGCTAATCACAGACCCAGCATACCATCAGGATTAGAAAGTTAGTACCTTTTTGATTATTATAAAGCTCCCCGCCGCTGTATAACCAGACTGCTTATTGGTAAACAATAAAAGTTATGATATAAGCCAGAGCTGTAAGGCCAAAGAATTGGAAAAGTGCCCATCCGAATGACAAACGACGAAGTCGTTTGCCATTAGCATAAGCAACAACCATCGCATCAAGGTGTGAAATTCTTGGAATTTGCCATCTAAAAACGCTTGTTATACACTATATTGTGCATTAGAATATCATAATCATGTAAAAATCTCGTATTTAAAACCTGTACATCGCGTTAAACATTAACAGCTTAGGAAATGTCTGTTCGCTCTAAAATAAATTCGTTTCTCGGTTTGCTTGCTGGCCGATTACTGTCGATATTCGGCAGACCGCTGACCAGGCCCACTGCAAGCGATTTCAGGCGGATGGAGTTTAAAACCAGTACACAGCATCTGGGAGTCCGATTTGCCGAAAGGATTCGTCAGGTTTTCAGATTCAGATGGCTTAGAAAATTTTAGCTCCACACTACTCTCTAAGAGTTGGAGTTTTTTATGGTCGAGATTAATATTATACCGCCGCCGGGCAAGGCTCCTGTGCTTAGCGAAAATGCTTTAACTGTATTGCAAAGCCGATATCTAATCAAAGACCACCAGGGCAAGTGCATCGAGACACCGGCTCAGCTTTTCAGCAGGGTAGCGTTGCTGGTAGCCAGGGCTGAAGCCGGATACGGGGCCACCGACACGGAAATCAAAATCTGGCACAGAAAGTATTATGATTTAATGGCGCAGCTTGTGTTTTTGCCCAACTCCCCTGCCCTGATGAACGCAGGCCGGCGAGGAACACTCAGCGCCTGCTTTGTGCTGCCGATTGAAGACAGCATAGAAGAAATATTCGAGACGATTAAGCAGACCGCTCTGATTCAAAAGGCAGGCGGCGGCACCGGATTTTCCCTCGATAAATTAAGGCCCACAGGCGACCTTGTCGCATCCAGCGGCGGCACAACCTCAGGGCCAATAAGTTTTTGGCGGGTCTTTTCCGAGACCACCGATGCAATTCAACAAGGTGCTTTTCGCCGCGGCGCAAATATGGGTATGATGAGCATCGGACATCCCGACATACTAAAATTCCTGCACGCTAAACAGAACTTAAAGGCCTTTACCAATTTCAATATCTCTGTCAAAATCACCGATGACTGGATGAGAACGCTCGCCACTTCGGGAAAGTCTCCCCACATCGTGGAAAACCCTCGCACAAAACAGCGGTATTTACTGCCGCGCCGAATTGATATTGCAGGCTACACAATAAACGATTTGCATAAGCTGACCGGCAAACCACCACGGCCCGCCGGACGCACAGGCCAATTCTACACCGTCAGTGACATTTGGAAAGTGATTGTCAAATGTGCTCACAAAACCGGTGAGCCTGGTGTAGCTTTTATTGACCGAATCAACCGTGACAATCCGACTCCTTCATTGGGCCGGATAGAAGCGACCAATCCGTGTGGCGAACAGCCGCTGCTGCCTTACGAAGCCTGCACGCTCGGCAGTATTAACCTCGTGAAGTTTGTTACCACAGACCAGCCGAAAGCAGAAGTGAATTGGCCGGCGCTGGCCGAAACCGTTAAATTGGCGGTGCGATTTCTGGACAATATTATTGATGTCTGCGATTATCCCGTCAGAGACACCATTCGCCTCGCCCAGGCTAACCGCAAAATAGGCCTCGGTGTTATGGGTTTCGCTGATTGCCTGTTTCTGCTTGGTATACCTTACGATTCACAGCAGGGTATCAATTTCGGCGAAACTGTTATGGAATTTATTAACAAAAACGCACGCCAGGCCGGTAACACTCTCGCCGATTTGCGCGGCCCATTTCCAAACTGGAATGACAGCATCTGGCGGACCGAAAAAAACAGAAAGGTCCGCAATGCTTCTATTACCTGCATAGCCCCGACCGGTACCATAAGCATCATTGCAGATTGTTCTTGCGGAATTGAGCCGGCCTATTCGCTGGTGTTTGTCCGCCGGATATTGAATGGCTCAAAATTGCTGCAAATAAACCCGATTTTCAGACAAATAGCCGAAAAAGGCGGTTTTTACAGCAAAAAACTGGAAAAACATATTGCCAAAACCGGCAGCATTCAGAAAATCCCTCAAATCCCACCCAAAATACGCAAAGTCTTCAAATGTGCCTACGATATTAAGCCCCAATGGCATATTCGGATGCAGGCAGCTTTTCAGCGGCACTGTGACGCAGCAGTCAGCAAGACCATAAATTTCCCTCAAAAAGCTACCGTTGCAGCGGTCGATAAGGCCTACAAACTGGCCTATCGTCTTGGCTGTAAAGGAATTACGATTTATCGCCGCCGCAGCAGAGTCCGTGAGCCGATGAGTCTTTATTAGCAGAAGCAGGGTCTCAAAACTCATTTATCCGCCCTTGGCGGACAAGCAATCCACATTCCTGGGGGGAATATAGAACCTTTATGTACTCATAGCGTAAAACATTATAGGAACAGGCAAAATTGCGATTTTTTTCGGTTAAAGTAGCAATTGTGTTGTTGCCGATAACAAAAATGCAGAAAAAAGAATTTTTCTCCCCTCCGGAAAACATCGGGTATGAAGATGTAGCCCGATGTTTTCTTTTTTATATCCTGATATCCCGCCCCCTGATAACCTGTTCTATGCGTTCTTTCCGCAGCATTTTTTGTATTTTTTTCCGCTTCCGCAGGGACAGGGGTCGTTTCGGCCGACTCTTGGCCCTTCGAGTTTAATCTGTTTGACCTTTACTTCGCCCTGCGGGGCCTGTGCTGCAGCCCGCTGTCGCTCGGCCATTGCAAACTGGCCTACCTCATCGTGGACTGTTTGACTTACATTCCAAACACTCCTGGCTCTGGCGCCGGCTTCCAGGTGCACCTTGAATATAACACCCGTAACCCGGTCCTCAATAGCTTCGAGCATCTCGTTAAACATTCGAAAACCTTCGCGTTTGTATTCAGTCTTTGGGTCTTTTTCGGCGAAAGAGCGCATCCATACACTGTCTTTCAGGTGGTCCATCGAATACAAATGGTCCTTCCAGGTGCTGTCGTAAATTTGGAGCAGGACATATTTTTCAAGGTCGCTAAGTTCGGCACGCAAAAACTCTCTCGCTGCTTCAGAGAGCCTGTCTTTGCGTTCCGCTTCGCCGGCAAGGTCGTCTTCGCTCAAAGAAGCTTCGAATCTTTCGTTGGCCCAGTTCACTAATTCGGCAATGTTTAACTGAGCAATTTTGTTATCGAGCTCCCGCTCTAATTGGCCGTTATTAAAGCTTTCACTTAATTCGAGCAGTTGCTTATATAAGACCCTAGGCTTGGTATTCTGTATCCGCTCGGTCGAAAAATCAGCGTTATATTTTTTGTTCACCCAGTCAGCCAGTGACTCAAATGCATATACGTTAGGGCCTTGGGGTCCGTAAACCATATTCATCGCAAATTCAACAGGATATTCAATCTCCCTTTGTCTGTATTTGGCTGCGGCCTTTTCACCGACTCGCTGACGGATTTGAGATGCGTTTAGGTTTGCTATCTCGATAATGTCCAGTTTTATGTCGAATTTAGCTCGTGCCCACTCGGCAAATGTATGGATAGCAAAATCTTCTTTCGAAAATTCAGCTAATTGTGAACAATCTTTCTTGTCAATTTGCTCGGCAGCGGCGCAAATCAATTGCTCTTCAATCTCCTCCGGCTCCTGATCTTTGACTTTGGCAGGGCTTAAACTAACTCTGAATGCACTCATCGCCCACTTGCACAAACCCGCGATGTCCCAGCTTTGCCGGTCTGAGTAGTCTTCCAGATACTCCCCCATAGAAAGAGATATTTCGTTGGCAGTACCGTTTTTTGCCTGCTCCTTAATTAACTTTTCAATCTCTGCTGCTTCAGCACCGGCAACATCAGACGGCTTCAAATCAACGCCAAAGTTGGTTCTGGCCCATTCGACGATACACTTCAGAGGATAACCGCTGGCAAGGATAGTATTGCAATTATTTGCGATGGAGCGTTCTATCATCTCTTCAATAATATTTTTCAGACCCTTGCCTGTTAAGATTTTGCGCCTGCGGGAATAGAAAATTTTTCGCTGGTAGTCCATTACCTCATCGTATTCAAGCAGGCTCTTGCGTACCTCGAAGTTCCGCTCTTCAACCTTCTTCTGCGCCCTTTCAATTCCCTTGCTTATCCGACCGTGATAGATTGGTTGTCCCTCCTCCCACCCAATCCACGAAAGTGCCTTGACCGTCCATTCCGGGGCAAAAACTCGCATCAGCTCATCATCGAAGCTAAGGAAAAACTGGCTCGAGCCCGCGTCCCCTTGCCTGCCGCACCGGCCTCGGAGCTGGTTATCGATTCTTCTGGCCTCATGGCGTTCAGTCCCAAGGACGTGCAAACCGCCGAGTTCAGCCACGCCGGGTCCCAAAACAATATCCGTCCCTCGCCCTGCCATATTTGTTGCAATTGTTACATTACCTTGCATCCGGCCGTCCCGGCTCGCGTGTTGCTGACCGGCTTTGGCAACAATTGCAGCTTCTCGTTCGTGATGCTTGGCATTTAAAATCTCGTGCTCATATTCTTTTCCGTACCGCTCCTTAAGGGCGTTGGACAATGCCTCATTCTTTTCAATGCTTACCGTCCCCACAAGCACCGGTCGGCCGGAGGTGCTGATGTTATTTATCTCTTCCACTATCGCATCGAACTTTTCGCGCATTGTTTTATAGATTACATCATTCCGGTCTTCCCTGATGCAGGGTTCGTTGGTTGGTATCACAACGACCTCAAGCTTGTAAATCTTCATAAATTCTTCGGCTTCGGTAGCAGCCGTGCCGGTCATCCCTGCTATTTGGTCGTACAACCTGAAAAAATTTTGCAGTGTGATAGTAGCAAGTGTTTGAGTCTCTTCCTTTACCGAGACATTTTCTTTTGCTTCCACTGCCTGGTGCAGCCCGTCGGACCACTGCCGGCCGTGCATCAGCCGCCCGGTAAATTCATCGACGATAATGACCTTGTCCTCCATAACAACGTAATCTTTTTCCCTTTCAAAGGCCACGTGTGCCCGCAGGCTCTGTTCCAATAGATGTGGCCAATCCATATTTGAGCCGGTGAAAAATGAGCCTACTCCCGCTATTTCCTGGGCTGCACCTACCCCTTCATGGGTCAGATGAACCGCTTTTCTATCGTGTTCAACTTCATAATATTGCGTAGCTCCTGTTAGCCGCTCTTGTGCAGCCTCAAACTCCCCCTCGGCTTTCTCAATTGCCTTCTGGGCATTTTCGATTCGCTTGCCGTCTTTGTCCTTCTTTGCTTCGGCCAGTTCGCCAGCAGCGCTGGCTTGTGTCCGCTCGGAAGAATCGATTTGTTTTTTAATGCGGTCGTAGTTACTTTGCAGAGAAATTAGTTTTCTTGCCACCTCGTCTGCTTTTTTGTATCTGGTAACATCGTCAAAGGCCGGCCCCGATATAATCAGAGGTGTCCTCGCTTCATCGACTAAAATTGAATCAACCTCATCGATTATGGCGTATTCCAGCGGCCCCTGGACCATCTGCTCAAGTGACAGCTTCATATTATCTCGAAGATAATCGAAACCGAATTCATTGTTTGTCCCGTATGTTATATCGCAATTATACTGACCTTTCCGTTCGTCACCGGCCGTATCCATATCCGCCTGAATCGCTCCTACGGTTAATCCCAGAGCTTGATAAACCGGCCCCATCCACTCTGCATCACGCTTGGCTAAGTAATCGTTGACGGTAACTATATGAATTTTTCTTCCGGTTAGATGAACAAGGTATGCTGCTAAGGTTGCTACCAGCGTTTTACCCTCGCCGGTCACCATCTCCGCAATCTTGCCGTCATAGAGAACATTGCCGCCGATAAGCTGCACGTCGAAATGCCGCATCCCGACATTTCGCCTTGCCGCCTCACGAACAACCGCGAAGGCCTCAGGTAAAATATCCTCTGCTCTGGCGCCGGCTTTTAATTTGGCCTTGAGCTCAGCCGTTTTTGCTTTCAGGGCCTCGTCATCGAGTTTCTTTATCTGCTCTTCAAATTCGCCTGCCTGTTCAGCTATTACAGAGTAGGCCTTTATTAACCGCTCGTTACGAGAACCGAAGACTTTTAGAAGGATTTTGCCTATTTTGCCTAATGGCATAGAGTTAATCTTTTACTCTGGTTACATACTCACCGGTGCGAGTATCGACACGGATAATGTCGCCGACTTTGATAAAAGACGGCACCTGGACGACCAGCCCGGTTTCAAGTGTTGCGGCCTTGTTTTGATTTGTCGCCGTGGCGCTTTTAATCTCCGGAGAAGTTTCTGTAACTTCCAGCTCTACGGTGTTGGGCAGACTAATTACAACGGGCTTTCCCCGATAAATACTGACCTGTAGTTGTATATTTGGCTTAAGATACTTATGCCCACCGCCGAACACATCGTCATCGAGAGTAATCTGCTCATAGGTTTCGGTGTCCATCAGGATGTGTTCGCTTCCGGAGGAGTACAGGTATTCGTATGTTCTTTTATCTAACTCCACCTCTTCAATGGTTTCCTCTGAGCGCAGGCGAACATTTTGAGTCGAGCCGTCTGTTAAGCTCTTCAGCTTTGTCTGGTAAACTGCACCGCCTCTTCCGCCGAGTCTGATATGTTCGAAGGCGAGAATGGTATATAGTTTACCCTCGATGTTAATGGTCTGACCTTTTTGCATCTGCGATGCTTTCATTTCTCATTCCAAAAACATAAACTAAATAGTAATTTTCTTGAGGCCAGTATCGCAAACTGTAAGTAAAATGTCAAGAAAGCAAAAACAGGAAACGGAAAAGAAAAAGTAAAATGCAAAAATCTAAATCACACAAAGAAAAACTATCCTTGAAAGGAAAAGGTATAACGGTAAAATACTAACAATCAGAGCTGAAGTTGTCTCCTGATTCAAAGTTAAGTTTGTGCCATTTTTTTCTGAGGATATACACCATATATCTGGTATGAAAGAATTTTATGTTTGAAGTGAAAAATAATAGGTTTGGAGTATCAGGCGGTCAAAGGCCCCAAACACTGGATTTTGATTATGTGAGCGCTCCCGTAGAAGTTATCTTTGAGAAGTTGAATACTTCTGCTAAGGGTCTTTCTGAGGTAGAAGCAGAAAAACGTCTCGAGGAATACGGCTACAATGAACCTGCCAGAAAAAAGAAAAGGACTATCCTTTTTCAGATTCTTTCAAAATTTGTCAATCCATTAGTAATTGTGCTTTTGATTATAGCTGGGTTTTCTCTATTCTTTGGTGAAGAAATCAGCGCATTATTAGTCGTATCGATGGCGATTATGAGTGTATTTCTTTCTTTTATACAGGAATACCGTGCAGGCAAAGAAGCAGAGAAGCTCAGTGAAATGGTGCGTGCCACTGCAACTATATATCGTAATGGCAAAGCAAAGGAAGTAAAAATCAGAGAGATAGTACCTGGAGACATTGTAGATTTGTTTGCCGGAGATATGATACCAGCAGATTTGCGCATAATTTCCTGCAAAGATTTGTTTATCAATCAGGCATCATTAACCGGAGAATCGTTTCCGATAGAAAAAGTCACTGAGCCGATACATCCTAAAAGTAAAGCTATGTCTGAGTTGACTAACATTGCTTTTATGGGGTCGAGTGTGGTAAACGGCACGGGGCTGGGCGTGGTTGTAAAAACAGGCATTGCCACCCAGTTCGGCGAACTTTCCCGCAAGCTTGCCACCATGGTGATAGAGACCAGCTTTGATAAGGGCATACGCAGGTTTACCTGGCTTATGATTCGGTTTATGTTTTTATTAGTGGTCTTTATCTTTGGCATAAATACTTTGTTAAAAGGTAACTTTATTGAGGCGCTTCTTTTTTCTTTGGCGGTGGCTGTGGGGCTTACTCCTGAAATGCTTCCAATGCTGGTGGCAATAAATCTTTCCAAAGGCGCAATAGCAATGTCCAAAAAACAAGTCATAGTAAAACGCTTGAGCTCCATACAGAACTTCGGCGCCATGGATGTGCTTTGCACCGATAAAACAGGGACTCTTACTTTGGACAGAATCGTTCTGGAAAAACACTGTGATGTGGTAAGGAAAGAGGATGAGGATGTTTTAAAGTTTGCTTACATTAACAGCTTTTACCAGACAGGCCTTAGAAACATATTGGACAGAGCTATTCTGAAGTACGAGAAATTACTGCTAAAGCAGTATAAAAAGGTCGATGAAGTGCCTTTTGATTTTTCCAGAAAGATAATGTCGGTAGTCGTCGAAGTGGATGGCAGGCATACTATTGTTTCTAAGGGCGCGCCGGAAGAGATTTTTAAAAGATGCACAAGATTTGAATTAGACGGCGAAATATTGGATATGGAGGATTTGATACTCACAGACTTAAAAGAGGAATATAACGACCTGAGTGCAGATGGTTTTAGAGTTCTTGCTATTGCGTATAAGGATGTGGAAAATAAAAAAGATGTATATTCAAAAGATGACGAGCAAGGCCTGACTCTGAAAGGATATCTTGCTTTTCTGGACCCACCCAAGCCGACAGCGAAAAAAACAATCGAAGTATTAAAAAGTCTGGGAATAGAATTCAAGGTTTTAACCGGTGACAACGAATTGGTGACGAAGAATATATGCAGCGAAGTCGGCCTTGATGTCAAAGGATTAGTTACCGGAGACGAGATAGAAAAGATAAGTGATGAAAAACTCAGGGAATTGGTAAAAACCACCTCTGTTTTTGCGAGACTTTCACCTTTGCAGAAAGAGAGAATAATTCGTGCCCTACATGAAAATAAGCATATTGTGGGTTATTTAGGGGATGGCATAAACGATGCACCTGCCTTAAAAGCTTCAGATGTAGGTATTTCCGTAAATAACGCCGTTGATATCGCTAAGGAATCCGCGGATATAATCTTACTCAAGAAAAGCCTTATGGCCTTGCGGGATGGTGTTATAGAGGGCAGAAAGACCTTCGGCAATATCCTTAAATACATTAAGATGGGCTCAAGCTCAAATTTCGGCAATATGTTTAGCATGACAGGTGCGAGTTTATTTTTGCCATTTTTGCCTATGTTGCCCATCCAGATACTATTGAATAACTTTCTTTATGATTTGTCACAGGTGGCTATCCCTTCAGATGAAGTGGATAAGGAATATCTCTTAAAGTCGAGGCCCTGGAATGTAGAGTACATCAAAAAGTTTATGATTTTTATTGGTCCTATTAGTTCCATATTTGATTTTGTAACCTTCGGAGTATTGTTATTTGTTTTTCATGCTTCCCAGCCTCTTTTTAATACAGGTTGGTTCTTGGAATCTCTTTGTACCCAGACACTGGTTATTCATATAATTCGCACCGGCAAAATCCCTTTTATTGAAAGTAAACCGAGCCAGTTTTTGATGTTCACCTCTATTTACATTGTAACAATAGGGTTGATAATACCATTTACTCCGTTAGCTAAATTTTTCGGATTTGTCGCTCCTCCGCTAACGTATTTTATAGCCCTCTTCCTTATCGTTGTTAGTTATCTTTTTTTAGTCCAGATAGGAAAAAAATGGTTTATTAAAAAGTACGGCTATGAGTGATAACAGCTTGTCCGCCACAGTATTACTGGAGCATTTACTTTGGGTCCTTCGTTTGCGATGGCGGCCGCTTGCGATGCGATATTTGCCTGACCTTCCTTTTTAAGTTCGCAAAGCTGTTCTTGCACCTGTTCTTTATCGCGCGGCCGAATCTGTTTTCCAGCAAAAAACCAAAACCCAGCAGTTCAAGTCCTATCAGTGCAAGCCACGAGCCAGGAGTAAAAGGGGTAAGCAGAGCCGCAAGACCTATGACAATCAATATGACTCCGATGGTTTTCTTTAGAATATTCTTTAGGATTGGATTCATCCGCGATTTCTTATGCGTTTTGCCTTTCTGGATTTTTTTGCTCTCCTGTCTTTCTCTCTTTCTGCGGCGGGTACAACCAATGGCTTGACAGGAACCAGATTTAACCGCCTAGCGGGGACATTCACCGAAACTATACGTACTTTTATCGCCTTGCCCAAATGAATGCTTGCGCCTGAACGCATCCCCATAACGCATTGGGCCTTTTGGTTGTATTTCCAGACATCGCCCCCCAAATCACCTATTGTGATAAGGCCTTCGATGCCGAACTTTCGCGACTGCACAAATACACCGAAACTGGTAAGGCCGGTGACAACACCGTCGAGTTCGTCACCGATTCTGTTGCTTAACATCTGCAATATCAAAACGGCTTGCAGTTCTCTTTCAGCATCCTCAGCCCGCTGCTCCGTAAAGGTAATGTGTTTTCCAATCTCGGTCAAATCCAATCCTTGCTTGGCCAAATCCAAACGATTTTGCAGGTAATATCCCAAAAGGCGATGGACAAGTAAATCCGCATACCGGCGGATAGGGCTGGTAAAATGACAATAATGAGTTGACGCCAGCGCAAAATGCCCGATATGCAACGGTGCATACTGTGCTTTTTCGAAACTTCGCAAAACCGCTAAATTCACCGCAAATGAGCAATCAGTTCCCTTAACCGCAGCCAACAGCTCCTGTATGGCAGCACGGTCCGGCACCCGTGGCACACTAACTCCGAACGCCCTGACAAGCTGCGATAAACTTTTCATTCCCAAAGCATCCGGCTCAGGGTGAATCCGTCGCATAAATGGAACATTTAATCTATCAAGGAGTGATGCAACCGCCTCATTGGCCTCGACCATAAACATCTCGATTATCGTGTGTGGATAGCTGTCATCGGCAGGGTGAGCATCCACGACCCGCCCTGATTTATCCATTACTAATTCCGTCTCCGGCAAATCCAGATGTATCATCCCGTCTTTCTCTCGTCGTTTCTCAATCACTCGGCTGAGCGCCTCCATATCTTTCAGCAGCTTAACCACTTCAGGTTTAATTCCTTTGGTGCGACCCTTTAAAGCCCTGTCAGCGTCCTCGTAGGTCAAACGCTGCGCCGAATCAATAATGCTGTTCGCAAAACGTCTACCCAGAACATTACCTTCCCGGTCATAAGTTAAATATGCACTTTTACAAAAACGTCTCTGTCCCGGCTGGAGACTGCAAATACCGTTGCTTAAAATCTCCGGTAGCATCGGAATGGTCCTGCCCGGCAGATAAACACTGTTTCCGCGAATCTTTGCCTCAGCATCCAGCGGCGAGTCAGCCGCCACAAAACAACTCACATCGGCAATATGAACGCCAAGCTCCCAGTTGCCTTCTGTGTTTCTCTCTATGCTTATCGCATCGTCAAAGTCCTTTGCATCCGGCGGGTCAATCGTAATAACTACTTTTCCTGTTATATCCTCTCGACCGTCAAGCCCTTCTGGATTAAACTCAGCGGCAGCTTCGCGGGCCTGCTCAATACAGTCAGCATCAAATTCTCCCGGCAAATGATATTGGCGATTTATCGATTTTATCTCACTTTCATATCGTCCCGCCCTGCCGAGCACTTCGATAATCACGCCGCGCGCCGGATATTTCTCTGTCGGGTAGGAAAGTATTTCGACAACTACTTTGTCTTTTTCCCTGGCATTTTTCGCGGTAACATCGTCGACACTGATTGGCTCGATAAATCCTGTCCCATCCGGCTGAACAATCCATCCCCAGGGTTGTTTCATTAGGGTTCCAACGAATTTATTTTGCGCTCGTTCAAGAATCTCGACCACCCTGCCGCTGTACCGCATCTGTCCGGCCCGCTTACCTTTTTGGACAACCTTGGCAGCAACGATATCACCGGTCATTGCCTCAGCTGTTGCGCTCGGCGGTATAAACAAATCACCGTGCGAATTAGGTTCGAGAGGTGTTACAAAACCAAATCCCCTGGGGTTTGCCCTGAATGTCCCTATGATTTGGCCGGATAATGGCGGCAGACTGACCAAATTCTTGGCACCCATCACCACATGCCCTGCCCGATGCAGTTCTTCAAAAGCCAATTTAAACTGTGGATAATCTTCTGAACTTACCCCCAGCGCCTTGGCTAATGGTGCCGGTTTCAACGGCGTATAATTCGGGTGTTTCAAAAATTTAATTATTCGTCTTTTGAAAATTTCAGGCATTTAACCGGCTTATAAAAAAACAAAAAATCGCTCAATCAATTTCAATATCGACTGGGCGATATGTCCATCTGAAATTAAACCAAAGACTCTCTCGAGTCGTCTCTTGTGAGTTCACTGCAGTTCCATCTCCGCCGCGTATTGCACCGGCAACCGGGGTGTTATCCCATTTTTGCTTTAAGATTGTTAAGTCGCCTGGCAAGGCGAGATTTCTTTCGTGCAGCGGTTTTTTTGTGCATTGTGCTTGTGGCAGCGGTCTTGTCTAATTTCTTGACAATAAGCCCGTATTGTTCACTCGCGGCCTTTGCGTCACCGCTGCTCAATGCCGTCTCAAAATGCTTAATTTGCGTCTTTATTCGGCCTTTACGCGAGCGATTAATCACCTTTCTTTTAGCGTTTTGTCTCACTCTTTTTTTCGCTGATAACGAATGTGCCACTGTAATCTCCTGAAAATCACCGTCACTTTATTTACAAATACTTATTCACTGGGATGTTGGCTCTGTTTTCTTGCCTCTCAATTTATCTATTTGCTGGCGAATATCTTTGTATGCAAAATCAAGCTGAGCAATTTTGCGATAAATTTCCAGAGCTTTCTCAGTATTACCCTGTTCCTGGTAAGAGCGGGCAAGATTATACCGCAATTCCTTGGCGATGCTATCATCTTTTATCTCGTAGGCCTCTATCGCCCGCGTAAAAACGTCGATTGCATCTGTAAACCAGCCCTTCATAAAAAAACAAAAGCCTATTTTATCCATTGCTGAAATCTTATGTCGTGGGTCTCGCTGGGCCTCCTGGAACAAAGGTATCGCCTCGTCATATTTTTTATAACGGACCAAACGAACACCATATTCGTACTTGGCCCGCAGGTCGGTTGGATAATTTTCCACACAGATACGGTAATGTTCCAATTCAGTGTCATTTAGCTGCGCCGACAATTCTGCCACCTTGGGCTCGGTTTGCGCATCCCCGCCTTTGGTCGCAAGAGCGGTTTCTGCCTCTTTTATCTTACGTTTGAGATGTTTTATCCTTAACTGGCCTGCTCGTTGTTTAAAGCTAAAATCCCTCTTTGTTTTATACGTATCTTCCAGCAGTTTTATTGCCTCGTTCTCAGCTTTGTCGTTTCGCAAATCTGATAAAGCCTCCGCCAAATTAAATATGTTCTTGGGCAGATTTGGGTCCTGCGCCATTGCTTCCCTGGCTTCTTCAACCGCCGAGAAGCGGTAATCCTCCGTCTTGATAACACTCTCTTGGGCTTGAAGTTTTTCTTGGCCTTCGCGGTCCTTTATAGAATGCCTGAAATCACCCTCCTGGTCATATTTGCCGCTGGCAACAGTCAATTCGGCTGAGAGTCGCTGAAACTCATCCGCCAATTCTCCGTCATCGGGCTTAAGTCTACAGGCTCGCTGGCTTGCAGCGACAGCCTTATCAAACTCACCAAGGGCTTCGTACGAATCCTTTAACAGCACGTATGTTTGTAGAGATGGTTTTTCCGCAGCATTATTTGCCTGGAACACAAAATTCGCAATCCAGCTGGCCGTCTTCTTATAACCCCCTGCCACCGCTGCCTTCAGCATCGCCTCGGCATACGGCAAATGGTCGGGCTCCTTCGCGAAAAGATATTCGGCGTTAAGCATCTGCTCAAGGACCGTTTTACCTCCTCGACGCTTTACTCTTTCCAGCATCGAGGGCTTTTTGCCGCCTTTTCCCTGCCGCCGCAGGGCCAGCTCACAAAGCGGTATATGGCCCTCTTGAAGCGCATCCGGAGCGCAACGCAAACCCTCAAGGTACATATCGATAGCATAGTCAAAATTGTCCACTTCCGCTGATTTTCCCGCTCCTTCGAAAAAATCCCTGGCCTTAGCCAATAACTGATTGTCACTTTCTCCCGGAACGCTCTCCGACTGATTCACTCCAACCCCCTCTTCAACTGCCGCCAGACAGCGGTCCTCAACCTTCATAACATCCCCTTCATCGACCTTGCCTCCCTCGGCAGCCTGTCTGGATAAGAGGTTTTTAAACTCACTCACCAAAGCCGAATCCCCCGGTTTGAGTCTGATGGCGCTTCGGCACGCAGCAACCGCCCTGTCTATTTGACCAATTGCTACGTATGAATCTTTTAACAAAAGATATATTTGTAAAGATGGTTTTTTGGCTTTATTATTTGCCAGGAACATCAAATCGGCAATCCATTTGGCCGTTTCCCTGTAACTGCCTGCTATCGCAGCTTTTAGTATCGCCTCGGCGTATGGCAAATGGCCGGGGTTCTTGGCAAGAAGGTATTCGGCTCCCAGCATCTGCTCAAGGGCTGTTTCACCTCCCAATCGTTCTGCTGCTTCTGCCGCCGATGGCCTTGGCCAGCCTTTTCTCTCTCGCTGAAGCGACAATTCTCGAAGCTTTATATGGCCCTCCTGCACCGCATCCGGCACCCAGTGAAGACCTTCAAGATACATATCGACAGCGTAATCAAAATCGCCTCTCTCCGCTCCTTCCCCGGCTCTTTCAAAAAAATCTCTGGCCTTGGCCAATACCTGACTAATATCTTTTTCCGGCATAAGTTTTAACCGATTCCCTTTTTCCGACACGCTTTTAAAGCGTTTATCCTAACTTTCGGCTCAAATTTGTCAACAAATAAATACTTGTATAAAAACTAAGGTTATGCTATAAGAACCCTATTCTATTTTGCAATATGGCACAAAATGGAAACCTGAACTCCAAAACAACCTGAACAAAAATGGTTTAGGGAGAAACTAACATGGCAACAGCCCTTGAACGGTATGACCCTCAGATTTATGAGCTTATAAGACAGGAAAAAGCTCGCCAGAGCGCCTGTGTCCGGCTTATCCCCTCCGAAAACTACGTATCTCGGGCCGTTATGGAAGCCAGCGGAAGCTGCCTTACAAACAAATACTCCGAAGGTTATCCCGGCAAACGATACTACGAAGGCCAGCAGGTCACAGACCTTATCGAAACGGTGGCCCGGGAACGTGCCAAAAAATTATTCAAAGCCGACCACGCTAACGTCCAGCCGTATTCCGGCTCAATTGCTAACTGGGCCGCATATCTGGCGCTCGCCAAACCGGGCGATACGATTATGGGCTTGTCCCTGCCGCACGGCGGACACCTCACACACGGCTGGAAGGTCAGTGTAACAAGCAAAATATTTAAGTCCGTCCAATATACGGTTAATCCACGTACCGGCAGACTCGACTATGACCAGATTGAAAAGCTCGCAAAAAAACACAGACCAAAAATCATCATCTCCGGCGCAACAGCTTATCCACGCGAGATTGACTTCGAGATATTTGGCCAAATCGCAAAAAAAGTAGGTGCTTGCCACGTCAGCGATATCGCACACATCGCAGGCCTTGTTGTGGCCGGCATACACAAAAGTCCCGTCCCCTATGCCGACATTGTATCAACCACAACTCACAAAACTTTGCGAGGACCTCGGGGCGGAATGTTACTTTGCAAAGCAGAACACGCTGAAAACGTGGACAAAGCCGTTTTCCCAGGCCTCCAGGGCGGCCCGCACATGCACACCCTGACCGCCGTCGCCGTTGCAATGGCTGAGGCCGATACGCCCGAGTTTATCGCCTATGCAAAGCAGATTGTCAAAAATGCTAAAGCCTTGGCCGAAAAGCTTCTCGAATACGGCTTCAACCTCTCATCCGGCGGAACTGACAATCATTTAATCCTCATCGATTTGCGAAATAAAAAAGTCTCCGGCAAAAAGCTGGCAAAAGCGCTCGATAGGGCAAGAATCGTTACTAATTATAACACCACGCCTATGGACCCGGCCCATCCGGCTAACCCCAGCGGCTTGCGTTTAGGCACACCGGCGATTACCACTCGCGGAATGAAGGAAGAACAGGCTCAGCAAATCGCTGCTCTGATAAATAAAGTCGTTGAAAACATCGACAATGAATCCGTAATTGAAGAGGTCGGAAAAGAAGTTTTGCTTTTGTCCTCGCAATTCCCGGTGCCGGAGCACTTTATTATTCCAAATAAGAATAATCCGGAGACCCTGCAGCCCTCAGACCCCCTGACACCCTGGCTGTTTTAAGTTAAGGAGGAACAACATGGCTTCGGAAGAACAGGTGCTGGTCATCAAGCGAAAAGTCTTTGAGCAGGTAGGAATATTTAATGGCCTCGCATTTGACGTCAACCGTTATCTCGACAAAATCTTCGCCCCAGGCGTCCCCTGCTTCATACCTCGGTCACAAGCTGAAAAAGACCCTTCATATAAGCAGCTTATTCCCTACGTGATTATGACCTGCGACGGCAAATACCTTACCTACGTTCGTGGCAAACGTGCAGGCGAGACACGGCTTGTCGCTAAGCGTTCTATTGGCATAGGTGGCCACATAAACCCAACTGAGGATATGCCCTTGTTTGGCAACCTCTGCGGAACAAATCTTTCTATATATCTTTCAGCTGCGCAGCGTGAAGTAGCCGAGGAAGTGTCCGTAGAAACCACCCACAGCGACCGGATTGTCGCACTGCTCAACGATGAATCCAACGAGGTTGGAAGTGTTCATCTCGGAATAGTTCACTATTGGATTCTGGATGCCCCGAAGGTCGATAAGCGTGAGCAGATGATTACCCAGATGGCCTTTATGGCCCCTGTCGAGCTGCACCAGCTCCGCGATACTATGGAAACCTGGTCACAACTGTGCCTTGACAACCTCAGCGAAATGACCAACAAAAATGCCGGTTAGCCCCCAGGCCTGCACTGAGCGAAGTCGAAGGGTTTATCATAGGGGTTCTCCAAATCATTTAGTCCCATGGCCTGCCAGGGGGAGTTACCCTCTAATTACTTGCTTATTTTGAGCAGACCGGATAATATCACAGTCCAAAGTAAATACTTGAAGCAGAATGAAAATTAGAAAATATCCGCACTGTGATGGATATTGATTGAAAGCCGGCAGTTCCGGCTGAAGTTTTCTCGAAAGAAAGGCAGTTACAGAATGAACATTTATGTAGGAAATTTATTGTTCGACGTCACCGAAGACGAATTAAAAGAGCTTTTTGCGCCGTTTGGCCAGGTCACAGAGGTCCGCCTGATAATGGATAAGTTCAGCGGTAAAACAAAGGGGTTCGGATTCATTGAAATGCCCTCTAAAGAGGAAGCAGAAAAAGCTATCGAAGGACTGAACGGCAAAGACGTCAGGGGACGGGCTATGACTGTCAACGAGGCAAAGCCGAAGACCGAACGTGGCGGCAGAGGTGGACGAGGCGGCTATGGCGGCGGCGGTGGCGGCAATCGTGGTGGCGGTTTCGGCAGCAGAGACCGCTACTGACAGCCCGCTTTGCTGAAAAAGTAAATACACGACGGCAGATTATGACAGAACACCAACAACAAGAGCAAGGTGGGAGCATAACGCCGGAGGTGCTCAAGAGTGCGATGAAGGCGTTCAAGAAGCGGCTCAAACTCACTGCCTTGGATGACGATTCGCGCCTTGGACGTGGGGCGCTTTCGGGCGGGCCTACGGGCGTTTTTGCGATAAGGCCGCCAAGCCGGTTTCCGCAAGAGGTCTGGGACCAATTGTGCAGGCTGGGAAAACTGCGCGACACCGGCCACGGCTTGTATGAACTGGTCAAAGTGCCCTGAGTCCTTGAAACTCCTTACGGAGCACTCCCTGGGCCAAACGCAAAAGATTAGACACAAGACGCAATTTGGGATTTATTATTTACTAAATACGACATACTACATACGATATACGAGCAACGAATAGTGTTTCCCGTTTCATGCAGACTGTATAATCATTGCTTACATGGCAGAATGAAGACAACTGGCTTATACATTAAAGGTGACTTATTGTCACGGATGTCAAAGAAGGAAACTATTATATTCTTTCAGATTCTTCGTATCATTAATTCTCTTGAGTTTTGGATGCGATTACATCTCATAATAGAAAAAGAGCAAAACCCTGTGTTCGAACACAGAAACCGAATAGAATTGTACTTCGCAATGATTAGTAGTTACAAAGAGTCAACTAAAGAGTTCTGCAATCATCTTGCGGATGGTCTCTTGAATATGAATCTTTCGGAAGCCGTGAGACAGAAGGTTTCAGAATATAAAGAATGGCTGGAAAACTGGAAACAAGATGAGTACTTACAAGTTGTTGATAGAATACGTAATTGCCTTAGATTTCATATGGAATCTTGTATATACGACAAGTACATCAAGGACGGAAATCAAAGTGAAGATCTTCTAGTCGGTATTGCTGTTGGAGAGCGAGTCATGGACTTCCTTTTCACAGAACCATATACCTCAGAACTTTCATACATAGCCGAAATCGTGCCTGACAACGTCGGAGGGGATAAGATAGATTGGGTTCTAGAAAGGTCGAAACAAGAAACCAATAAATTTGTAAAGCTACTAAAGGAAACAATACGCGAAATATTCAAAGGCAATGCATACAAAAAGATTATCGACACTTAACATCCAGCTAAACTCGAACCACTGAAAGGTAAAGGCGGCCGGTTAGCCGCGGTGTTCGCCGTCCGGTCGATGGGCTGTGACCCGGCGGCGGTAGTAGACCCGCCGAAGAAAAGGATGAAGAGGTAAACGAATGAAAGCTGAAAAGCAAATTAAAATCGCCAGAGGTACAGCGTTCGCTTTGAGTTTTGTTATTCTACTCGCCCCACCGTTGTTTGTAGCCGACAAAATTAATAAAGGTGAGTCCGTAACCTGGCAATTTGCACTGCTGTTTATGGGGCTAATGTACATATTGATGTCGCCGTTATTCGCGCTCTGCTTGGTGTACGCTTGGTCGCTGAAACGTAGGAAACAAAAGACAGCGATTGTTTTTTTCAGCTTGCACGTTATCTGGTCGATAGGAACAGTAATAACTAATTCACTTCTCCTGCCAATCGAAATCGCGGTAGTTGCTCTACTACTACAGGGCATACTCGGTCTCCGTAAATTACAAGCGGTTTCATCATCTCCTGTACCAGATTGATTGACTTGGATAGATAGGGCCAGTCATGAGAGGGGGTTAAAAATTAGGGACACCGATGTTTTGAAAGGAAAAGGGGACATTCTACTTTGTTTCGATCTGATACGCTTGTTGGACTATATTATCCTGTCCCATTATGGTAAGAATATCTCGATGTGAGTTTCGTCGTTCCGGTGAATTCTGAGCAACTTGTGCCATAGGTACTTGTGCCATGGGTAGAGGCCCTTCTCGTCACGGCGTAGCTCTTAGCAGCGTAGCCGGATCGACGAACCGGCTGGCGACCTGCCCTGTTTACCCTGAGCGAGAGAAACGAGTCGAAGGGAGCTTAGCTAGCCTGTCCTGAACGTAGTCGAAGGGTCGAAGGAATCCGCGTCTAAAAAATCTGTGTCAATCTGTGTTCATCTGTGGCTAAACTCCTTGTGTAATCCGCGTCCAAAAAATCTCTGTTAATCTGGGCAACCTGCACCTAATTTTTCTCGTAGCGTAGCGAAGATCCCAGAATGTCTTTATCTGAGATCCAGATTTTTTGTGCTTTTTTATGACTAAATATATCAGTGAAATCCGTGAAATCTGTGGCTAATTAAATTTCAATCAAATGCGCAGGGGGGGTAAAAAATTGTCGAATATTGTCGAATATTTTCAAACGTTTCTATACTATTTTCAAACGTTTCATATCAATTTTCGAACGTTTTCAAACGTTTTCGAACGTTTCTTACACGAACTTGCGCGTTTGGTGCTACCCCAAATTACCCATCTTTCTTATTTTAACACCTCGAAGCAAAGCGAAGACCTCGGCGTAGTAAAACGAAGACGGGCTCATTTTCACCTCAAAATCCCTCATTTTTTAAAAAACATTTTGAGCTGTCGGTAAATTTCATTTATCATATAAGCTTTGCGTAACTGATTTTATAGAAAGCATATATGAGCGAAGGTAAATTAAAAACCGCGGTGCTTGGGTTGGATGATAGAGGCCGGCTTCTGCTCGAAGCAGCAACGCAGGCCGACTATTTCGAAATTGCGGCCGTCGCTGACAATGACGCAAGTCTCGCTGAATCAACAGCTTACAAATACAAGTGCGAGCATTATGACGATTACCGCCAGCTCATAATGCAAAATCAGTTCGATTGTTTATTAGTTGCCGCTGGCATCCACAGTTGCGATGAACACATCAAAATGGCGATGAAAAAGAAAACCAATATCCTCAAACTCGCCCCGCCAGCGAGGAATTTTCAGGAGGCCGCGGAATTTGTCCGCCTTGCCGAAGATGAAAATATAAAATTTGCCATCGCAAACCCCAGACGGTTTGCACGAAGCTCCATTGCCTTACGAGAGTTCTTACAACAAGGCCGGATTGAGCAAATCTTTTTGATAACCGCCTTCTGTACCGTTGGTAATGAGCACATCGGCACCTGGCAAACCGACCCAAAACTGGCCGGCGGAGGAGTGCTGCTGCACAACTGCTACCAGATAATCGACCAGATAGTTTGGAACCTGGCCACACCGCAGCAGGTCTATTCCCTGAATACCAACACAGCCGGCGACAGACAGCAGCGGTCCTATCTGACAGAGGACACCACGGTGGTAACGATGAAATTTACCGACACCTTCTTTGGCAATCTGATAGCAAGCAAGGTCTTTGGCCCGGAACTCGTCACGGCGAAGCGTGCCGTAGCCGGACAAGAAATTCTGAAGGTCTACGGCAAAGATAAAATTCTAACGGTCAGCAACGCCCGATTCATCATCAGCGACGGCCTTGGACAGACAAGCGAGGAATCAGAATACAACGACGATGAGCTTATCTGGTATACAGCCCTGCTGAAAAACTTTGCTCTAAGTATATTATTGCCTGATAAAAACAAGCTTTGCAGCAGCGCCAGGGAGAACCTAAACGATATGGCCGTCATTGAAGCATCCTATCTTTCGGCCCGCACGGGTATGCCGGAAGAGCCTGGCAGAATCCTTAAAATGGCACAGACCGAACCGACAAATATTCGGCTAAGCCACCACAACAATAATAAGAAAATAAGCATTTGACAAATAACGCAATAAGTAATAGTTTATCATTATAAATCGCTAACCGTATTGCTGCCTAATTATTTGGAGACTTTGGTATGGAAGAAAGTAAGAAAAAAGTGATTATGATCGTAATTATTGTGGTGTGTATAGTTGCAGCTGTCATAATAACTGTTGCAACTCACTCCGGAAGCTCCGCCGGGGGCATCGAGTCCATCAAACGAGGCACCGCAACGTTTTGGGTCAAGTGCCGCAATCCAAAGTGTGAAAACACCTGGCAAATGGATATGAGAGCTTATTTCGACTATCTAGAAAAACACCGGGTGGGGATGACAGTACCGGGAGTTGTTTGCCCCAAATGTGGTGAGGACAAAGGTTATCGAGCTGAAAAATGTGGAAAGTGTGGGTTCATATTCGAAAGAGTTGCTACCAGCGATCTCCCAGATAGATGTCCTAAATGCAGCTATAGCGCAATGGAAGAGCTGAGAAAGAAAGCTCGCGGCGACGTACCACAAACGACAGAAAAGCAATAACAAAACTGATGAACCACTCACCGCTCTTTAGTCAAGCGCAAGACAGATGTGGCGTTTTGTCGTCATCCTGGGTGAAGGTACAAAGATACGAATAATCAATTCTACCAAGTCCGACTTTCAACGAAGTCGGACTTTTTTTGCGCAGAGCTAACTGTGTTATTCAAGGTCCAAGATTGGCTTGTTTTAATTATTTAATTGTTCCAGGACAGCTCTGTGATAATCTTCTTTTCCGATTTTCAACTCTGCAAGGTTATAATAGTTTGTTCGAATCTTTCGCGTCAAATACGCTATACGGTTTTGAGGAACCGGATGTGACAAAAGGAATTCGATCGGCCTGACCATATCTTCCTGCTCAAGGCAGAGCCCCAAATTTATAGAATTTCTATTTGAAAACCTGACTGATATTTATTATAAAGAGTGGTTTATTTTATACGGTAGTAAAAGCTATGGCAGAACCAAAATCTTGTCAGGAATGCAACCAAAAGCACAAGTGCCGGGAGGTTTACCAACAGTTGGGCAAAGCCCAAGGCCCCTCGGTCGCTTTCAAAGCTGTGGTCGCTTTCTTGCTGCCCATATTGATTTTCATTGCCTCTTTAGCAGCCTTTGAAGGAATTTTAGCCAGAACAACGGATATAAAGGGCCTGCGAATAGCCCTCGACTTCCTGCTGGCGTTGTCAGTAACTCTTGCAACGATGTTGATTATAAAGGTAATAAACAAACGCCTTAATAAAAACAAATAACACCTGGATAATATGAAAATTGATATTAAAGGCAGATTTTCTTTCCCCGGCGGAACACACCCTCCCCAAAGCAAAAACCTCACCTGTGAAAGCAGGATACAGCCAGGCCCTGCCGTAAAACAAGTTGCAATAATGCTCAGCCAGCATACAGGGGCTATCTGCCAGCCGACAGTAAAAAAAGCAGACCTTGTTCAGGCAGGACAGAAAATCGGCGACAGCGACGCATTTGTATCAGCTCCGGTCCATTCACCAATCAGCGGCAAAGTAAAGGAAATCTCGCTGCAGTCGCACGCGGTTCTTGGGCGAAGCCCGGCGGTAATCATCGAAGCAAACACTGAAAATAATCCACCCAAAGAGCCGGCCTTTAGTAAATTCACAAGCAGTTTCAACGAAGAAAAATACTCGGTCGAACAGATATGCACGGCCATACGCGAGGGAGGTCTTGTCGGTATGGGTGGTGCGGGATTTCCAACGAGAGTAAAGATAGAACCGAATCCGCGACAGCCGAAAGAAACTTTGATTATCAACGGCTGCGAGTGCGAGCCGTATATCACCTGCGACTATCGGATTATGTTAGAGTGGACATACCAGATTATCGCCGGCGTCAAACTTGCCAAAAAGGCAAGTGGCTGCTCGCGGGTTTTCATCGGCATCGAAGACAACAAGCCACAGGCAATCGAGGTTATCAGCGAAGCACTGAGAAATTCCGGAAGCGACGATATTAAGGTCGTCGCAGTCAAGACGAAATATCCACAGGGCGGCGAAAGACAGCTCATAAAAGCGATTCTGAACAAGAATGTTCCCACAGGCGGTATCCCTCCAATGATTGGGGTAGTGGCGCTAAATGTGGCCACGGTGGCGGCGATAGCGGAGGCGGTCGTCTATGGCCAGCCACTAACCCACAGGGTAGTAACGGTTACAGGTGAAGCAATCGCCAATCCGGGTAATTACTACACCGCGATAGGAACAGCGGTCGGTGAACTCATCGAATTCTGCGGAGGAATTACACAAAAGGCGGCAAAGGTCATCCTCGGCGGCCCAATGATGGGAATAGCAGTGGCAGATTTGACAACGCCCATTATAAAAACCACCGGTGCTATAACCATATTGACAAAAGAACAAATCGGAGGTGCTAAATTCGCCGGCCGCCAAACACCTTGTATTCGCTGCGGCAGATGTCTGGAAGTTTGCCCGGAGCATTTGATACCTACTAAAATCGCCCATGCAGTGAAAAACAATCTTTGGGATGTAGCAGAAAGCTATTATATCAGTGCTTGTACTGAATGTGGCTGCTGTAGTTACGTTTGCCCGGCCAAAATTGAAGTGGCAGGATATATCAAAACAGGCAAAATTACTCTTGCAAGACAAAAGAAAAAGATACCGAGCTGATTATTCTAATGTCAGAGAGATGACATATAGACGGTTCTTAAAGGAAAATGAGTAAATGCTAAGAGACTTGAGAGTTTCATGTGCGCCTCATATAGGTGAGTCATTTTCTACACGCAGCGTGATGATAGACGTCATAATCGGTTTAGTCCCTGCAATGGTGGCGGCAGGATATTATTTCCGCATTTATGCGCTCATCCTTATCTCTACCTGCTGTTTATCAGCGGTCGCAACCGAATGGCTTTGCAATCTAATCCGCAAAAAGACCAATTCCCTCGGCGATTTCAGTGCTATAGTTACTGGTATAATCCTTGCGCTTTCCCTTCCGCCAAGTTTGCCTATTTGGGCAGCAATAATTGGCACCTGCTTCGCCGTTGCGATTGGAAAGATGGTTTTTGGCGGACTCGGCGCCAATATATTCAATCCTGCTATGGTCGGCAGGGCGTTTTTGACCGCCAGTTTCGGCCTATTGATGACAACCTGGACGGTCCCAGCCACAATCGATTCGGCGATGCCCAAGATTGCCGCCGACAACAGAATCAATGCACGAACGCAGGCAACGCCACTGGCCTGGAGTAAACAGGCTATAAAGACCAAAAAGGACTCTCAGCTGGTCAATGATGAATTTAAAGCCACGTTTATAGGTGAGGTAGGTGGATGCCTTGGCGAGACAAGCGCTTTGGCTCTTTTGCTCGGCGGGCTTTACCTGTTGATAAGAAGAACAATAAACCTGCATATTCCGTTAGCTGTTTTGAGCTCATCTTTCGTTTGGGGAGCAATTGCTTATCTGATAAATTCCGATGCTTATATATCACCTCTGGTTCATTTGACCAGTGGTGGAATGTTGCTGGGCGCATTTTTTATCGCCACCGACCCTGTTACCAGCCCTTTGAGCACCAAGGGAAGGTGGATTTTCGGAATCGGAGTGGGGACAATGACGATGCTTATAAGAATCGTCGGAGAGTATCCAGAGGGCGTGATGTATGCCGTTCTTCTGATGAACGCCGTAACACCATTGATTGACAGGTTCTGTAAGCTGGTCCCGGCAGGAGGTAAACCAAATGTCTAAAATAAAATACTTTATCCAGCAAAGCTGGCTGCTGCTTGTTACGTCGTTTCTGTTTGGGCTTTTGATAGCGGTAGCGGATGCCGCCTGGTCGGCCAAGATAGAACAGAATAAAACTGAAAAACTTCGCGGCCTGATGGCCAGTCTTATCAGCGATGCCAATTCCTTCGAGCTTGCGATACAGGAGGCAAACCTGCCCGGCGACAAAGGCCGGATGATAAAAACAGATATTTACAAGGCTCTCGACAAGCAGGGCAATTGTGCCGGCTTTGCATTTGTTGCGGTCGGAGCGGGGTTTGCGGACAAGATTGAATTAGTTGTGGCGGTCGATGCCAAGTGCGAAAAACTGCTCAGCTTTAACGTGCTGTCGAGCAACGAGACGCCGGGCTTCGGAAACAAGATGAAGAACGATAGTTTCCGCAACCAGTTCAAAGACGCTCCTGCAGGGAAACTTTTGCTTGTGAAAATCGGCGATGCCGGCAAAATCGACAACGAAATAGTCGCCATCAGTGGAGCGACCGTAACCAGTACCGCTGTGATAAATATTTTTAATAAATCTGTCATAAGCGTAAAAGAGCAGTTGCAGAAGAAAGGATTGATAACAGCCAATGGCAGATGAGAATTCTGTAAAAATCAATTATTTGGCTGCACTTACCGCCGGCCTGTGGCGAGAGAATCCTACGTTTCGTCTGCTGATTGGTATGTGCCCGCCTCTTGCCGTAACGACCGCTGTCAAACCTGCGCTGACTATGGGGCTGAGCGTTATCTTTGTGCTGGTCTGCAGCAATCTTGCAATCAGTCTGATGCGCAATCTGCTCAAGCCGCATCTGCGAATCATTATGTTCACTCTCTCCATTGCCACATTTGTTACCATTTGCGACCTTTATCTGCGGGCCTTTCAGCCGGTAATGAGCGAAATACTCGGCGCCTATGTGCCTTTGATTATCGTCAACTGCATCATTATTTTCCGTGCCGAGGCCTGCGCAAGCAAAAATAACGTATGGGTAAGCATTCTCGACGGCATTGGCTCAGGGACAGGATTTACAATAGCTCTGTGCATCATAGCCGGCATTCGTGAAATTCTTGCATCCGGCACCATTTTCGGCATTGCTGTTATGCCTCGCGGTTTTGTACCGTGGGCTGCAATGCAGATGCCGGTTGGAGCATTCGTTACACTGGGACTGTTGCTGGGTCTTGCGAGTTTGCTGACCACAAAGAGGAAAAGCTGATATGGATAGAGTATATATTCTGATAATGGGTTTTTTGTCGGTCGTAATAGTCAATAACTTTGTCTTTACAAAGTTCCTCGGCACCTGCCCTTATTTAGGCGTTTCAGGCAGACTTGATACCGCGTTCGGAATGGGACTGGCGGTAACGTTTGTTACGGCAATGAGCGGCATCTTGACGTGGCTGATTGATTTTTATGTTCTTGTGCCGCTTGGCCTGGAAATAACGCGATACATTTGTTATATAGTTGTCATCGCAGGAGCGGTTCAGCTTGTTGAAATGTATGTAAAAAAGTTCTTTCCGTCGCTGAATAAGAGTTTCGGTATATTTCTGCCGTTAATCAGCACTAACTGTGTCATCCTCGGCCTGTGTTTATTTATAAATATCTGGGGCACAGATAACCTTTTGGAAGTAGCGGTTCTAAGTACCGGTACTGGTTTCGGCTTTGCCGTAGCTATCTGCATTATGGCGGCCATTCGTGAGAACCTGATTTTGGCTGATGTCCCCGACAGTTTCAAAGGCGCTCCCATAACGTTGATTACCGCAGGACTCTTGACGCTGGCGTTTATGGGTTTTACAGGAATGATTAGATAGTATTTGGTATTTAGCAGATGATTTTAGCTGACATAATTTCTCTTTGGAACGGTTCATGGCCGGCAGGGGCTACGATGCTCGTGCTGGGTCTGGGCTTTGCCATAGTTTTGCTGATTGCCAGTGAAAAACTCAAAGTTCAGCAGGATGAAAGAGTTGAAAGGGTCCTTGCGGCTTTGCCCAACATCAATTGCGGTTCCTGTGGGTGTGCAGGCTGCCAGGAATATGCAAAGGCCGTGGTCGCCGACGCGACTTTGCTGGGCAGATGTTTTCCGGGGGGACCCAAAACCATGCACGAGGTTGCAGCAATACTGAATCTGCAGATAAGCGACTCTCACGCCCCCAAAAGACCCATTGTTCATTGCCGTGCCCATACCAGCGATAAAACCTTCTATGCAGAATATCAGGGGATACCAACGTGCACCTCCGCAAACGCATTGGTCAATGTGCAGGCGTGCAAATTCGGCTGCCTCGGTTTCGGCGACTGCACAAAGGCCTGTAAGTTCGATGCCATCACAAACATTAACGGCCTTGCGACAGTCAACTACGAAAAATGCACCGGATGCGGCGCATGCTCGAAGGCCTGCCCGCGCAACCTGATTGAAATGGTTCCCTTTGCCTACGATAATATGATGACCGTTGCGTGCAGAAGCAAAGAGAACGGCAAGGTAACTCGCTCGATGTGCAAAGTCGGCTGCATTGCCTGCGGCCTATGTGCCAAACAAACGGATTTATTCACGATTGAAGATAATTTAGCCCGGCTGGATTACGAAAAATACCAGCCCAATGAGCAAACCGAAACCGCTATGGAAAAATGCCCGACCGGCGTAATTGTCTTTCGCGGCCCATCAGCTCCAGACCCTCGCCAGCCAAGCAAAAAACCCGCCGCCGCAATCGCTTGAGTAACAACAAACACCCACCTCGACCGACATTACCGAATCACTCTATAAATTTTTCTGCGCCGGTGGTTTGTATTTGCTTAAATTCGGGTGCGGGGGTGATTAGTATTGCCTCGACGCCGGGCATTTGCTCAATTAAAGCAAGGCCTTTTTCCTTACCCATCACGGTTACCGCCGTTGATAAGGCATCTGCGTCAGTCGCACTTGGACAAATAACGGTGACGCTCGCCAAACTCTCACTGCTGTGTCCACTTTCAGGGTCAACTATGTGGCTGTATCTTTTTCCTCCTATCGTAACAAATCGACGATAATCACCGCTGGTAGAAACGGCGGCATCCGTCAACCGAAGGATAAGCAAAGGCTTGCCTGTATTCGTAGCGTCCTTCGCAACAGCGGGGTCTTGCAGGCCGATTCGCCAGATGTTTTGGCCTGCCGGTGGTGAACCAAAGCACCGAATTTCGCCGCCGATATCAACCATTCCCCCGACTGCCCTGCCCTTTTGCATTGCTTCAACCGCTTTATCAAGCGCATACCCTTTCGCTATCCCACCCAAATCCACTCTCATACCCTCTACCGCGAACCGCACGCTTGTTTCATTCGCATCGAGTATAAGTTTGTCGTAGCCGACCTTAGAGCGGGCCTGTTGCAGCTCAGCATCGTTAGGAATAGAATTCGCATCCTGCGCCGAATGCCAAAGGTCCACCAAAGGCCCGACCGTAACATCGAATGCTCCACAGCTAAGTTCGCTGAACTCGATGCTTCTTTGTAGGACTTCGTATGTCGATTTGCTGACCTTGACTGCTCGCCTGAACCCGTCCCGGTTCAGCTCGCTTATTTCCGAATCGCTCTTGTGGTAGCTCATCCGCTTCTCGACTTTTTCGATTTCCGCAAAAGCAGCTTCAGCACACCTTTTAGCTGTGTTTGAATCTGCTGCAACGGCAACGACGTGGGCGAATGTTCCCATCACCACGTGCATCCCGCTATCAATATCAACTCGACCGGCAGACCAAACTGATTTATCCTTGGCAGGAGCAAAAAAATACAACGCCGCAATCAAAGAGGCAAAAACAATAATTTCAATCGCAATCCTACGATTCTTATTCATAAAAATCCTTTCAACGCACGCTGTTTGATAATTGATAATTGAACAATAATCAATAGAAAATAATCAATATTCAATCTATAATGCCCCTGTGAGTAAAAAAGAAATAATAATATTAGCTGAGCAGGTTGACCGGCAGTTCCTGCCGTTTGTTCGCAGGCCGAGCAGATACATCGGCGGCGAAATAAACCAAATCAAAAAAGACCTCACAAAATGTGACCTTACCATTGCACTCTGCTTTCCCGATATATATGAAATCGGAATGAGCTATATGGGTCTGGCGATAATATATGATATTCTAAATAATCTCAACGGTGTAGCTGCCGAGCGAGTCTTTGCGCCCTGGGTTGATGCTGAAAAAATCCTTCGTGACAAAAAAATCCCGCTATTTAGTCTGGAATCCAAAGCAGCGCTGGCAAGTTTTGATATTGTTGGATTCAGCTTAACCAATGAGCTTTGTTACACTAATGTGCTCAACATGCTAAATCTCGGCGGCCTGGATATCCGCAGCCGCCGCCGCAACGAAAACGACCCATTAGTAATCGCCGGCGGCGGTATGGCAAACTGCTGTGAACCTATGGCTGAGTTCATCGACCTGTTCGTGTTGGGCGAAGGCGAAGAAGCAGTTGTGGAACTGGCTGAACTTATAAAATTTGAAAAACAGGCCTGGGCTTCAAAAAAAGACGTTCTGATAAAAGCCGCCAAAAAATTCGAGTGGGTTTATGTCCCCGCCCTTTATACGTGGTCCGGGACACAGGTCACGGGGCCCGAGCGACGAAACGCCGTCGTTGAAGATTTCGAAAATGCCCCTGCTCCGCTTGGCCCGATAGTTCCATTCGCCCAGGCTGTGCACGAACGAGTTAGTGTTGAGATTATGCGCGGTTGTCCCGGACGATGCAGATTTTGCCAAGCGAGCTTTTGCAGAAGGCCTGTTCGCTGCCGCAGCGTCGAAAAAATAACAGAAATCGCCAAAGCCTGTTACCAGGCAACCGGCTTCGATACGATAGGTCTGCTCAGTTTATCAACGGCTGATTATCCAGACCTCGAAGAATTGATAGCCAAACTGAACGAGTATTTTCGAGACAGGCACGTCGGGCTTTCTGTGCCGAGTTTGCGTGTTGACCGGCAGTTAAAGTTACTTCCGGAATTGGTAACCTCAGTAAGAAAAGGCGGACTGACAATCGCCGTTGAAGCCGCCAGCGAAAGATTAAGAGAGATTATCAATAAACCTTTGAAAAATGAAGATTTGTTTGCCGCTGCAGAGGCGGCCTACAAAGCAGGCTGGCAACGACTAAAACTATACTTTATGGTTGGTCTGCCTGGTGAGACTGAGGAAGATGTAAGACAGATTGTCGAACTATCATACCAATTGGCAAAACTGCGGAATAAAGTTGACGGCAAAACGGGCCAAATCAATGTTACCATAAGCTGGCTTGTCCCAAAGCCGCACACACCGTTCGGCTGGCTGGCACAAAAACCGCTAATCTATTTCGAGCAGGCAAAACAGTTAATACTTGACGAGAAAAGAAAACTTCACACAAAAACGGTGCAGTTTAAGTTCCACGATATAGAGCGCAGCATACTCGAATCAGCGATAGGCCGAGGCGACAGACGACTCTGCGATGTCATCGAAGAAGCCTGGAAAAACGGAGCAAAATTCGATTTATGGGATGAATGTTTCGACTCCGCTATATGGTGGGCAACGTTTGAAAAATTTGGATTTGACCTGGAAAGCTTAGCACAGAGGCAATTCGGAACTGATGAAATCCTCCCCTGGGAGCATTTAGGCGAACCGGAGAAAAAATATCTGCTTACTCACTTAAATAAAGCAATGAAGAAGGCTGAAAGCGAAAAGCTATAACTCAAAATTTCAAATTTCAGGTTTATGCTTCGAGTTTTTAACTCTTCAGTCCTTTCATTCCCGATGACAAATCGATTCCAACACGGCCTTTTGATTCTTTGAAATCTACAATAATCTTGACCGCATCTTTCGGCTCATCCACCACCGTGAACACGTTCAGGTCTTCCTGGGAAATATGATGGTGTTCTTTGAGCATCTTTTCCTTCATCCAGGCAACTAATCCTTCCCAATAATCACTGCACATCAAAATCACAGGGAAAGACGCCTGCTTTAATGTTTGAATCAGCACTAGCGATTCGGTAAATTCGTCCATAGTTCCAAAACCGCCGGGGAAAACTATAAAGCCGTGGGCGTATTTGAGGAACATAACCTTTCGACAAAAAAAATACCTGAAGTGCAGTGAGAAATTTTGGTACTCGTTTGGTATCTGCTCTAACGGTATTTCAATATTCAGGCCGATGCTTTTACCGCCTGCTTCCGCAGCCCCCTTATTGGCCGCCTCCATAATCCCACCGCCGCCACCTGTTATTACCGCAAAACCGGCCTTGGCTATTTCCGAAGCTGTTTTTTCCGCAAGCTGATAATACCGACTCTTCGGTTTTGCACGAGCCGAACCAAAAAACGACACCGCCGGCCCAACAGTGGCGAGTTCATCAAATCCTTCCACAAACTCGGCCATTATTCGGAATATCCGCCAGAGGTCTTTCACTGGGCTGTCAATAATATCCATCATAGAGAAAAACTCTCCTTTAGCTCTGCCACAGGCAAAAACACTTTACCATAAAGCTGGATTGTTCGCCGAGGGGCAATATTTCGAAATCTGGCAATTCTCACAGTCAGGCTTACGTGCGCGGCAAACATTTCGCCCGTGAAAAATCAACAAATGACTGAATAAAGTCCAGCTCTTCTTTGGTACTATTTCGACCAAATCAAATTCCAACTTTACTGCATCGCTGTTTTCGGAAAGCCCCAGCCGCCGTGAGAGCCGAATAACGTGCGTATCGCAGGCTATCGCCGGCATTCCGAACGCATTGCCCAATACAACATTTGCTGTCTTTCTACCTACACCGGGAAGTGTTACAAGCTCCTCCATTGTATCGGGAACTCTACTATCGAACCGCTCGATTATCTCCGCACAGGCGCTTTTAATACTGGTTGCTTTATGGCGGTAAAAGCCGGTACTTTTGATATCCGACTCAATTTCTTTTATATCAGCTTTCGCCCAATCCCCTGCCGATTTATATTTTCTGAACAAGTCTTTACTTACCATATTAACACGCGCATCCGTGCATTGGGCCGACAAAATCGTCGCTATTAAAAGTTCCAGAGGATTCTTAAAGTTAAGCGTGGTCCTCGCACCCGGGTATATTTTCCCCAGTATAGGTAAAATTTCCCTGACTCTTTCCGCTGCCTGGGTCTTATCAACTTTTATCTTTGTTTTTTTTGCTGCTGTTTTCTTAGCCATATGGCTATTTTCTCAAGGAAGTTTTTCCAAAAGCGCCTTCAACTCATCGGCAAAAGACATGCCGCGCCACCTGACCGATTCTTTCTCACCCGGCATAAACAGCATACTGACTGGAACGCCAGGTTCATTATATACATTTTTCAAAGCAAACGTTGCCGGCAAATCTTTAGTTGTGGTGTCGGCTTTAATTGCTAAAACACCTTTTTCTTTGATTAGTTTCGCAACATCCTTGCGGGAATAAACTATTTTTTCCACCGCCTGACAACTCAGACACCAATCGGCAGTAAACTTAATCAAGATGGGTCTTCCTTCTTTTCTGGCGCTCTCTACTAAATTAGCATCGTAACCCTGCCAGGGAATTTGCTCCCCCACAGGTGCACGTAGAAACGACCACCCTGCCACAGCTGCCAAAGCCACCGCGATAATCCGTATAAGCCACTTGCGCGATAGTTTAGTGTCGTAACTGACCCAACTGCCCCACATCCAAACGCAAAAACCAAGTACCACCGCAAAATACAACGCGCTCATCCTCCGTATCTCCGGCAGCGCTCCAATCAGCTTTACCGCAATAACCAGCAGGACAAATCCTATCGCCTGCTTAAATAGTTCCATCCATCTGCCCGCCTTAGGCAAGCGCTTTAATAAGCCGGGCATTGAAGTTAGGATTGCGTATGGCACAGCCATCCCGATACCTATAACCATTATTGCAACAGTAGCCAGCAGCAAAGGCTGCGCCTGCGCCCAAGCAAAGGCTGCCGCTAAAATCGCAAAACTACACGGCGTACTCAATATAGCCGCCACAAAACCCATCCCAACAGCTCCCGAATAACCTTTACCTAAGCTGGATTTACCAGCTATTGAAGACGGCACACCAATGGTAAACACTCCGAAGCAAAATTGCGCCAGCACTACCAGCAAAAGTGCCATCCCGGCAACAAAAGCCGGATTGCGAAATTGGTCCCCCCACTGCAGCACCGTCCCATAGAAAACTTGCAAAACAATATTTGCCCCCGCAAGAGATGCAAAGAACAGCAATATCCCAAGACAAAAAGTAAATCCCATCGCTATTGATTTTCCTTTGTCCTGTTTTGCCTGCTCAACAATCCGCATCACGATAAGAGGCAACACCGGCCAGACACACGGCATAATGTTTAGAGACAGCCCTGCCAAAAACGCCAGACCAAGAGCAAACCAGACTGAATAACTTGCCCACTGACCTGTTGTTCTCAGCGAGCTCGACGGTATTGCTTTTGTAGCTTTCGGCAGAACAAATTTAGCATCACCCATTGGTGGCTCATAGGCAATTTTGACCTCTGTGCTCAACTCACCAAAATCCGGAACACGACATTGAATATCCGAACAAACTGCTCCTTCAATAGCAACCTTAATACCAACGTTAAAACCCGTACCGCTTCTCAATAGGATTGGCTCAACATTAAAAGGCAAAAATACTGTGAATTCGTCACTGAAAACCTCGAGATTCTTACCCGAGCTCTTGTCAAAATACAAATGTGGTTGGGGAAATATCGGCTCAGAAAAACTTGTGAACTTTTCTGAAGATGGCGTGAGTTTAAGATTCATACCCCCAGGTGCTGTCTCCGCAGATGCATAGAAGTGCCAGTCTTTTTTCAGCTTGAAATGAACTGCCAACGCAGATTTGCTGCCCGGCTCAACAACTTCATATTGCTGCTCAACAGAGATGGTAACAACATCGGTTTTAATAACACCACTATCTGGTGGTGCAGCAAGACCATTAATGGCGAAGAACAAAATCAAGCACAAAATAACAGCCGCTTTTTCCCGCATATACATTTTAGAAGAAAAATAAAAAAAAGCAAAAAGAAAAGCTATCTGCACTTTCATCTTTTTGCTTTCACCTTTTTACCTTTTTTCACGACTGCTCTTATTGTCCTTTTTGCTCAGAGTTCGGCTGCCTATTCTTGGCCCGCTCGACAGCTAACAAATCGGAAACCGTAGGCTTGTCCAGTTCGCCGCCTTCCAGTATCAATTTAACATCATCGGCATCAAGAGTTTCGTATTTCAGTAGGGCCTTCGCTATTTTCTCAAGTTTATCTTTATTTGCTTCTATCAATTCCTTTGCTTTTTTGTAAGCCTGGTCGACAAGCCTTTTCACCTCACTATCAATTTCCTCAGCTGTTTTCTCTGAATACTCTCTCTCACCCGGAATTATGTACACCAGGTCCCTAAGCCCCGAATCCGGTTCGTAGCTGATTGGGCCAAGTTTTTCGCTCATCCCCCAGGTCAAAATCATCTGCCTTGCAATACTGGTAGCCTGTTGGATATCGGCCTGTGCACCACTGGATATATCATCGCAGAAAATCTCTTCCGCAATGCGACCTCCGAAACACACCTGCAAAAGTGCCATGCAATATCTTTTCGTATAATGCAGACGGTCCTTTTCCGGAAGCGCGAAAGTTGCCCCACCGTAAGGACCACGAGGTATAATGCTGACTTTATGCAGAGGGTCTGCATCTTTTAGCACCGATTGAACGAATGCATGCCCTGCCTCATGGTAGGCGGTAATTTTCTTGTCATCTTCATCGATAACTCTGCTTTTTTTGGCCCTTCCCCATCGGACCTTGTCCCGTGCCTCTTCTAAATCGGCCGTCTCAACATAATCTTTGTTAGCCATAGTTGCCGCCAGAGCCGCTTCGTTAATAATAGCAGCCAGGTCTGCCCCGCTAAACATTGGTGTCCCGCGAGCTAATCTTTCCAGGCCGGCATCAGGAGCTAATTTTACCTTCTTCGCGTGAACGCCGAGGATTTCAAGCCGACCTTTTATGTCCGGCAGTGGCACAACGACTTGCCGGTCAAATCTACCAGGCCGAGTCAACGCATGGTCTAAAATATCGCCGCGGTTTGTCGCCGCAATCACTATTACCTGGTCGTCCGTATCAAAACCGTCCATCTCAACCAAAATCGCATTTAGTGTTTGTTCACGTTCGTCGTGTCCGCCGCCGACGTAGCCGGGGCCGCGCTTCCGCCCGATAGCATCAACTTCGTCAAGAAAAATAATACAGGGCGAATTTTCTTTGGCCTGTTTGAACAGGTCACGCACTCGGGATGCCCCCACACCGACAAACATCTCCACAAAATCGCTGCCGGATATACTGAAGAACGGAACATCAGCCTCGCCGGCTATCGCTTTGGCAAGCAGTGTCTTTCCGCAGCCGGGAGGACCTACAAGTAAAACGCCTCGAGGAATTCGGCCGCCAAGCCGTTGAAACTTCTTCGGGTTCTTCAAAAACTCGATTATCTCAGCTACTTCTTCCTTCGCTTCTTCGATGCCGGCAACGTCATTAAACGTTATCTGGACCCGGTCTTTGTCTTTGCTTTGTAATCGATGCCTGCTTCTACCAAACGACATCAGCATCCCACCGGCTCCGCTGCGAAGATTACGGGCAAACAAAAAGTAAATAACTCCCACCATCAAAAGTATTGGAAATATCATCCCCGCCAGATTCCAGAGCCAGATGCGCGGCGGCTCACTAACAGTCTTTACGCCGTTTTCCTCCAGCAACTTCCCAAGCCGCTCCCCATACACTTCCGGCTTATAATAAACCACAAAAGAACCCTTGCCTTTGCCTTCCCGGCTGGCAATGCCCTGCTCATTGAATTTGCCTACTATCTCTGTGTCTTTTATAGTAACACTCTCGACGTGTTTGCTCTCAACATGATTGACAAATTCATCCCAACGAATCTCTTCGATACTCTGCCACTGTTGCAGCAGCATCATCCCTGTGAATATCACAACTCCAATTATCAAGTAGCTAAAGGGCCCATATTTATAGCTCGGCAGCGAAGGCTTTTTGCCCGACCCCCCTTGTGGGCTACGACGTAACCGAGATGATTTTTTGTTTTGATTTTTACCCATAATTCGTATCTCGTCTCTATTGGCTCAACTCATCAGCCACAATTCACGATTTTACCATTCTTTTTCCATCAGTTCTACGATTCTTTGCGCCAAATTGTTTGCCGCAAGAGTTGACCCATAGCGGAAACCTTGCTCTTGCCACTCAGAATAGCTCGCCGAGGCACTGACAGACTGGTTGTCTATCAGCAATTCTCCTGTTTTTAGATTTTTCCAGTTAACTACAGCCCGCAGTTCCACTTCTTTCTCCAGAGGCCGGCCGGTCTGTCGTTCCGTGCTGAGCCACGATTCATCGACTGATACAATCTGCCCGCTTATTATCGTGTCAGCACGGTCTCTGCTGGAGATTATCTTATATGGCGTCTCTGTCTCGATGCGCTTCGCCAGGGCGTCGGTCAGCTCGTATTCCACTCCACGCCAAAAGCTCTTGTTATCAAACATCTCCACGTAAACGCTGCCCACATCTCCCGGATATAGCGATTCGTTGGAATAGCCGGCACACCCGCAAAAACCTGCTAATGATGCGATAGTCATGCCAAAGAAAATTATAAAAGCAGCTTTTCGAGTTTCTCTGTGATATTCTTTTTCCATTTTTTCCCCTTTTTGGCGTCTGGTTCTTTCTCTTTCATCGCATCCTTTGCCATATTGGCCGCAGTACTATCAGGCCAATTATTCACAACCATTTGATAATAAAGATTAGCCGACTGCTTATTACCGGTTTGCTGATAATACTTGCCCGTATTAAATTCCTTGCAAGCTAATTGCTCATCTATCTGTTTCAGTATTTTATCGACATCAATCGCTTCGGCATCTTCGGGATACCGTAATTTGAAATTCTCGTAATAGCTCTTTGCACTAATCAGGTCAGAGGCATTATACTTTGGCCCTTTATACGCAGCGTGCTTGCATCGAGCCATATTCAGCAACGAGTCTTTACCAATTTGCCCTACCGGCCATCGCGACGATATTTCCGACCACTTATGGTACGCCTCGGCAAACATCCCTCTTTTTTCATAACTTTGGGCCACTGCCACAGCCGCATTTATCCCAATGGGTGCATCCCCTGCCCGGTCACTAATCTTCTCCATAATTTTAATGCCCTCGTCGTATGTGCTCATCTTGAATACCCCAAGCGCCCTTTTCTTCTGCCCGCCTAAAAAAGCCGTAGCTATGGCAAACTGTCTGTCCATAGCTGCTTCGTAAAATTCGCTTGTGGGAAATTCCGTCAAAAACTTATCGTATGCCCTCGCCGCTTTGGTGAATTTCCCTCCAGAATACAGCATCTCCGCCTTCATAAAGGCGTCCAAATCAGGCCCTGCAATTTCCGGAAAGTCTTTTTTAAGTTTATCTATTGCCTGCCCAACCGCCTTGGTTTGGCCAGTATTGACTAACTTTTTTATTTCAGCCACAGCCAGCAGATATTTATCCTCAGCCGATACGGCTTTCCACTGCCCCTCTTTGCCCAAACGCCACGTTTCCGCCGAGAATATCGATGAAGCAAACACTCCGGTTACTGCTGCTAACATTACAAATCGCATCTTGCATTTGAGCATAATCTCGCCTCACCGCTCATTCTAAATTTCAATCATAACCTTATCCTGAGCGCAGTCCTGAGTGAAATCGAAGGGCAACGTCAAAGGAACCGCGACTGCCAAACATTATACACGTTCTTACAACCATTGCAAACCCACAACTTAAAATATACTATCTTTCGTTTCACCCCCAGTTGCCCATAAACTCACTTTTCCCTTCTTCGTTCTTAGTTTACAATTGGCTTATGCTTCATCTATTGGTCGACAATACTGATTCTTCTTTAGGCTTCATTTTGCAATGCTTGACACTCTCTGGCAAATGATTGAAATTTCTGTTGGCCACGAAGAAAAATTAGCCACAAATTCCTTCGACTCCTTCGATTCCACTCAGGACAGGTATCGAACAAGGAATATCGAACGACAAAGGAAGGATTCCGTTACCGTGCCGGCAACGGCTAAACAAATAAAATAACCCCGCCCACAAAAGGGCAGGCTACGTGGGGAAATGTCACGGGAGAGTTTTTGTCAAATCAGGGCGGAAAAAGGGCTAAATTCAGCAATTTTTCTCTAAAATCCCGTAGTTACCACGATTGATTTAATATGGCCAAAAATCCTATAATTAAGAGACTGCGGATGTTCTTGCATAGTATCAGGTGGCAGGCGCAATTTTGGGGGCAGCCTATTGCGGTGGGGCTGCCTCTTTGATTTGATGGAGATTAGGCTCGGATTATTGGGGATAAATAAAGCAAAAGGGGGCTATGAGGTCAGAAGAGAAAAACCTATGAAACTGACACAAGAGCAAAGGCAAGAAATAGAGAAAATCGCCAGCGGACTAAATTGTTCAAAAGATTTCATATGCTACAAATCAGGGCCTGAGAAGCTTTGTAAAGCACGCGACTTTGGAATGGAGAGATATATTGACTGCTTAGAAGAAAACCCGGAAAACTGCGAATTCTCATTACCCTTCGGAGAAGGGTATTTCTGTAAATGCGCCCTTCGAATTTATATTGCAAAAAACTTAAAGAAATAATCAACCTTTTTGCAGACCACTTTGCAAATGGTTTCGCTGCAAGCTGGTGGTTCGCAATTCATAGAGAAATCACCCACCGCGAGCGCAGTAAGATTGAACAAGTGACCCACAGCACCTACCATTGAGCACAAAACAAAAGAGTAAAACGGCTGTTACTATTATCTATTTTGCTGCGTCAGGAAGCGTTTAGTAGCGTCGCCTGCCGCCGCCACCGCCACCGCCGCCACCGAAACCAGAACCGCCTCTGCCTCTGCCACTATCTCTGCCACCGCCGCTTGGACGTTCGGCCCTGGGGCGAGCTTCATTGACGTTAATAGTTCGTCCCATTAAATCGGTGCCGTTCATTTTCTCGATAGCGCTTTGTGCTTCCTGTTTAGAGGGCATCTGCACAAAACCGAACCCCCTCGATTCGCCGCTGAATTTGTCCTTTATGATATTAGCGGATTCTACCTGTCCAAAGGCTTCAAAAGCCTTGCGTAAATCATCTTCGGTCGCCTGATTCGCCAAATTGCCTACATAGATGTTCATATTGTCCGTTCCCTTTCATTCAAACCTGTACCGGAACTACTGACTGCCACCGGATAACTGCGTTGTCGCACCTATCTCATCGTCTGTTCTGATACTTTCCCATTAAAAGTGCTCAGCTACTCAGTTGAGCTTGATTTTCTTAATACCATATCAAGCTGATAAATGCAACATCGAAAAATTATTTTTTTTCAAACAAAAAAAAGAGCTATTTTACAGCCGGGGCAGATAATAGGTGATTCCCCCAATCTGCACATCGCCCCTCCGCAGCTTTACGCTTTAAAATGAAAAAGCCCTGTCAGACGACAGGGCTTTTAATATCAAGAACAGTTAAACCAAGCAGCGAAAGGGCCTGACTTCGGCATTGCGCAAGAACGCAACACCGTCTAAATTATCCTTTAGAAAGGAGGTGATCCAGCCGCAGGTTCCCCTACGGCTACCTTGTTACGACTTAGTCCCAGTCATCGGGCTTACCGTCGGCAGGCACCTCCCAGCGAACTGGGTTGGTAACCCGACTTCGGGTACTCCCAACTCCCATGACTTGACGGGCGGTGTGTACAAGGCTCAGGAACACATTCACCGCGTCGTAGCTGATACGCGATTACTAGCGATTCCAACTTCATGCAGGCGAGTTGTCAGCCTACAATCTGAACTGGGGCGATATTTTTGCGATTAGCTCGACCTCGCGGTTTTGCATCGCTTTGTGACCGCCATTGTAGCACGTGTGAGGCCCTGGGCATAAAGGCCATGATGACTTGACGTCGTCCCCACCTTCCTCCGGTTTAACACCGGCAGTCCCGTTAGAGTCCCTCCCCCTTTCG